>Ga0194055_10002598_pt1 | contig 14223 bp, 9 predicted proteins | sample SepL449m_MetaG_FD_155482 | JGI IMG/M metagenome (GOLD analysis project Ga0194055, IMG submission 155482) | Anoxic zone freshwater microbial communities from boreal shield lake in IISD Experimental Lakes Area, Ontario, Canada - Sep2016-L442-9m | ecosystem: Environmental > Aquatic > Freshwater >... | reverse complement strand
TTCACGGTGCGTTTCCTCAGTACGGCTTCCAACGCTGGCTGGGAGCGTCGAATCCCCCCGATTACGTCTATCAGGCCCCGCGACTCGAACTGCAGCAAGGGGTACTTCAAAGTCGATTTGATCGCCGGGTCGACTTACTCGGAACTCTCGATCAGCAGCGGCGACAACTGGACAAAGCAGCTCAGGTTGGCGAATTTGATCGGCATCGTCAGGCAGCCATCACACTACTGAACAGCGGCGGCGTGCACCGGGCGCTCGACGTCCATTCCGCCCCGGCCGAATTGCAGGATCGCTATGGCCGCAATTCGTTTGGCTGGTCCTTGCTGATGGCAAGGCAACTGGTCGAGGCCGGGGTCAGTCTGGTTCAGGTTAATCTGGGAAACGACGAGTCGTGGGACACTCATGAAAAAGCGTTCCCCAACTTGCGAGACTTCCTGCTGCCGCCAACCGATCGGGCCGTTTCAGCATTGTTGGATGATCTGGAAGTGCGTGGAATGCTCGATGACACCATGATTGTCATGGCAGGGGAATTTGGACGGACACCCAAAATCTTTACGTTTGACGGTGCCATTTCCAAACTTCCCGGCCGAGATCACTGGGGTGCGCTTCAATCTGTCTTTTTCGCAGGTGGTGGCGTCAAGGGAGGGATGGTTATCGGTGCTTCAGACCGACTTGGCGCCTACCCGATTGCCGATCCACAACGGCCAGAAAACATGGCTGCGACGATTTATCAGGCGCTGGGACTGCCGCGAACAGTTGTCTGGAAGGATCGCCTGGAACGCCCGCACCACGTTTATCACGGCGAACCGATTCCCGGGTTGATTTGAGGGCTGACACACGGATGACAACGACGATGTTCTTCATGAATCGCATGCGATATCGAATGCACGTCGTCATCGTCGCAGGTCTATGGCTTTACCTGTCTCAATTCGCATGCGGACAGGTTCCGTTGCTGGAATCTGTTTTCCCAGCAGGTGGTCAAACTGGCCAGACGTTCGAAGTCACCATTTCCGGATCCAATCTGGAGAAAACTCAGTCGCTCAAATGCTCTGCGCCCGGCGTTCGATGCGAACGACTTGATTCACTTCGTTTTCGTGTGTCGGTTCCTGCCGAGACACGGCCTGGATCTTATGATCTGTGGGCTGTTGGTGAACTTGGGATCTCGTCCACTCGCACCATCGTCTTCAGTAATCGTCCGGAGCAACAGGAAGCCGAGCCAAACGATGCCATACTGGCAACGTTGACCGCCACACCGCTAGGTAGCGTAAGCAACGGGCGAATTGCAAAAGCAGGTGACGTCGATTGCTACCGATTCGAAGCAAAAAAAGGAGACCGCGTCGTCGTCGAATGCTCCGCCGAGCGAATCGACTCTCGACTGCGTGCCGTCCTGGAACTCTTTGATAGTACTGGACGCAGACTCGCGGTGAATCGAGGGTACTTCGGGGTTGATCCGTTAATCGATCTGCAGATTCCGGCCGATGGTTCCTATTTCGTCCGCCTGAGCGATCTCACCTCGACCGGAGGTCCAGATCACTTTTATCGACTGGAAATCGACACGGGACTCCGTGTCGCGTTTACAATTCCAACAGTCATTCCGCGCGGACAAAAATCGTCGGTCGCGGTCTATGGATGGAATCTTGCCGCTGCTCCACGAACCAAAACGAACCCGGGTGAATTTGATCGCGTTGAAATCGACATCCCTGCTGCCGCTGCACAGCCGACATGGCCTCTTCCCACAACTCAGCATCCCGCATCTGTCGTGCTGGAATCGATGGCTTACCAGTTTCCAGGAGCACCCACTCCCGCCGTGATCGGAATCACCGATCTGCCCGTTGTGATCGGTCGCTCAGATCACCATTCGTCCGAGTCGGCTCAGGAAATTTCCATCCCGTGTGAAGTGAGCGGCCAGCTCATTCAGGGAACCCAACAGGACTGGTATGCGATTCAAGTGCGACGTGGCGACGTACTGTATCTGGAAGGGTATGCACAGCGAATTCAATCACCAGTCGATCTCCAACTGCGGGTTCTCGATCCGACGGGTCGACGAGTTCTGACAACGCTCAGCGATTCCATAACGGTCGCGGAGGGGACGCTGCCAACGAGCCATCTCGATCCTTCTGGACGTTGGATTGCTCCAGCAGACGGCAGATTCCTGATCGCTGTGCAAAATGCCATCGGTGGATTGAATGCCGATCCCAGACGCATCTACCGCTTGAGTCTGCGGCGCGAAGAACCCGACTTTCAGATTGTGGCTGTGCCACGTCGCAATGACGCCGCACCACTCAATGTTAGTCGCGGGGGACGTGAGGTCCTCGATCTGATCGCATTTCGCCAGCGTGGTTTTCAAGGGGAAATTCGTGTTTCCGCACGAGACTTGCCTGCCGGTGTGGAATGCCCTGACGTCTATCTCGGACCAGGTGTTGATCGAGGGATCGCTGTCATTTCTGTGAATCAAGGGACATCCCCGCTGATCGATGAATTGAAGTTGGAGGGACACGCGCCAGAGATTGGCACCAAGGCCGTCCGAGGTGGAACCATCGTTCGTTCGGGGACCACGACTCCCTGGGGGCGACTGATCTCACAGATCCAGATGGCGGTTGCAGGAGACTCGCCAATTCGAATCACTGCCGATGGACATCAACCCTGGAATCACCACTTGTATGGAAAACTGAAGGTCCGACATTCTCCAGGCGGTATCGTTGATGTCGCTGTCCAGGTGGAACGACGCGACCAGAGTCACAAAGCACCGATCAAACTGACAGCAGTCGGGCTTCCAGCAACAATCACCAACCCGACGGCTGTCATTTCCGCCGATGACCAGCAAGGCTACATGAGTTTCTATTTACCTCCGACACTTGCCGTCGGGCACTATTCCTTCACGATCCGCGCCGAGACCACGATTCCGTCAGGTCAGAAGAGTGACCCCGTTGTCGCTTACAGCGACCCGGTTTCAATAAATGTCGAGCCTGCCGCATTCCTGGTAGAAGTGGACCCGTTCGCCGTTACACGAGCGAAGCGGGGCGATGTCATTCAAATCGGCTATTCGGCTCAGCGTCGGTTTGGGTTCATCGGCAAGATGCATACGGAACTGGCGGTACCCGGCCATGTCACTGATATTGAAGGCTTGCGAGGACGTGGTGAAACGTTCGTCGGTCAGACCGAAAAGGGAACTCTGCAGATCGTCATCAACGACAACGCTCCACTCGGTCGACAGCAGTTTCTACGGCTGTTGACAGTGGGAGTGGTCGAAGACGAGCCGATTTACCAGGGGAGCAGCCTGCTGAATCTTGAGATTGTCGAGTGAAAAGTGTTTCAGTGCGATGGGACTTGTGCGAATGGCAGGAAAGTTGCGAACAATGAATTCAGCGAATTCAGAAACGATGTGCCGTTGTCCAAAGCCCATACCCGCCGGACATGGCGTGATCTGTTTCATGATGGCATGGACTGTCATGACCTTATCGTGGACCACGTCCGCGGTCGCACAGCCTGCTTCGCCACCAGTTTATTTCGGAACCGATATCGTCCCAATCCTGACACGACTCAGTTGCAACAGCGGCGGCTGTCATGGTAAGGCCACAGGCCAGAATGGCTTTAAGCTCTCTCTGTTTGGGTTTGAACCCGATGTTGATTACGGAGCACTCGTGCACGACGCGCGGGGTCGCCGGTTATTCCCCGCGCAACCCGAACAAAGTCTGTTGCTTCTGAAAGCAACCGCTCGGATGCCACATGGGGGTGGTCGACGCCTCGACGAACGAAGCGAAGATTATCGGATTCTGCGAGACTGGATTGCACAGGGGGCCAGACCTCCAGGTGCCGACGATCCACGACTCGAGCGTATTGAAGTCTCACCCCGCGAACAGGTATTGCGGAAAAACTCGACGTTGCCGTTGAAAGTCAAAGCGTTCCTTTCGAATGGCACGACCCGTGATGTGACCGCACGAGTTGTCTATCAGTCCAATGAACCTGGTGTCGCTTCCGTGTCTGACGACGGCATCATCACTGTCGCGAAAACACACGGACTCGTCAGCGTGATGGCGCGACTGGGAGACCAGATCGACACATTTCACGGAGTCGTTCTCTACCTGGAGAACGAGACCGATCTGGCGACCGCTCGACAGCAACTCCATCAGCTTGGGCAATCACTGGCAACGCAGCCGCAGTTCTCTCTGAAGGGGTCACGTGACCCGATGACAGTGGATCAGTTGCTGATTCGGCAATGGCATCGCATGGGGATCGTCCCTTCAGCGGTGACAGACGATGCCACATTTCTGCGTCGAGCCACCATCGATATCTGCGGCTCATTGCCAACACCTGATGAGGTGACTGCCTATGTCGCTGACAAATCCCCCGACAAGCGAGCCAGGCTGATCGATCGCTTACTCGAGCGTCCTGAGTATGCCAGTTACTTTGCACTCAAGTGGGCGGATATCCTGCAAAATCGCGGAGCCGGATATTCCACGAGTAAGCAGCGAGCCGGGACGACACTGTTTGCAGGTTGGATTCGCGATTCGCTCGCAGCCAATAAACCGTATGACCAGTTTGTGTCAGAGATTCTGACGGCCAGCGGTTCGCAGCAATTAAACCCTCCCGCAATCTGGTACCGAACCGTTCGCAAATCGCCAGAATATGTCGAGTCGGTTGCCCAGGCATTTCTGGGAGTGCGGATTCAATGTGCTCAGTGCCATCATCATCCGACCGAATCCTGGAGTCAGCGGGATTATTACAGCCTGGCAGCAGTTTTCGCACGGGTCGGCCGCAAAGGGGGATTTGCCGATGCGGAAGTTCCGACCGACGAAATCATCTTCCTCGCCCCACGCGGGGAAGTCCGCGACCCTCGCAACGGCGAGGTTCTGGCACCGCGACCGCTCGGCGGTCCCGATTTCGCCAGTGGGCCGCTCGATGATCCCCGCATCAGCCTCGCACGCTGGATGACGGCACCCCAGAATCCGTACTTCGCAAGAACAATGGTCAATCGCATGTGGGCTCATTTCCTGGGGCGCGGAATCATTCACCCCATCGATGATGCTCGCAGCACAAATCCCCCCAGCAATCCCGAACTGCTCAAGGCACTTTCGCAAGACTTTATTGCGAGTGGCTACGACATAAAACACCTGATTCGAGCGATCACCAGCAGCCATGCCTATGCCCTCGAATCACTGCCGCACACAGGAAATGCAGGCGACAACCAGACGTTTGCCAGGTTCTATCCACGCCGAATGACGGCGGAAACATTGCTGGATGGAATCAGCCAGGTGCTCGAAGCCCCGACTCCCTTCAATGGGTTTCCAGCAGGGACCCGCGCGATCGAATTACCCGACGAAAACGTTGCCGCTCACTTTCTGGACGTCTTCGGCCGACCAGCGCGCATGACGGCGTGTGAATGTGAACGCGTCGACGCCCCGGCTCTCAACCAGGCCCTGGAACTGGTGAACTCCACAGAGATTCAGCGGAAGCTGACTGTCGAAACAGGATTTGCCAAACGTCTGGCCAGTTCAGACCGAACAGCGAACGAACAAGTGAAGCAGGCATTCGTGCAGGTTTTAGGACGCCAACCGCGAGCCGACGAACTCGACGTCTCCGTGAAGTTTATCAATTCGGAATCTGACAAGCTGGAAGCAATGCGGTCTCTCCTCTGGTCGCTACTGGCAACAAATGAGTTCGTGTTCAATCACTGATGCCCTCGAGGCGTTCATCCAGTTTGCCATCAAGGGCGGGGTGGCCCAACCCCGTAGTAGTCCGTCTATCGCTATTTGTCAGTCATGGGGTATAGCCCTTTGAGCTTCACTCGTGCATCGCTGGTGGTGAAACGCCAGGTGGCTCCAAGGGCCTTCTCGTTGCGGAGTTTTTGCCATGCGTCGATCGCTTTACCCATCGCGTCGGAGCTGTCGAATCGGCGATTGATGCATTGGCGGCTGAGGATGCTCAGTTCCATTTCGGCCATGTTCAGCCAACTGCCGTTGCGTGGAGTATGCACGATGCGCAGACGCTTGGTCAGGCGATATGCGGTCTCCGCATCGAAGGTCGCGTACAAGCTGGCGATGTCGTGCGTGTTGAGATTGTCGCACACCAGCGTCACGAGTTCGGCTTTCGGATAATCGACCTCGAGCAACAGCTTCACTTCGTGTGCCCAGTCGTGTCGTTTGCGACTCTCGCGGTTGCTGACACGACGCCAGCCGCGCTGTGGATCGACGAACATGAACAGGGCGCGGACATCTTTGCGTTCATAGTGATGGTCCTCGCGGCGGGGATGTCCCGGCGACATTGGCAACGCGGGTTCGACATCGCTGAGTACCTGCTTCGAGGCTTCGTCCATACAAATCAGCGGGTGCGCTTCGTCGTACTTTTCGTGGTAAACGTCAAGGATTCGCTCCAGATGCGCAACGAAGCGGGCGCGGTCGGCTTCCGGAATGCAGAAGCGTTTCGTCTGCCACGGCTTGAGGCGATTTTTTTTAAAGTCTTCCGCACCGTCTCGCGACACACACTCGCCACCACCTTCAATCGGCTCAACTCATCGACCAGCAACTGCAACGTCCAACGCTGTTGCCCGGCGGGGGGTGCGCTGCAACACAGCGTGACCAATTGAGCCTCCACCTTCCCATCCATCTTGTCGGGAATTCCGGCATCCGACCGTGTTTTGCGATTGAGAGTCGGCTCCAAACCCTCGCGCACAAACCGCTGCCGAATGCGACACACTTGCCGCTCGCTGACCCCCACGCACTCGGAGATGTGCCAGTCAGGATTCCGCCCTTCGCGACGATCCTCATCCGCCATCAGCAGAATCCGAGCCTGCCGCACTCGCCGCGCTGAAGCTGTCCCACACCGAACCAGCGCCTCCAAATCCCGCCGCTGTTCGTCGCTCAAAACGACTTCCACCTTCGCATTCGACTGAGCCATCCTGGCCTCCCCCGGTCATCCCTGAAATGAAGACGCAACCTGACGTGAAACCGGAGTGTAACCGAGGCTGACATTTAACGGTAGACAGACCACTACGGGGCTGAAGCCATCTTGAAGACTTGTGGCAAACGCTCATTGGCCGTCGCACAGGATTTCGTCGAATCTCACGGGATGGCGTCCTGAATCTCGGATTTGGCTCGTTGAACCAGTGCGTCGGGCGCGAGGGCCGTCTTTCCGTCAGGGAGCAGAATCAACGGGTATACCTTGATCGTTTTCATCTCAAGGTCGTCTTTTCTGGCCTGTTCAATCATCTGCGCTGTGGGCGTGATTCCGAATTTGTTTTGAAGCTTCAGGCTCCATGTTCCGGATCTGACCACGACGGCCTGCTTCAACTGTTCAGGCGTTGGGTTGTCGACGGGAAGCCATTCCAGCGGGTGATATCCTGCGATCCATTCGAGTCCAAGCCCCCCGTCACGAAGTTCCTTAACCCCAAATCTGGTGTGGCCGATTCTCAATAACGTATCCACCGACACATGCGCCTTTGTCGTTTTGGCGATGCCAAATTCGGAATACTCCAGTTCATAATCGCGAATGATAAAATTGTGCGTCGTCTGCCAGTGATTGACGACTTCGATTGGCTGGTACCTGGAAGGAGATTTGTCGCAGAGGGCATTGATCAACCCCAATCCCATCAACCCCGCGAAGAGGCCAATCAGGCCGAAGCTGCACGCCAGGACAACCGCAGAACTCTTGTTGGGATCCTTTCCATCTGTCCCCGAATTTCTCTGTATCACCAAACCCAGAATGGCACCGGCAACTCCCCCCAGTCCCATCGCGGTCATTCCGAGCGGCCAGTTCCATTCTTCAGGAAAACAGAACGTGAGGACGTAAAAGAAACCGACGAACATCCACAGGATACCGAACACGATTCCTGCAATGGCAATCGCCTTTACGGGCGAGATTCCGGAGAGCGGCTTTCCTTTGAATTTCAGTAACTCGCGTTTGGGATCGAGTCCCAGCAGTCCGTAAATCCTGATGGACGCGGCAATATTCCCGGGCATCGCGACAAGAGTGGCATAGTCACCGGGTTGCACCTCCAGCGAGTGATGAACCGTTTGCGATTTGTCCCAGGACTCATCTGTCAGCAGGGTCGCAAATTCTGATCGGCGGGTCTCGGGGTTTTCGTATTCCACGGCGATCTGATTGCGAACCCGGGTCATCGGCGCTTTGGTTTCTGGATTGATTGTGACGGTTTCATGCTCCTGCACATCCAGAACTCGACCAACAAATGGTTGACCTGAAACGACGTACTCGAACCGCTTTTTTGTGAGTCGATTCTGGATCAGGACAATTACGCCAATTGCAATCATTGCCAGGCCGACCCAGCCGAGATACGCGAGCGGCAGGACATAGAACGACATTTTCCAGACAACATCCCAGGGAGAGATCAGCACGAATGCGGCTCCCAATGCCGTCCAGGTCATTGCGATCCCATGATTTCGCCGGGCAAACGAACCACGTCTCAGTTTCCGCGGGATCGGCCGAGGAATCTCTGGCTGGAATTCTTCGCCATGGTCAAAATCGGCCGGCGGATCGAACGGGACCAAATCCGAAGCGGCCTGTGGCGAATCTGGTGATGAGAATTGAGCATCTGGTTCTGAAGCGTCGTCGAATTCACCAGACTCACTGTCGATGACCATGACCTTACTCCGCAGAATCGAGACGACAATAACCGGACGGGAAACTGACACGGAAGTGAGATGCAAGCATAATCTTCAAGGCAATTCGCACACAATCGTATTCTGACTCATCGACAATCCCGAATCAGAAGGGCAGCATCGAAATTGATTGAGAACTCCTTTGATCCGCCCGAGTCCTTGAGACGTTGTACAACTGGTGGATAGAATCCACACCGTGAATCTGCATCCTCGTTTTGGGACAACACCATGGGACTTTTCGACAAACTTCGCGGCGAACTGATCGATATCATCGAATGGCTCGATGACACCCGGAACACGCTCGTCTGGCGGTTTCCCCGGTACCAGAATGAGATCAAGCAGGGGGCGCAACTGATTGTTCGACCCGGGCAACTGGCTGTATTTGTTCTCAACGGCAAAGTTGGGGATATCTTCGAACCGGGGACTCACACGCTGAATACGGCAAACCTGCCGATCCTCAGTACCCTGGCAGGCTGGAAGTTCGGATTCAACAGCCCTTTCAAATCGGAAGTCTATTTCATCAGTACCCGTCAGATCACTGATCTGAAGTGGGGAACCCCCAATCCGATCATGCTGCGGGATCCCGAGTTCGGTCCGATCCGCCTGCGAGCCTTCGGGACGTATGCTCTGAAAGCGGTTGAGCCGAAGGCATTGCTGACGGAACTGGTGGGGACCGATGGAGTTGTCGAAGCGGATGAAGTGACCGAACTTCTTCGATCCATCATCAATTCAGCGTTTGCTGACATGATTGCCGAGAAGCAGGTCGCTGCTCTGGATCTGGCAGCCCATTATCGCGAATTCGGCGAAGAACTGCGGAAGTATGTCCAAGAGAAAATCGATGACGAATACGGGTTGGAAATCCCTCAATTGTTTATCGTCAACATCTCGTTTCCAGAAGCGGTCGAGAAGGCTCTGGACACTCGCACAAGTATGGGCGTGATTGGCGACATGTCAAAGTTCCAGCAGTATTCGTTTGGTGAAGCGATCCGAGAATCCGGGGCACATGGCGGCGGTGGAGAAGGCTTGGGAATGGGGATGGGGATCGCCATGGCGGGCCGAATGATGTCGGCCCCTGGCATCGGATTTGGCGGCCCGACAGGTGGACCTCCAGCACCGCCTCCACCACCCGCCTGGCATGTCGCGGTCAACGGTCAGACGCAGGGGCCGTATTCGCCGGAACAGATTCAACAGGGAATCCAGGCAGGACGTATCAGCGGCAAGACGTTGCTCTGGGCTCCACAATTGAGCGGGTGGATGGCTGCAGAGCAGGTTCCAGACTGGAGCCCCTTCTTCCAGCGCCAAGTCCCGCCACCACCGCCGATGCCCTGAGCAATCGCTGTTTATTTTAGCAGGTAGGGATTCGCGAAGACGTTGGGTGCTAGCCCACGGCTGAATCCGGCCGCTATCGCGCTCCGGCTGATTGGTCGAACCCAAAAACAAGTCCTGGCCAGGCGACATCAGGTCAGTTTGATGGCCTGAAAGTCGCTGGTCAGAGAATCGGACGACTTGCGGACAAAGAGTTTGGTCTGTCGTTGACGCAGGTTTGGACGTAGGTGCTTGCCGACATCAATCGTCCCGTTTTCAATGTGCAGGCCTGTATCCATCTCTTCGACGACGATTCCGCGGTTTTGAAGCGTTGTCACAGGTTGAGGCCCCGAAAGGTCGTCGGGCCATTCGCCCAATTGAACGACTCGCCCATCGTCTCCGGTGACGATCAACCCCACGGCCGAGAGCGCCCCGATCACACCTCCCTCGGTTCCGCCCAATCCTTCCAGATGAATCCCGTTTTCGGCTGCCAGTTGTCTGGCTTCCGTCTGTGTCATCACTTCGCATTTGCATCGCTGACCGAACTGCGTCACCACATCGGGGACATGATCCGTCACGCACAGTCCCGGATCACTGCCAACAATAAACCATTCCCGCATGACTCGCCGACAGATCGCAATCACTTCATCCCGTGATTCTGCCGCCGAACCGAGGTCAGAAGCGGATGCATGGCGTCGTTCCAGAACAATTGACGCTGAACCATTCTTCGACGTGTAGGGAATTCTTGGGTCATCCAGTAACTGATGGCGGACAATTCCTTGACACTTCCAGTCCGTCGCGGCCTGAACAATGGCGCGTGCCAACTGGTTGGTTCCTCGCGAACCGAGAATGTCCGTGTCGTCGATTCCGACGTAAATCACAGGTGCGTCTCCGTCGGTGATTCCGTCGTCTTGCGGCCGTAAAACAAAATAATGCCACTGATCAAACCTGCGGCGAGTCCACACAACAGATACGTCACCGAAGCCTGCATGATCCATTCGCCCAAAGGCCTTCGCCCGGCCATCTCCCATCCCATCGCTTTCGCACTGGCTCGGACGACAAACGCCAGAGTGTTACTCGCCAGGCCCGCCAGGCCAAACAGTACGTATTGCCACCATCCCCCTTTCGACCGACGCAACGTCCAGTCGAGGATCGGGCCGGTGGCCGTAAGGCTGGCTAGGGCACCGACACCAATCCCTTCGCCTTTGAATCCGGCGAGATAAAGGGACAAGCCAGTAACAAATCCTGTGACTCCCATCACACATCCGGCACCCCTTCGCGGAACCAGAGCCAGTCCGACTGCCATGGGAAAGACGACTCGCAAGATCGCGTGTCCGGGGACCCTTTGGATTTTCAAGTCGAGAAACACCGATGCACAGGCGGCCCCGATCCCTGCCGCAATCAGGATCATCCAATCGCGCAGAGTCGCAGACATCTCATTCGACGTTACCAATCCCAATCGCGTTGTCGAAAATAACCCGGGATGCCTCGGCAGATTCAGCACCGACATGTCTCTAGATCCTGTAAAAGCCCATTTGAACCCTGCTCGTTGCCCGAATGGCATTGCCATGCAACTTGGAATTGTGGCATCAATGAAAGCTGATCGCAACCACAGGGGACGCAACCGCCAAGGCAATCGCCTGTCCGAGTCGTTAACTTCCGCCGAGCTTCAGTGACGCGATGAATTCGCCAACGCCGAAAATGCGATCCCTGAAAATTGCGGGTTAGATTCGTGTTCCTTGATCCGTTATGATGTCTGGGCCGCCTGCTGATCCTGCCAAAGTCCTTCCCGGAAACAGGACCTCACCATGAACAACGCGAATTTACTCCGTCGACTTCTGCTGATTCCGTGCATTCTGAGCTACGCTGTCTCGCGACAGGCTGACGCTCAGACGTCGTATCCGATGCTGATGAGCCTCAAGCCCGTGGCAATTCAAATTGGAACGTCGTCCGAATGTGAATTGCAGTCGCGCTATACCATGGCAGGGGCGTATCAAGTTTTTGTCAGCGGGACGGGCGTCAAAGCGGAAGTTGTTCCACCGGAAGCCCCCAAGGATCCCCCTAAGCCTGGTGAGAAGCCGAAGGAACTGACCAAGCTGAAGGTCAAGTTTACGGTGGCGGCCGATGCACTTCCAGGGGTTCGTGAACTGCGGGTGGCCACTCCCAATGGCGCGAGTACGCTCGCGCAAGTCGTCATCGTTCGTGATCCCGTGATTGTCGAAGCGGCTGATAACAACACCGCCGAAAAAGCACAGGCCGTCACGCTTCCCGCTACGTTGTGCGGGACGATCGAAAAGGTGGAGGACTTCGACTTCTTCAAGTTCACCGCTGCCGCCGGTCAGTCGATTTCATTCCACGTCCGCTGCCAGCGATTGCAGGACAAAATTCATGACTTGCAGGCTCATGCCGATCCCATCCTGTTCCTCCGAGATCTGCAGGGTGGCGTTCTGGCGATGTCGGACAATGCCTTTTTTGCCGATCCATTCTTGACGTATCAGTTCGAGCGGGCAGGGGAATACATCCTGGAACTGCGTGATGTCCGCTATCACGGAAATGTCAACTGGGAATACTGCATCGAAGCGAATTCGCGTCCTTATGTCACCGGCGCATTTCCAAAGGCTGTGAAAGCAGGAGTCGATACGGCGGTCGAATTGAGTGGGGTCTTTCTGCCACCAGGCCTGAAGCCGACGATCAAGATTCCCGAGGGGACGCGGCCAGGCAGCTTTTACATGCCATTGACGCTGGGAGATCAGGTCACGAATCTGGTTCCGTTCTATGTCACGGATCTGCCAACGTTCAACGAACCTGCGACGGACAACAATTCTCCGCAGACGGCAGCAGTCGTCGAGATTCCGCACGTCATCAACGGACGTATCGAATCCGAAGCAGATCTCGACTGTTATTCGTTCGTTGCGAAGAAGGGAGAGAAATTCACGTTTGAAATCATCGCCCGGCGACAGATGTCAAACCTCGATTCATTCCTGAGGATCTTGAATGACAAGGGGCAGGCATTGCGCGAGGATGACGATGGTCGGTTTGGCAGGCTGACGTTCTCGGACACATATCTCGAAGGTTGGGAAGCCCCTGCCGACGGGACGTTTACTGTAGAGGTCCGTGATGTACACCTCCGCGGGGGGCCGGGTTTCGAATATGCGCTGCAGATCACTCGCACGGTTCCCTATTTTGAATTGCAGCTCGACACTGACAAAACGCTGCTAACGCCAGGAATGAGCAATGCGATCTTCGCACGCGTGGTCCGGAAACATGGATTCACGGGTGAAGTGCAACTACATGTCACTGGTCTGCCCCCTGAAGTGGTCGCGACCTGTGGAAAAATCCTTGCGGGCAAAGGGCAGGATGGTTGCATTGTCCTGATCGCCGCAGCCGGTTCCCCGATGCTGGCCAATGAATTGCAGATTTATGGAACTGCCAAGCATCCGCACGGCGAAAATCAGCCACCGCTGGAGTTGTCTGCCAATGCCTCTCCGTTCCAGGAGTATTACTCGCCCGGCGGTGGACGTGGTCATTATCCCGTGGAATCGCATGTCGTCAGCATCGGGCCTCCTTCAGACATTCTCTCGATCAAGCTGAGCGAGACCGATATTCATCTGAAGCCGGGTGAATCCAAAAAAATCACTGTGACGCTGGAGCGAAATAAGGATGTCAATCAAAACGTGACGCTCGATATGCTTTACAAGCATCTGGATTCTGTATTTGCAAATAGTTTGCCCGAGGGAGTGACGATCGATGGGAATCAGAGCAAGACACTGCTGACAGGAACGACGAGCGAAGGGGTCATCACATTGAAAGCGGACAAGACTGCCCCACCCGCAGAGAAACAGGTCGGGGTTGTGATGGCCAATTTCGCGATCAATTTTGTCATGAAAGCGACCTATTCCAGCCCGCCCGTCTTTGTGACAGTCGAGAAAGCGGAGTAGCGTTGATCATGAACACGGCAATCCCATCACCGCCCCACGTCCCAGTCATTGGAGTGATTGGCGGGATTGGATCGGGCAAATCGGCGGTGACTCGATGGGTTGCTGAGCACGCGAACGTGTTGAGGATTGATGCTGACCAGATGGGGCACGTGGCACTTCGGATGGAAAATGTGAAGCAGTCGCTTCGGCGGCGATTTGGCAACGACATCCTGGATGAGTCTGGTGAGATCCGCCGCGGAGTGCTGGCTCAGCGCGTTTTTGGGGACTCGGAAGACCAGAAAACTGCCAGACGTGACTTGGAGCAGATCGTACACCCCGCGATCGAACAACAGATCGTTGATGCGATCGCAGAAGGAGTGAAACAGGGG
>Ga0194055_10002597_pt1 | contig 14226 bp, 9 predicted proteins | sample SepL449m_MetaG_FD_155482 | JGI IMG/M metagenome (GOLD analysis project Ga0194055, IMG submission 155482) | Anoxic zone freshwater microbial communities from boreal shield lake in IISD Experimental Lakes Area, Ontario, Canada - Sep2016-L442-9m | ecosystem: Environmental > Aquatic > Freshwater >... | reverse complement strand
CCCTCTTCCAATGCACGTCTCGGTTCTGGCATCGCCCGCGCGCAAGATTTAGTACGCGCAGGCGCCCCGGTAGGGCTGGGTGTCGACGGTGCCGCGAGTAACGAGAACGGCGAACTACTCACCGAAGTACGGGCAGCCGCACTCTGGGCTCGCCTCAAAGATGGCCCCACTGCGATGAGCAGTCGTGAATCTCTTGCGTTGGCCACCCGAGGTGGAGCGAAAGTTCTCGGTCGCGATAAAGATCTCGGCTCTATCGAAGTAGGAAAGCTTGCTGATCTGGTTCTTTGGAAATTAGACGACATCGGGCATATCGACATCGTCGACCCCATCGCTGCCTTGGTCCTTGGACCGAAGGCCGAAGTCACCGCGTTGTTAGTTAATGGCGAAGTACGTGTACGCCACGGTTTGATCACTGCAAAGTCCCATGAAGATATTGCTGCAGAAGCAGCGCGCGCGAGCAAGCGTCTCTTGTCGAGTGCAAAGAAGGCAGGCTGAAATGAGTAACTCAACACTTCCCACCAAACAACGTGACCACGTTGAGGCACCCGTACTGGGTGGACTTGGTGAAAGCGTGGCTCGGCCAGACGGCACCCTCAAGGTCACCGGTGACTTCGCATATTCAAGCGACCTCTGGGCAGACGGCATGCTCTGGGCATCAACTCTGCGCTCCCCCCATCCTCACGCGCGCATCAAGTCAATCAACATCGCACCAGCGCTCAAGATCAACGGTGTCTCTGCAGTCCTCACACATGATGACGTCCCGGGCTCCAAGCTCTATGGTCTTGAAATTGTTGACCAACCGGTGCTCGCGTTCGACACCATCAGGTTTCACGGCGAAGCGATTGCAATCGTTGCAGCCGACCACCCTGAAACTGCAAAGCGTGCAGCGCAGGCGATTGTGGTGGAGTATGAAATTCTCGAACCTGTTGTCGATGCTGATTACGCAATTAGCGGAAATGCACCCGTCATTCATGATGGTGGGAATATCACGCGCCACGTACCCATCATTTTTGGTCCACAAAATCTCAAGGCTGATGTTGTCGTTAAAGGCGAGTACGAAGTGGGCATGCAGGATCAAGCCCCACTCGGCCCAGAGTCTGGTTTAGCCATCCCTGCCGAAGATGGCGGAATCGACCTTTATCTCTCCACGCAATGGCTCCACGTCGATCGTGGTCAACTTGCGACCGTTCTTGGTTTGCCACCCGAGAAGGTGCGTCTGACGCTTGCGGGCGTCGGCGGTGCCTTTGGTGCTCGCGAAGATATGTCGATGCAGGCACACATTGCACTTTTGGCAATGCGCACTGGTAAGCCCGTAAAGATTGTTTACTCGCGCGAAGAATCATTCTTCGGCCACGTGCATCGTCATCCGGCGAAGCTTCGCTATGAGCATGGTGTTACTAAAGAGGGAAAGCTCGTCTACGTTAAGGCAAACATTGTTCTCGATGGCGGAGCTTATGCATCCTCTTCACCCGCAGTCTGTGCAAATGCCGCATGTTTTGCGGTGGGGCCCTATGAAGTAGAGAGCGCCACTATCGACGCCTACGTTGCATATACAAATAATCCTCCCTGCGGCGCGATGCGCGGTTTTGGAGCGGTGCAAACCGGTTTCGCATACGAATCCCAAATGGACAAGATTGCAGAAACCCTTGGAATGGATCCGATTGAACTGCGTCTCAAGAACGCAATGGTTCGCGATTCGCTCATGCCCACCGGACAGCCTGTTGATTCGGCAGCGCCAGTCGCCGAGATTCTAGAGAAGCTTCGCGCAATGCCACTTCCTCCACTCACTGCAACTACGGATGGCTTCGACGTGATCGAGCTTCCTGGTGGCGCCAGCAACGTCACACATGGCGAAGGCGTGCGACGTGGCATCGGATACGCAGTAGGCATCAAGAACATTGGCTTCTCAGAAGGCTTCGATGACTACTCCACTGCAAAGGTGCGCCTGCAAATAATTAATGGCGAGCCTGTCGTTGAAGTACACACGGCAGCGGCCGAGGTGGGCCAGGGCCTAGTCACACTTAAAGGTCAGATTGCCCGCACAGAACTTGGAGTTCAACGAGTTGTTGTACATGTGAGTGATACTCAAGTTGGTAGCGCGGGATCGACGAGCGCATCTCGTCAGTCATACGTCACCGGCGGCGCAGTGATGACTGCATGCAAAGCAGTCAGAGATGAAGTTCTGCTTTACGCCATGGAGAAGCTTGGCCATCTACATCCACATCTCCTGCACTTCCGAGCCAACTACAAAATGGTTAACGGAGAGATCCGCGACGGTGAGGGTCAACTAGTTTCTTCTCTTGCTGACCTTGTGAAGGATCGGGTCTTTGAATGCACGCGCGAATATCGCCATCGCCCCACCACCCCAATTGATCCCATCACCGGCCAAGGATTACCTCACGCACAATTTGCCTTTGCAGGTCACCGCGCAGTTGTTGATGTTGATATTGAAACAGGCATGGTGAAAGTCATTGAAATGGCATCCGTGCAAGACGTCGGTAAGGCGCTTAATCCGCAAGCAGTCGAAGGACAAATTGAAGGTGGTACCGCGCAAGGTCTTGGCCTAGCCATTCTTGAAGAGATTCAAGTTGTTAATGGAAAGGTAAAGAACCCTTCATTCACCGATTACTTGATTCCAACCGTGTTGGATATGCCACCTGTTCGCTCAATCATTCTTGAATATGCAGATGAGCATGCTCCATACGGTTTGCGCGGTGTAGGTGAAGCACCAACTATTTCCAGTACGCCTGCAGTGGTATCAGCCATCCGACAGGCTACGGGATTGGCGCTGACACGCGTTCCTGTGCGTCCTGAGCACATCACTTCGACCCTGTAAATAACCCTGTAGGAGCGCGATGTAAGCGAGAGCACAGGACCCCGCCGATGTAATAGGAAGGCTTGCGCTTCTACAATATGTCAAAGAGATTGATTAACAGAGAGTAGATCATGAGTAATACGAGCCCAGGGTATGCAATCACCATCCGCTTGGAGGGACCCGCCTCCTCTTCCCCCACCACGAGCATCACCGCTGCAGTCGCTGCCGCCGGTGGTTACATGACCGCCCTCGATATTGTTGAGTCTACGACGGACCGTGTCGTCGTCGATGTCACCTGCGATGCGCGCGATGCTGCGCATGCGGAATCTATTACCGAAATCATTTCCGCACTTCCAAACATCAAAGTGCGCAAGGTCAGCGATCGTACTTTCCTTCTTCACCTCGGTGGCAAACTAGAAGTTAATAGCAAGGTTCCATTAAAAACTCGTGATGACCTCTCACGCGCGTACACCCCGGGCGTAGCTCGTATCTGCTTAGCAATTGCAGCAGATAAGTCAGATGCACGCCGACTCACTATTAAGCGCAACACCGTAGCTGTCGTCACCGACGGATCTGCTGTGCTTGGTCTGGGAAATATCGGACCAGAAGCCGCACTTCCAGTAATGGAAGGAAAGGCCGCTCTCTTTAAGAGATTTGCCGATGTGGATGCATGGCCCGTATGTCTCGATACACAAGATGTAGATGAGATCGTACGTACAGTGCAACTTCTTGCACCTGTTTATGGTGGAATCAATCTCGAAGACATCTCCGCACCACGTTGCTTCGAAGTGGAACGACGCCTCAAGGAACTTCTCGATATCCCCGTTTTCCACGATGATCAGCATGGAACGGCAATTGTTGTTCTCGCAGCTTTGATCAATGCACTTCGCCTGATAAATAAGGATCTTTCTAAGGTAAAGATCGTGCTCAATGGAGCTGGCGCTGCGGGCGTAGCAATCATTCGCCTCCTCATGCTCTCTGGTGCAACCAACATCATTGCCTTCGATAGCAAAGGTTGTATCTACGATGGGCGAGAGAACCTCGACTCCGCTCGCCAGTGGCTCGCTGAACACACCAATCAAGCCAAATTCTCTGGAGATCTGGCAGGAGCCATGAAAGAGACTGACATCTTCATCGGCGTCAGTGCACCAAACGTCTTAAGTGAAGAGGCCGTATCCGGAATGGCAAAGGATGGCATCGTCTTCGCGCTTTCCAATCCAGATCCAGAAATCGACCCACTGATCGCACGCAAACATGCGCGGGTGGTGGCCACCGGTCGAAGTGATTATCCAAACCAGATCAACAACGTGCTTGCCTTCCCCGGAATCTTCCGCGGACTTCTCGATGCCGGCGCATCAAAGATCACCGATGAAATGCTGGTAGCGGCAGCACAGGCCATTGCTTCTTGCGTGAAACCAGAGCAATTGAACGAGAGTTTTATCGTTCCGAGCGTTTTTGATGCCGCCGTAGCACCAGCCGTTGCTAGCGCAGTACGAAAGATTGCCGAGGAAGGGTTAAAGAAATGACAGTTGCACCTTCGAGCGTGATGGGGGCCGACCAGGTTCTCACTGCGGATGCTCTGGAATTCGTACTCCATTTGGATCGCCTCTTCCACGACCGTCGAGACGCACTCTTAGGTGCCCGCCGTGCCCGCCGCAACCAATTAGCGGCCGGGCAGAGTCTGGATTTCCTCCCCGAGACCGCTGGCATCCGGAGCTCAGAGTGGCAGGTCGCCAAGGCCCCAGCCGACCTTTGCGACCGCCGGGTAGAGATCACCGGCCCTACCGACCCCAAGATGGCGATCAACGCCCTCAATTCCGGTGCCCGAGTCTGGCTGGCTGACCTCGAAGACTCCAACACCCCCCACTGGAAGAACGTGGTGGAGGGGCAAGTGGTCCTTCAGGGGGTTTCCCGTAAGAACCTTTCCTTCACCTCGCCCGAGGGCAAGCAGTACGCACTCAAGGAGGGAGCGCTCGCCACGTTGGTGGTTCGTCCACGCGGTTGGCACTTCGACGAGAAGCACCTCACCGAAAATGGCCGCCCAGTTGTTGGCGCGATTTTTGATTTCGGAATGCACTTCTTTCACAATGCAAAAGAACTCATCGCGCGTGGATCTGGGCCTTACTTCTACTTGCCGAAAATGGAGAGCCATCTCGAGGCACGTTTATGGAATGACATTTTTATTGAGGCGCAAAAGGTTCTCGGGATTCCACAAGGAACAATCCGTGCCACCGTTCTCATCGAAACAATTCCTGCTGCTTTCGAAATGGAAGAGATCCTCTACGAATTAAAAGATCATGCAAGCGGTCTGAATGCAGGTCGTTGGGATTACATGTTCTCTATCGTTAAGAACTTCCGCGATGCTGGCGCAAAGTTTGTGCTCCCAGATCGTGCTTCACTCACCATGACCGCTCCGATGATGCGGGCATACACCGATCTACTCGTCTCTACTTGTCACAAGCGCGGTGCATTTGCGATGGGCGGTATGGCGGCGTTTATACCAAGTCGCAAAGATGAAGAGATCAACAAGATCGCGATCGAAAAAGTCACCGCTGATAAGAATCGTGAAGTTACCGATGGTTTCGACGGCTCTTGGGTTGCCCATCCAGATCTTGTTTCGCTCTGCGCAGATATCTTTACCTCGGTTCTGGGAGATCGACCCAATCAATTAGATCGACTTCGCCCAGACGTGCATGTCACTGCAGCGCAACTACTATCCGTAGATCAAACACCAGGCTCGGTAAGTGAAGCGGGGCTGCAACAGAACATTGATATCGCCTTGCAATACTTGGCCGCTTGGCTCGACGGAAATGGCGCAGCTTCAATTCATAATTTGATGGAAGATGCTGCCACTGCTGAGATTTCTCGCTCGCAAATCTGGCAGCAGGTGCGCAACTCAGTGACCTACTCAGATACTGGACGCGTGGCGACTAAGGCATTGGTCCAAGAAGCTCTTAATGCAGAGGTGCTTCGCCTTAAAGAGGCGGGATTTGACCCAGAGAAATTGGCGCAGGCAGCGCAACTCTTCGAGCGAGTAAGCCTGGCCGATGAGTACGTAGATTTCCTCACCCTTCCAGCACTCGAGATGATCGACTAGATGGATTACGAACTCATCGTTCGTTCTCTTCGCGTTGTCACTCCTCAGGGAGAAGTAGCTGCGTCTGTCGCAGTCAACAGCGGCAAAATCGTTTTGGTAACTGACTTCAACGCACAATTAGATGGTAAGAGCGACATCACTATTGAAGGTGTGCTCATGCCCGGCCTCGTTGATACTCACGTTCATATTAATGAGCCGGGTCGCACGGAGTGGGAAGGTTTCGAAACTGCAACTAAGGCAGCGGCGGCAGGTGGTGTTACCACCGTTATAGATATGCCACTCAACAGCATTCCGCCCACCACATCCGTCTTAGCCCTTAATACCAAGAAGGAAGCAGCGCTTGGCAAGACTTCAGTTGATGTTGGCTTCTGGGGTGGCTCCATCCCCGGAAATAGCAGAGACCTTATTCCGCTTCTCAATGCCGGGGTATTCGGATTCAAATGCTTCTTACTTCATTCAGGTGTTGATGAGTTCCCGGCAACAAGTGATTTAGATTTTGCACAAGCATTAGAGATCTTGGCAAAAGTTGATGGCCTTATGGTGATTCATGCTGAAGATGCACACGTCATTGATGAATCGGTACGCGCGGGTTCTCGCGATTACCAAGAATTTCTTGCATCACGACCAAAGGGAGCAGAAAATACTGCGATCGCTCAGGTTATTCGGGAAGCGCGACGCACTGGAGCGCGAGTACATGTTCTCCATCTCTCTAGCGGGGATGCTTTAGAAATGATTAAAGAAGCAAAGGCAGACGGTGTGCGCATCTCAGTAGAGACGTGCCCCCATTACCTCTCGCTCACCGCCGAAGAAGTTGCAGATGGCGCTACGCAATTCAAGTGCTGCCCACCCATTCGCGAGCGCGCCAATCAAGATGAGCTCTGGGAGGGCCTACTCTCCGGGGTGATCGATCAAGTGGTCTCAGACCACTCACCGTGCACCCCAGATCTCAAGCGTTTCGACGAGGGAGACTTTCAAAGCGCCTGGGGTGGCATCTCATCCCTCCAATTGGGTCTGTCGATCCTCTGGAGTGCGGGGTCAGCCCGCGGCGCCACCCTCACAGATATCGCGAACTGGATGTCAGCGGCGCCCGCCCGCCTCGTCGGGCTCCACCAGAAGGGGGCGATCGAGGTGGGTAAAGATGCTGACCTGCTGGAGTTCCAGCCAGCGAAGGAGTTCACCGTCACCCCCGCCGAACTCTTCCATCGCAACCCGGTTTCGCCTTACGCCGGAAAAGTTCTTCAAGGTGTGGTGCAACAAACCTGGCTTCGTGGGACTCTGATCTATCAAAATGGTGCTCTGACCGGGGCACCCCGCGGGCAATTCCTCTACCGAGAAGGAAATACTCAATGAGCGATTTTCGTAATCTCACTGATTTAGCAGCCCGCCGTTTCGGCTCTGGCGTCATCGCAGCTAATGATGAGTTCTTCGCGGAGAAAGAGAGCCTGCTCAATGAAGGGCGGGCAGATTTTCACGGACATACTTTCGGACACAAAGGGCAAGTTTACGACGGTTGGGAGACTCGGCGCCGCCGCGAGCCAGGGCATGATTGGGCAATTGTGCGTCTTGGCGCCGCCGGCATCGTGCGCGGAGTTGTCATTGATACCGGAAATTTCACTGGTAATTATCCAGAACAAGCATCTGTTGAAGGCGTTGCACTTGAAGGAAATCCATCTCCTGCAGAAGTTGAAGCCGCCGAATGGACCACACTCCTAGCACCTTCTGATCTCAAGGGTGATCACGGAAATCTTTTTGAAATCAAGAATGAATTACGGTGGACACACATTCGTCTCTCTATTTACCCCGATGGTGGAGTCGCACGCTTCCGAGTTCATGGTGAGGTCGTTCCCGATCCGCGTTGGATCATTGCGCGCCACACGATCGATCTCACTGGTTTAGAAAATGGTGGAGAACTGATTGGTTGCAGCGACGACTTCTACTCTTCTTCGCGCAACACCTTACTTCCAGGCTTGGCGCGTAGCCAGGGAGACGGTTGGGAAAACCGTCGCCGTCGACATGGTGGTAACGATTGGTTTGCCGTCGAGCTCGCAGTTGAAGGAATTGTCACTGCTGTTGAAGTAGATACCACTCACTTCAAAGGAAATGCTCCCGGCGAAATTATGGTGACTGCTGGAGATGCCTCACATTTGAAGAAGTCTCCTGGGAGTGAAGAGCTCGTCGGAAAGCAACGCGTGCAACCTGATACGCCACACCGCTACCTCGTGAAGAGCGACGTACCCGTTAATGCCGTAAGACTCGATGTCTTTCCAGATGGTGGTCTCGGCCGGTTTAGAGTGTGGGGCGTTCCCACGCAAGCTGGCCTTTCTGCGGCGGCTCGGCGCTGGTGGAATTCACTGCCAGAGAGTCACCGCAGCGCAATCACTCTCTCGAGTGAGATCAAAGATCTGCTGTGAGTTCACTCAGCAAAGATTTCTTCAAACAGGCGAGCAAATACCTGACTGAAGTAGATACGACGCTCGCCGAGCGCTACCCAGGAGACTTTGGTGGCCGCCAGCCAATCCACACCTGTTATGTCCCAGCCGATAAGTTCTCCACCCGAACCATCCATGAATGGGGCGAGCAGGCTCGGAGCGCACTGAGTACTCACGCAAGGAGCGCCGCAGAATTTGCCGAAGTCATTGGAGTCGATGAGACGGTCGTTGCTGATTGGTGGCCTCGTTTGCAAGAAAAATTGGCAAGCGAACCCATTGAAGATCTGCGTATCGATTTTGAAGATGGATATGGTCGGCGAAGTGACAGCGAAGAAGACGATCATGTAACGAGCGCACTTGCCTCGATGCAATCTCTCACTACCGCATTCACTGGTATTCGCATGAAGAGTCTTGAAGCGGTCACTCGTGATCGTGCCCTTCGCACACTCGATCAGTTCATTACAGGATTGGCGAAGCAAGGTGGAGTGCCCCAGAATTTTGTGGTTACTCTTCCGAAAGTTACCTTTGTTGAACAGGTAGAAGTAATGGTTGAGGCTTGTCAGGAACTAGAACATTCGTTAAAACTCAAAGCTGGCACTATTAGATTCGAAATTCAGATCGAAACTACACAGGCGATTGTCAGTCCTAAGGGAAAAGTAACCGCCGCCCTCATGATCGACGCAGCACAAGGTCGCCTCACAGCATTTCACTACGGGACCTACGATTATTCAGCCGCGGCTGGCATCTCGGCTGCCTACCAAACGCTCGACCACCCCGCGGCAGATTTTGCGAAATCACTTCTACAAGTAGTTGCGGCCGGAACTGGCGTACGTCTTTCGGATGGATCCACGAACATCATTCCTATTGGTGAGCGCGACTCAGTGCACGCGGCGTGGGCCAATCATTACCGTCTCGTAAGACGATCACTAGAACGCGGTTTCTACCAAGGATGGGATTTACACGGCGCTCAGATTCCGACTCGAATTGCGGCGAATTTCACTTTCTACCGAGAGGGTTTGGCTGCGGCTTCCCAACGTCTACGTACCTATCTTGATAAAGCCGAATCTGGCACCATGGACGAGCCAGCCACCGCGTTGGCCCTCGCCGGATACTTTCTCCGAGGGCTCGATTCCGGGGCGATTACTTCCGCTGAAATGTCTGCGCTCACGGGGCAGAGTGAAGAGGCTTTGCGCGCCCTAGTAAAGCGCCGCGGACAACTCAACTGACTAGACTGCACCAGTGAACTCAGTACTTGCGGCATCATTCGATACCCAACTCTCTCCCCTAACGCCCTTCCTGCTCTATGTAGTTGTGTGGGGTTTGGTCTTCGTTGAAACCGCACTACTCATCGGGTTCTTTCTTCCCGGCGACTCCATTCTCTTTAGCGCCGGACTCGTTGCCGCAGCACGGGGAGATGTCAATATTGTCATTCTGGCAACTGGTGTTTTCCTAGTTGCTTTCTTTGGTGACCAAATAGCCTTCGTGATCGGGCGTCACTACGGCAGACCCTATTTAGAGAAACATCAGACCCCGAGGCGCGCCAGGCTGGTAGCCAGGAGTGAGCGTTTCTATGAGCGATATGGATTTTGGGCGGTCATCATCGCTCGTTACTTGCCATGGGTGCGCACTTTTGTTCCAGTGATCGCCGGCGTGGGCAAGATGCACTATTACCGATTCCTCTTAGCGAATTTCATTGGCGCACTCTCTTGGGGAGTTCTGATCACAGTCGCTGGGTTTTATGCCGGAAGTATTCCCGCAGTGAAGAGCGCGTCGTATGCCTTGGCCGGAATTTTCATAACGCTTTCGATCGTTTCTTCATTGCGACGTGGTTCTAAGAAGGGCGAGTAACAGCTTCTAGCATCTGCTCGAAACGTGGGCTGTTGAAATCACTCTCTGCACGTTCATACTTCTCCATCCCCCAGCCCCAGAAATCAAAATCCATAGTTGAGATTGAGTCCTGGATTGAGGCCCACAGCATCCAGCCATACTTCGCAAGCAATGCAAGCAGCCAGGCACGCGCAAATTTTTCGGGGCGGTGCTTCCCGTAATAGGCATCAACCAACGGTTGTAAGTATTCGAATGATAGTGAAGCCTCCGACCACACATTTCCTAGTTCAAAGCACGCATCGTTATTCCCTGAGTATTCATAATCAATCAGCCAAATTTTGGAGCCATCGTCGATAAAGTTCCCCGGGAGGAGATCGTTATTACACGGCACTGTTCCTTCATCAAGAACTGCTAGTGCGGCAACCAGCCTTGCTAAATGCGGCTGGTAGGAGAGGTAACTCTCTGGAATGCGAAATCCTTTTTCTTGTACGGTGGCTAAGTAGCGTTGTTGAATGTCGATCATGTTGAATTCACGCACGAATGGTGGCGCCGAGTGCAGAAGTCGTAAGCTTTCGGCGATACGTGGCAAATTTTCTTTTACATCCGAAGGGCCGTAGGTGCGACCTTCGAGAAAGCCGATAACGAGCACACCTTCGCCGGGTAGATAGTCGTGTACGGGAGCGCCGATACCAACTTCTGCGGCAATGCACGAGTTGCGATATTCGCTTTCGCGATCAATGGCTAGCGCACTCGACTCGTTACTCGACATGCGAGCTACAAAGCGACCAGTTGGTGTATCTATGGCCAAATTGGTGTTCGTTAAACCACCCGCCAATTCGAAGATATTTGTGCGGTTTTGTAGGATTGAAATCTTATTAAGACGCGCTCCGTAGAGTTCCTCCCACTCTTGCGTGCCTTTAGTCACGTAAGCAGGATACATTTTCCTTATGTCAGTGACGAGCCTTCCCGCCCGAGCAAAAATTGTCATTATCGGAGGAGGTGTGGGGGGCACTTCAGTAGCTTTTCATCTCGCCGAACTCGGTGAGCGTGATGTGGTCTTGCTCGACCGGAGCGACCTGACTAGCGGGTCCACCTTTCACTCCGCTGGGCTTGTCGGCCAACTCCGCGCTGACCCCACACTGACCAAGATGAACATGCATTCGGTTGATCTATACCGACGCCTACAAGAGAGCGAGACCCCACCTAGCTGGCGAGAGTGCGGAAGTATCAAACTTGCATCAACGCCAGAGCGGATGGAAGAGATTCGCCGCCAGATTGGCTGGGCTCGCACTTTTGGGCTCGATCTTCACGAGATTTCACCGCAAGAAGCGCAAGATCTCTTTCCCTTGATTGATCTCGATGGCGTAGTCGGCGCTTGCTACCTACCCTCCGACGGTCAGGTGGATCCTTCGCAACTGGCGCAGGCAATGGCAACAGGTGCACGCAAAGCCGGCGTGCAGTTCTTTACACATACCCGCGTACTTGAGATTCGTACGACCGCTGGGCGCGTCTCGAGTGTCGTCACGGATAAGGGTGAAATCGAATGCGATGTAGTCGTCAACTGTGGCGGTATGTACGCACCCTCTATTGCTCGAATGGTGGGCGTGCGTGTTCCCATTATTCCGATGAGTCATCAATACCTCATTACCGAGAACTTTTTGGATCCCGCGGCAAAGCATCTCCCCTCGCTGCGCGACCCAGATAATTTGATCTACTTCCGGCAAGAGGTAAGCGGTTTACTCATGGGTGGATATGAGAGAAATTCCAAGCCCTGGACCGCTGGGCACACACACTTCGATGACATACCTGCTGACTTCAACGGGCGTTTGCTCTCCGAAGAGTGGGACCGCTTTGAAGAGATCGCAGTGAACTCGCAAAAACGTGTTCCAGCGATGGAACGAGTAGGAGTAAAGAACTTCATCAACGGCCCTGAGGGGTTCACGCCCGATAATGAATTCTGTCTCGGAGAAACAGAGGTAGGTGGCTTCTTCGTCGCAGCCGGTTTCTGTGCGCATGGGATCGCCGGCGCTGGCGGTATAGGCAAAGTGGTGGCCGAGTGGGTTGCTACTGGCGAACCGCAGATGGACCTCTGGCATATGGATATTCGGCGCTTTGGCGCTGCCTACAAGTCACCGTCATTTACTCTCAAGCGCACGCAAGAGAATTATGAGTCGTATTACGACCTACATTATCCAGGAGAAGAACGCACGAGTGCGAGGCCACTCAAAACATCGCCTGCTTATCCTTGGCACGCTGCACATGGCGCAGTATTCGGTGAAAAATCTGGTTGGGAACGTGTCAACTATTACAAACACCACGAGACAGATGATGCGCTCAAGCCTTATGGGTGGGCCGGGCACTATTGGTCTTCTGCGGTTGCAGTAGAGCATCACGCCGCACGCACGTCTGCGGGGCTCTTCGATGAGTCGAGTTTTGCGAAGTTCTCAGTAGGTGGCGTTCGCGCTGGAGAATTCCTTAATCTTGTATGCGCCAACCAGGTGGTTAAGGGAGTCGGGAAGGCAACGTACACACAAGCCCTTACCAAGCGTGGAGGTATTGAGTGCGACTTCACCGTGACACAAACCGGGGAGCACTCCTTCTTCATTGTCACTGGGACCGCTTTCGGTACGCATGATCTCGGTTGGTTAAAGAAACAGAGACGTGAACTGGGTTTTGACGATGTCATGCTGGAAGATGTCACCGGCGCTTTGGCGTGCTTTGGTCTCTGGGGACCTAACGCACGCAAGATTTTAGAAAAGCTCACGCCACAAGATGTGAGTAATGAGTCTTTCCCATTTATGGCATCTCATGAAATCACCATCGGAGATATTCCCGTCCGTGCCACCCGCATCACTTACGTGGGCGAACTGGGGTGGGAGTTCTATGTATCAGCAGAATTTGGCGCCGCCCTTTGGAATTTAATCTTTCAAACGGGTCAAGAATTTGGGTTGATGGCTTGTGGCTACAAGGCAATCGAGTCGCTTCGACTTGAAAAGGGATACCGAGCCTGGGGCGGCGAAATAAATACGGAGACTAATCCTTGGGAAGCCGGTCTCGGGTTTGCAGTATCAAAGAAGAAAACGAATTTTGTGGGAAGAGACGCACTCTTCGCCGCCCAACCAAAGCAAACTCGGCAATTAGTGGCACTTACTTTTGCGGACGTGCGCAGGGTGCCACTCGGCAATGAACCCATTCGTGTTGGCGAAGAAATTATAGGGCGCGTAAAGAGCGGTGGTCAGGGCTACTCCATCGACAAAGCTATTGGTTATGCATACCTACCGTTAGTGAATGTGACGGAAGGAGCCCAAGTAGAGGTCGAGTTCTTCGGTGAATGGGTCACTGGAACGGTTACAACCAGCACACTCTTTGATGGAGAAGGAATCCGCATCAAAAGTTAAGCGTTGTCGTTTGCATCAACATCTGCCAAGGCGGCTTCTGCAGCTAATGCATCGGCTTCAGCGCGTGCCGTATCTGCAGCCAGCGCAGCCTCGGCGGCAGCTAGGTCGCCTTCTGCCAGTTGGTCGGCAATGTCGTTCGCGAGTGCGGCATCAGCATCAGCATTATCCGCAGCAGTATCTGCGTCGACGGCGGAATCCGTTGCTGTAGCTACGTCGGCTTCGATAACCTCCATATTCGGATCACCTTCGGCGAGGAGAGCGTCATAGGCCGCTTGAGCAGTCGCCACATCAGCCGTGAGAGCATTCGCTGCTTCACTTGCAGCATCTGCTTCTGCAAGAAGTGCGTTGATGGTTTCTGCAGTTTCACCAGCGGCGATTGCATCATCAACCGCGGTTTGCTTTTCCGCGGCGGTAGTCGCTGCCGCAGCAGCCTGATCCTCTAGAGCATCTAGTGCAGTGGCAGAAGTAGTTAACGCAGTTTGATGCTCTGCTAATCGTGCTGCTGCTGCCACTTCAAGAGCTAGCGCTTGAGCGGCTGCGGCGGCGGCTCGCTCAGCAAATGCTCGAGCGTCGCTTGCAATCGTATTTCTATTTGCGGCAGCCGCGAGTCGTGCTTCGGTTGCAGCGGCAGCGGCGGCGGCAGCCTCTTGCTCTGCCAAT
>Ga0194055_10002596_pt1 | contig 14226 bp, 11 predicted proteins | sample SepL449m_MetaG_FD_155482 | JGI IMG/M metagenome (GOLD analysis project Ga0194055, IMG submission 155482) | Anoxic zone freshwater microbial communities from boreal shield lake in IISD Experimental Lakes Area, Ontario, Canada - Sep2016-L442-9m | ecosystem: Environmental > Aquatic > Freshwater >... | reverse complement strand
GCGCAGCAGCCTTCGAGCCTCGGTTGGCCGCGATCAGCACCGACCCCGGCGTGATCTACGCGGGCAGCACTTGGACCGACGGCCTGAGCACCTTCCCTGGAATGCTGGAAGCCTTCGCCGCCGGCGACAAGGCGACCTTCAACTCCAACTGGGACAGCTATACCTCGGCCGAACCAGCCAACAGCCGTTTCGGCCTTTCCAAGCGGCTGGAGATCTACCCAGGTTCAACGATGTTCGAGAAGTACACGCAGATCGGGAAGTACAACAACCGCTCCGTACTGCCGAAGATTCACCGCCCGGCGCTGGTGATCAACAACGAGATCGAGCAGTTCTTCCCCGGCCAGCCGAAGGCTCTCTTCGACCTGCTGCGCAACAGCCGCGGAAAGAAGTACGTCACCTTCACAGCCGCGCAAGGCGCTCAGTACCACTGCGAGCCAATGGATCCACAGAAACGCAATGACGCCGTGATCGACTTTTTCGGCGACGTCGTCGGCCGTTGAACCTTCGCGCGCGACGCGGACCTCACGTAGTATTTACCTAATGAGTGATTCAACCCGCAGAGGCTTTATTACGTCCGCGATCAGCGCTGGCGCAGCGGTTGGCGCGAGCTCACTGATCGGCGCGGCAGCCAGCAGCGCAGGCGTGGCGGCGCCCTCAGGTGAGCTGCTGAACCTCGCCGGGATGCCTTACCGCCAGGACGATCCGCGCTGGGGCAAGAACCTGATGTGGGACCGAAAGCAGGTCGTGAAGGTCGCGCGCGAGTTCAACCACGAAACGCGCGCCGACGCTGAATCTCTGCTCTACCCCTACAGCGACGGCAACAACATTGCCAACGAAGGCTGCATGCTCAGCTGCCTGGCGATGGTGCTGAAGCTGCTGGCGCCGGCCGAAAAGCCAGCCTGGACTCCAGCGACGCTAAACCGCGCCGCCCAAGACGCCTACTACTACACGCGCTCGGGCCTCTCGATGGTGACGCTCTACCCCGACCTCGTCTCCGAAATGTCCGAAGGCCATGTTGGCCTCGTGATGGCGCAGGATTACCTGCCCGGAGTTAAGGGCTGGCGGCGCGTCTTCGCCAACACTTCGCCACTGGTGCGCGCTTACCGCTCGCTCACCCCCGCTCAGCGCAGTAACTACCTCGTGATGATCAAAACCGGCACCTACGACGACACCGCCTCGAGCCACTACGTGCTGCTCCACCCCAACTCCCAGCAGTCACCCGATGAAGCCAACGCGCTGCTGCTCGACCCGGCCGAGCCTCGCAGCCACAAGGGCGGCTGGACGATGACCGACTCAGCAAAGTGGATCGGGCAAGAGCCGCAGATCAAACGCGACTGGGCCAAAGCAGGAATTCAGCCGACGCAGATCGGCGGCGCTTGGATCTTCTCGCGCTGGGATCCGGCGACCGGCGCGCCGCTGATTGGGCCGCTGGTTCAGTCCTGGTCGCAGCAGCTAGCGGTCAGCTAGCGGCGCGGCGATCCCGGCACCCAGCGCACTCCGCCCCCCAAGAGGTCTAAGTTGGCGTTATGACAACACTTTCGAACCGCCCGCTCCGCTCTGGAACGAAGACCGTTCTGCTGGCAGCGGCGGCCTCCCTCCTCTGCCTCTCATTTGCTTCGGCCGCTAACGCCGACACACTCAACGGGACGGTACTAACGAACAGCGCCGCCGCCAGTGGCGTGACAGTGACCGTCTACGCAGCTGGTACTAGCAGCGCGACGACGCTTAAATCAGCAGTCACCGACCGAAGCGGCGCGTTCAAAGTTATCTACACGCCGCCCGCCACCGGCCTCGTCTACGCGATGACCCAGGACGCCAGCGGCCGCCGCCGCGAGATGGCAGTCGTCGGGCCGCCTTCCTCGCTAGAAGCGTCGGTCGTGATCAATGAGCGCACCACTGTTGGCGCGGCCTTCGCGCTGGCGCAGTACTTCCACGGCAGCGCAATCTACGGCGCCCAGCCTGGGCTCGGCAACGCTGGCGCGACCGCCTTGAACCTCGCCGACCCGGTGAGCGGCAAGCTCAGCTCAGTTCTTGCCAACAGCCCGAACGGCAACGCCTCGGCTACGCTGCCGACCTTCAACACGCTGGCCAACGTCGTCCTCTCCTGCACGCGCGGCACTTCGGCAGACTGCGCTCGCCTACTGAAAGCAGCGAAGGTCCCCGGCCAGAGCGCGCCGACAAACACGATCACCGCGATCGCCGGAATTGCGCGCAATCCGACGACCAACCCGAAGGGTCTCTTCCGCCTCGCAGCGACGAAGAAGAACTACACCGTCGCGCTCTCGAAAGCCCCCGTCAGCTGGCTAATCGGGCTGGTCTACACGGCCGGCGGCTTCAACGCCCCCGGCTACATCGCCTTCGACGCGGCAGGCAACTCATGGACCGGGAACAACTTCGCGCCCGGCGGAACGAGCGGCGTTGGCGCTGGCGTGACGGCGCTGAGCCCGACCGGAACGCCGCTCTTTGGCGGCCTGATCCTTGGCGGCGGGCTCCAAGGCGTTGGCTGGGGCGGAGCGGTGGCGCCCAACGGCAACATTTGGATCGCCAACTACGGCGGTAACTCAATGTCACTGCTCGGGCCTGGCGGGCAAATCCTCTCGCCTGCCGGTGGGTTCACGAACGGCGGCTCTTCAGGATTTTCGAAGCCACAGGGCGTTGCAGTCGGCGCCGATGGCACGGTGTGGATTGCCAACTTCGGCAACAACTCGGTGACGAGCTACCCGCAGGGCAATCCCCAGCTCGCCACGTCATTTACAGGCGGCGGGATTTACAAACCGTTTTCGATCGTGATCGACAATCAGGGTTACATCTGGGTGAGCAACAACGCCGAACAGACGAGCCCAGGCACGATCACAAAGCTAGCCCCCAACGGCACCCCAGTTGCGGGCTCACCATTCAGCCCCGCCGGCCTGAGGTCAGCTCAAGGCCTGGCGGTTGATTCAGGCGGCAACGTCTGGGCAGCCAACCAGTTCTCCAACGGCGTCGTTCAGCTGAAGCCCAACGGCCAGGCAGCAGCCGGCTCGCCGTACAAGCACGAGAGCCTCTATCGAGCATGGGGCATCGCAATCGACGGCAAGGATCGCGTCTGGGTCGGTGGTTTCGGGCGGCCAAGCATCATGGAGCTTTGCGGGCGCCAAGTTTCGGCCTGCCCTCCGGGGAGCAAGACCGGCAGCCTGCTCAGCCCAGCAAAGGGCTTCACGAACGCTGCGATGCAGCGCATGACTGCGGTTGCAATCGACACCTCGGGCAACGTCTGGGGCGCGCACAATTACAGCTCCTCAGAACCGATCCGCGACTTCGTCGGCGGAAACGGCCTCTACGAGATCATCGGCGCCGCGGCGCCGGTCAAGACGCCGATCAGCGGCGGCGTCAAGCAGCCGTAGGCCAGTCGGACTTCGGGCCGGGGCACAGCGTTTGTACTACCCGGCGCGTGCTTCGTGGGGCACTGATACCGTTTCTTTATGCCTATCGATAAGAACATCACACGCGGTCAACTCCTAAAGGGCGCAGCTGCCTCGGTTCCGGCCGTAATGCTTGGTGCCAACGCTGCCCAGGCGCTTGCCTCTGGCGGAGCTGACGCGGCCGCTGCGGCCGCCGGTTTCGGCGGCAAGAACGTCGTCCTCTTCATGACCGACCAGGAACGTGCGATTCAGCACTTCCCCAAGGGCTGGGCTGCTAAGAACCTCCCCGGCCAGAAGCGCCTAGCCAAGAACGGCATGACCTTCACCAGCTCGTTCACCAACGCCTGCATGTGCTCGCCGGCGCGCACAACGATGATGACCGGCTTCATGCCGGCCCAGCATCAGGTCCGCCACACGCTCGAGAGCGACATGAACGACACCTTCGACAGCGAAGGCAACCTGATCTACGAATACCCCAACGTTGCGCTCTCGACCGACATGAAGAACATGTGCACGGTGATGGCTGCCGCCGGCTACAACGTCGTTTGGAAAGGCAAGTTCCACATGACCAAGCAGGCCGTAACGCCGCCAAGCCCGCTGCCAGCAGCTGGCACTACAGCGGCCGGCACGGTGCAGAATTGGGCGCCGCAAGACGTTGGCCAGTACGGCGGGCAGCGCTGGAATCCGAAGGACGCTGGCGCCAATCAGACGCTCCCTGAGGGCGGCGGCAACGCAGCCTCAAATCCAGCCGTTCCCTACAGCGGCGGCGACAACGACGACCGCTTCATGAACGACGCCGGCAGCGTTAGCGACGGCGATGAAGGCGTACTCGCCTACATCAACTCGGTCGCCGCGACTCAGTCGCCGTTCTTCCTCGTGATCTCGCTCGTCAACCCGCACGACGTGCTCTTCTACCCGAAGTCGTTCACCGACAGCGAATATCCAAGCGGCGACCTTGACGGCGGCATTGAGCTACCGAGCACGGTTAACGAGAACCTCAAGACCAAGCCGTCAGTTCAGGCGAGCTTCCGCAAGATCTTCCTGCTCGGCAACCCGATCCTCACTCGCCTCCAGCAGCGAAAGTACATCAACTTCTACGGCAATCTGATGAAGGAAGCCGATAACTACCTGATGCAGACGCTCGACGCGCTCGAGAATAAGGGGCTGCTGGAGGACACGGTCGTGATCCGCACCGCCGACCACGGCGAGATGGGAATGGCCCACGACGGCGTTGGCGAGAAGAACTTCAACTTCTATGAAGAGTCGATGAAGGTGCCGCTGATCTACTCCAACCCGCAGATCTTCCCGAAGCCACGCACCAGCGACGCGCTCGTCTCGCACGTTGACCTCGTGCCGACGCTGGCCAGCCTCTTCGGCGCACCTGCATCGGCGCGCGCCAAGTGGAACGGCGTTGACTATTCGAAGCTGCTCGTCAACCCGAAGGCCAAGTCGGTCCAGGACTACGTGATGTTCACCTACGACGACTACCAGTCGGGGCAGGCAAAGAAACTTCACCCGTACGGCGCTAACCACATCTCCAGCATCCGTGAGGCACGCTGGAAGCTCGCGCGCTACTACGACCCGCTGGGAGTCGCAAAGACTGAATACGAGATGTACGACCTGCAGCGCGACCCAGACGAGAAGAAGAACCTCGCCGCGCCAGGATTCCGTCGCAACCGACTACAAGAGCGGGAATACAAGCGCCTAAAGACGAAGCTGGCGCGCGTTGAAGCAACGCGACTTGGGCCGATCCCAGGCACCGCTCAGCCGATCAGCATGACGGCCTCGACGTCGCAAACGAAGAACAGCAAGACGTTCAAGTTCACCGACAAGGGAACCTGCATCGGAATGCCAACCGGCAGCGGCAACACGTTGATCGACTGGGTACTGGACCCGGTCAAGGGAACCGGCGCCGGCAAGGTGACGCTGAGCAGTGGCGCGGGGCTGATCAAGGGCGTTGCAACGGTCACCTTCGCGGCCGACCCAACTGCCGACAAGATCACGCTGACCGGCACGATGAGCATCACCAGCGGCACCGGCGATTTCCGTGGCATCAAGGCGACGGGGCTGACCTTCGTTGAGACCGACAACCTGCAGGGCACCGACGGTCAGATCACGATCACCGGCAACGCCACCTACCAGTAACGGGGACGACTCAGGCGGCGCGCTCCGGCCAACGCCAGAGAGCCGCGCTCGCGAGCGCGACGAGATAGAAGCAAGCGGCGAGAAGGAACGTAACCGTGAAGCCCGAGACAAGTGCGACCGCGATCGCCAGCACCGAGGCGAGCACCGAGGCGATCCCGTTGACCGCCCAAGCCCAAGGAACTCCAGCTGGGTAGAGCGTAGAGAGGCGGCCCAATCCAATCGGCATGGCCATCCCCAGTGACAGCCCGAAGGGAGCCAAGAGCACGACCGTCAAGAGGATCCGGAGCACAAACGGGGCTGCAATCGTGGCCCGAAGCAGCGGTTGCAGACCGAAGGCGGCCAAGACGATTAGCGCTATCGAAATTCCTAGCGTGATCAGCAAAGTTCGGCGCGGATCACCGATCCGGGTTGAGATAAGCGACCCGAGCCCGGTGAATACGAGCAGCGCAAATAGAACGATCGAGAGTGCGTAAGTCGGGAACCCGAGAAACAAGACGAATCTTTGAATCAAGGCGATCTCGAGAACTAGGAACCCGAGACCGATCGCCGCAAAGAAGACGAGCGAGCCTAGGTTCGGGCGGCCTTTGGTTCGGATCATCAGTAGTGGCAAGACGAAAGCTGCCGCCGACAGCACCATCAAGACGCCCAGTGTCAGGAACAGAACCGTGAAGGGGTCGACTGAGTAGATGTACCCGGGCGGCTGCGTAGCACCGATCTGATTGATCCGGCGCATGTTGAAGAAGAACGGGTTGTCATCGGTGGGAGGACAGACGTTGAAACGGAAGTTGGCGCAGAAACTTTGCCAGCCGCCCGGATCTTTCGCGAGCGCTGCCCATTCGGCGCGGTAAGGGCCGCCAGGCGCATAAGCGACGCCGTTACCGCGCACCTTTGCAAGAGCACGGATCTTGGTTAATTCGCTCGCAGTCCAGGGAACGTTCTTCGCCAGCACCGTGCCGTAGAGCTCGTTGAATATGTCATGTCCGAGGATCACCACGACATTGCGCTGCGGATCCTTGATGCCATTCGCTTCCAACGCGGCGAGCATCAGGATTGTCGCCCGAAGCGCTTCATCGCCAACCAGCCGATACAGCCTCGAAACGTTTAAAACGCCGTTCGGTTTGAGGTGGTCAAGATATTCTTGGAAGGCCTCAACGGTGTAGAGATTCGCTTCGGTTAGGGCAAACGCGGTCGCCGAATTGGCGCTCAGCGTGTCGGTGAAGCCGATGTGGATCTGGTCGTACTTCTTGCTGCGCGAGGCAAGCGTGCTGCGTCCGTCGCCGATCGTCACCTGTACTCCCGGCCGGCTATAGGGCCCGCCTGATTCAACGCGCAGCTCGTTCTCGACTGTGTCGCGGATCCGCCGGTTAAGTTCGATCACGTCAACGCTGCGTTGGCCTGACGAGAGGGCATTGTAAATATCTCGGCCTCCCCCTCCTCCGATAACCAGCGCATCCTTGCCGCCCGATACCGCGTAGCCGATGCTCTGTGGACCGGTGCGGAGCTGCTTCCACCCGGGGATCGGCTCGTTCGCGCGGCGAATTGGCACCGGTGCGTAGACGCGGTCATAGAACACCAGCGCGTTTGGCGAATCCTTCGGAGCGAGATAACCGAGCACGCGACTCAATGGCGTCCAGTGATCGGCAACCGGCTGGCGACCCGGCACCGAGCTTTGCGGCTGCAGGTAGTAGAGCGAAGTCGATGCCGATACGACCACGAGCAAAAGGGCAGCGCCCGCCACGAGACCGGCGATGCGGCGCTCGGTGCGAGCCGAACCAGCGAGCAGAAGAGCCGCTACACCAGCTACTACGCCGAGTGCAACGACGAGAGTCGGCGCGTCGGCCAGCCAGAGCACGGGGACCACAGCAACAGCTCCAACCCCAGCCCCTGCGAGATCAAAGGCATAAATTCTTCCGACGTGGCGGGTGTAGCCGCGAATCGCTAGAGCAATCGTCGTCCCTGCGGCTAAGAATGGCAGTGTTGCTAACAGGCAGGCGACGGCCAAATTGAGCGCGAAGTGAATGTTGACGACGCCTGTGAACTGGTAGTTGAGCCGCACGAGCAGGGCAGGCACTATCACCAGCAAGACGGCAAACAAGGCCGCGAACCGTGAGAGCATCGTCTCCAGCGGGCGACTGTCGAACCACGCGGGTCGGGCATAGATTGCTAGTGCGCCGCCGCCAACCCCGACCAGTGCCAGCGAAATCGCCAGAAAGCCAAAGTGGTAGAAAAGCACGGCTGAAAAGAGCCGTGTAAGGAGAACCTGGAGCGCCAACGTGCATCCGGCGACGAGGCCGATTGCCAGCCCAATCCGGAATGGTGGTCGCGTATGCACGAGCGTGAATCCTAGTGGTTGGGGCCGCTGCCTGAAGCGCGTCAGTCGAAGCAGGTCCTGGGCACGGTAATTTGTAGTGATGCGCGAGCGATTTAAGCCATTCGCCGCGCGACTGACCGTAATCGTGATCGCGGGCGTCGCGCTACGAGTGCTGTACCTCTTCGTCTTCGCCAGAGACACGCAAGGCTACGGCGACTGGCACTACTTCCACCTCCAGGGGATTCTCATCTCGCAGGGCCACGGCTTCGCCGACCCGTGGGCATGGCTCCAGGGTCGTCAGGCGCCGTCAGCTACTCATCCGCCGCTGTATTCACTCCTAATCGGCGCTGTCTCAAAGCTCGGTGTCACAAGCTACATCGGTCATCGCGTTCCAGGGATCTTCCTCGGTGGCGCGACAATTGCGCTGGTCGGGCTTCTGGGTCGACGGGTTAATGGGGCTGCCGTGGGCCTACTTGCCGCAGGCCTTGCCGCTGTTTATCCGACCTTGATCGCGGCCGACGGCGCGCTGCTCTCTGAGACCCTTTACGGGCCGCTGATTGCGCTGTCGCTGATAGCCGGATACCGGATCTACGACCGGCCGGGATGGCTCTCGGCGGCTCTCGCTGGTGCAGCAGTCGGGCTCGCTGCCCTGACGCGCTCCGAAGCGATCCTGCTGGTCCCCTTGATGATCATCCCCGTTGCGCTTCGGGCATCATCTGATTGGCGCACACGGATCATCTCAATCCTCGTCGGCGGCGTCGCCTGCGCGTTGGTCATCTCGCCTTGGGTTATCCGCAACGTCGAAGTATTTGGGCAACCCGTCCTCTCGACCAATGAAGCGGCTGTGATTGCAGGCTCGAACTGCCAGCGCGCGTATCACGGCAACGACATCGGCTCGTGGGTCTTCGGCTGTATCCCTCCGATCTCAAGCGACAACGAAGCCGTCCAAGCTGACATCTGGCGCAAGCAAGGGCTCGGCTATGTACGCGATCACTTCTCCGAGCTCCCAGTAGTCATCATCGCCCGCCTTGGTCGCGTCTGGGATCTGTACCAGCCGCGCCGAATGGTTCTCTGGGCCGAGGGCCGTCAGGTCAGATTCGTTCAGGCAGGAATAGCGATGTGGTGGCTGATGCTCCCGCTTGCAGGGTTCGGCTTCGTGTTGCTTTGGCGGCGTAAACAGCCCGTCGTGATTCTTCTGTCACCTTGGCTAACGGTCGCGATCACAGCGGTCCTTGGGTACGGCGCGCCGCGCCTGCGCCACTCGGTTGAAATCAGCGTCGTCGTGCTCGCCGCCCTGGCTCTAGTCGAACTACGGACGCGCTGGCGGGCACGCACGGGGCCAGCGGCGGCGCCGCCAGTTACGGCCGAGGAGGCCTAGGCGGCGCGCCAGAGCGCGTCGTCGCCGAGCGGATCGCGTACGAGCTTGCCTTCGGCCGTCAGTTCCTGCAGCTCGGCCAGCACGGCGCCAGTGTTCGGCGGCATCATCGGCTCGGCCATCACGGCAGCGATCTCGGCCGTTGGTAGCGACTGCTTGAAGAAGTCGAATACGTCGGTCGCACTCTCGGGCCGCGGGCGGCGCTCAAGCGATCGGTCAAGGTTGGCGAGAATCACGTCGTAAGCCTCGATCGTTTGGAAGCCTCCAGCCTCTAGCGAGCTGCCGTCCGGCGCAGTGAAAATCAGCGACGGTGCGGTGTAGCGGACGGGGCCATCGCTGTCGGCGCTCTTGCCTTGCGCTTCGGTGGCGCCGCCGGCCGCTTGGCGGGCGCGCGTGCGCTGAACTTCGTAGCGCGCCAGCACGTCGGCGTCGTCGAGCCGCGCCACGATCGCGTCGCCGTCCAGCCCAGCAACCTCGTTGAGCGCAGCGGCGATCGCGGACGGGTCTTGGAGCATCTCGATCGTCGTGAAGTGCATGAACTGCAGTGCGCTCAGCGCCGCCTCCCCCAGCTCGTGGCTCTGCTCGTTGGCGAGCATCACGGCGCGGCAGGCGCGGCTGGTGGCGGAGACGCCGGCCTTGACTTGGTAGCCGAACGGCATTCCGAAGCGCTCGTGGTAGACCGGCCAGCTAGAAACCATGCGCTCGGGCGTGTAGCCGCGGTCCTCGTACTGCTTCGCGTCCTCGGTCAGGCCGATCACGACGAGTTCCCAATCGAGCTGCTCACCAAAACGCCACTCCAGCGTGCGCAGCGCCGGACGGGCAGAGTAAGCCCACGGGCAGCCGGGGTCTGTGAAGTGGGTGGCGGCGATCGCCATGAGCGCTAGTGGCGCGCGCGCTTGAGCTGCGCGCGGCTCTGCTGCTTGTCAATCACCTGCGTGATCAGCTTCATGTACTGCTCAACGCCGCTTGCCTTGACGCTGCCTGTCTCAAAAGCCTTTCGCCAGGCTGGAATGCTGGCCTCTTCGACAAGGCGATTGAACTCCTCGCGGCGCATTACGAGGTGAATCTTTGCGTCGGATGCGACGTCCTTCGTCACCTCAGCCTGGGGCATCTCAAGGCGGAATACCTGAAGGTCGCCGCGGCCCTGAAGTTGAACATCAACAACGATCTTGAGCGGTGCCAGCGCCGGCACCTGCGCGACTACATCGTTGGCGGCTTTGGCGATCAGTGTGCGTGCGTCACCGGACATCGGCTCAGCCTACCTACTTAATGCAGCGCAGCCTTCATCGCGATGATCGCGACGCCGATTACGATCGCAACTGAAACCGCAATCAGGCTCACCGACCGCGACGCGCCGGCCCCGCGCGAGGCGTACCAAGCGGTGGCGGCCAGCTCGCCGACGCAGGCGTAAAGAGCGAGGTTGACTGCAGTTTGATCGGCAAATACGTCGACCACAGCGAGCAGCAGAATGACTAGCGGCACTGAAACCACCGTGATCATCGGCGACTGCACGAGCACCATCTCTTTTACGTCGTGAGAATCAGGAGCACGCTTTTTCTGGCTCCAATCGCCAAGCAGCAGCGCATAAACGTGAGCGGCAAAGAACGCCACCACGGTGAACACCATCACCTCGGCAACCGCGGCAGCGTGATCGCCGGTCTCCGGATCGGAGGCCGCGATCACCGACGCGGCGATGATCAGCCCATAGGTAGCACTCGCAACGTTGCGCGGATACTGCCGCGCAAGTGGCGTGTGCCAGCGCGTCTTTGTGGGTTCTTCTTGGGTCAGATCTTGTGGCGCTGCAGCAGCGTCTTACCGATCACCATGCGCTGGATCTCGGACGTGCCTTCGCCGATCAGCAGCAGCGGCGCATCGCGGTACAGGCGCTCGATCTCGTACTCCTTCGAGTAGCCGTAACCGCCGTGAATGCGGAACGACTCCTCAACGCAGAAGCGGCCAGCCTCGGAGGCGAAGAGCTTCGCCATCCCGGCTTCCATCTCGGAGCGCTCGCCGGCATCCTTGAGGCGGGCGGCGCGGATCGTAAGCAGCCTTGCTGCCTCAACCTGCGTTGCCATGTCGGCGAGCTTGAACTGAATTGCCTGGTGCTCACAGATCGGCTTGCCGAAGGTCTTGCGCTCCTGGCTGTACTTCAGTGCCAGCTCCAGCGCGCGCTGAGCGATGCCAACGCCGCGGGCGGCGACGTTTGCGCGGCCCACTTCGAGCGCGTCCATCATCTGCGCGAAGCCCTTGTTCAGTCCTGCATCCTCGCCGCCGAGAATGTTCTCGGGCGGGCAGCGGTAGCCGTCGAAGATCAGCTCAGTGGACTCAACGCCCTTGTAGCCCATCTTCTTCAGCACCGGTGGCACATTGAGACCGGCGTAGTCGCCTGTGTTCTCATGCTCGCCACCAACCTTCTCGGCGATGAAGCAGGTCATCCCCTGGTGGCGCTTCTCAGCGTCCGAGTCGGTTACGACGAGGACGAAGACGAGGTCAGAGCGCAGGCCGTTGGTGACCCACATCTTCTGACCGTTGATGACGTAGAAGTCGCCGTCCTTCTTGGCGTTTGTCTTCAGCGCCTGAACGTCGGAACCCATCTCTGGCTCGGAGAGCGAGAAGGCGGCGCGAATTTCGCCGGTAGCCATCCGTGGCAGGTACTTCTCCTTCTGCTCGTCGGTGCCGTACTTCATCAGCAGGTAGGAGCCGATGAAGTGGGTGTTGATGATTCCGGAGATTGAGATCCAGCCGCGGCTGAGCTCTTCGACGATCATCACGTAGGTCGTGAGGTCGAGCCCCATGCCGCCGTACTCCTCGGGAATCGTTACCCCAAAGAGGCCGAGCTCTTTCATCTGCTCAACGATTTCGGCCGGGAACTCGTCCTCGTGGTCGAAATGTTCAGCATTGGGGAGAATCTGCTCGTCGGCAAATTGGCGGACCATCTCGGTGATCGCCTGCTGCTCGTCGGTCTTCTCTTCAAATGGAACGGCAATGGCCATGTTCGGGCACCCTTCTTGGCTCAAGATTGACTTGTTAGAAGGATACGCAACAGGGCCGATGGTGGATTAGCGGCCGCGGGCTCGCTGCCGCGCGCCGTGGAATAATGCGCCAATGAATCTTGACGGCTGGGACGTAGTTCTCTGGGTCCACCTACTGGCGATGGCCTTCTTCATCGGCGGCCAACTATTCCTCGGCATCGCCGTGGTGCCCGTATTCCGCGCTCAGGGCGGCAGCGAAAGCCCTGCCACCGACTGGATGCGGCCGATTGCGCGGCGCTTTGGCTGGGGCTCGCTGGTGGCGCTGGCGGTTGCGCTCGTTACCGGCGCGGCGATGGCTTCGGACCAAAATCTCTGGCAGGAGACGGCGCTGAACATCAAGATGACGCTGGTCGTGATCGCGATCGTTCGTCTGCCTCCACGTCTTCGTCACGAAGGGCACCAACCGCCTGCTGCAAACGTTGATCCTGCTCGACTCGCTGGCGATCGTGCTCGCCGCAACCGCGCTTTAGGCTGCGCCTGATGAACTTCGCCCGTGACGTGGTGGCAGCGATGCCGCCTGAGCAACTCGCGCTGATCGAGCTCGCCCGCGATGGCGCGCGGCGTGAGTGGAGCTTTGGTGACTGCACCGAGCGCTCAGCCGCGATCGCTGCGGCGCTGAGCGACGTTGGCGTGCAGCGCGGCGACGTTGTGATCACGATGATCGGCAACCGGCCGGAGTGGGTTTGGGCGATGGTTGCCTGCTTCCGCTCCGGCTTCGTGGCGCTGGCCTGCTCCGAGCAGCTTCGCGCCGATGACCTGAAGCTTCGCTTTGAGATGACCGCGCCGGCGGCAATCGTGGCCGATGAGCGCAACCGCGAAGTGCTTGAAGCCTCCTCCGCTCCCTGCCCGATCATCTGGGTTGATGACGAAGGCGTGACCGACCCAGCGCGCGCCGCGGACGCGCCCGAGTTTGCGGAGCTGGAAGGCGACGAGCCGTGCCTGATCACCTTTACGAGCGGCACCACCGGCGAGCCAAAGGGCGTGGTTCACGGCCAGCGCTACCTACCGGCTCAGAAGCTCCAGGCCGAGCACTGGCTCGGCGCGCGGCCCGGCGAGCTCGTTTGGTGCACCGCTGCGACCGGGTGGAGCAAGTCGGCGCGCAACGTATTCATTGCTCCTTGGATCACCGGAGCTGCGGCGCTGCTGCACGACGCGCGCTTCGATCCGGAGGAGCGGCTCGCGATCATCGAAGCCGAGCAGGTGAACGTGCTTTGCATGGTGCCGACCGAGTTCCGCGTGATCGCAAAGCGCTCGTCGCCGCGGCCTGTAGCCTCGCTGCGCTCGATGGTCGCCGCAGGTGAGCCGCTGAACCCGGAGATCCTGCGCGCCTACCACGAGGCGACCGGGGTTTGGATCCGCGACGGCTACGGCCAAACCGAGACCGGCCATTCGATCGGCCACGCTCCAGGCGACGGAGAGCCACCGGCCGGCGCGATGGGCAAGCCGCTGCCGGGGATCAAGCTTTGGATCGAGAACGACGAGATCGTGCTCGATCCCTTAAGCGAACCGACCTTCTTCCTCGGCTACGTCGGCGAAGGGGCGCGCCAGGTTGACGGCGGCTGGGAGATTGATGACCGCCAGCAGGGCGGCCCGTGGCACTCCGGCGACGAAGCGCACGAAGAGGACGGCTACTTCTACTTCGACGCCCGCGCCGACGACGTGATCATCTCGGCCGGCTACCGAATCGGCCCGTTCGAGGTTGAGTCGGCGCTGCTGACGCACCCAGCCGTGGCCGACGTCGCGGCGGTCGCTGCGCCGGACGAGGAGCGCGGCGCCGTCGTGCGCGCCGTAGTTGTGCTGCGCGAAGGCTTCACAGCTTCAGACGAGCTCGTAACCGAGCTGCAGCAGTACGCGAAAGAGCAGACCGCGCCGTACAAGTACCCGCGAATCATCGATTTCGTAGCCGAACTGCCGAAAACGAACAGCGGCAAACTGCGGCGCGCTGACCTGCGCTGAGCGGAC
>Ga0194055_10002595_pt1 | contig 14226 bp, 15 predicted proteins | sample SepL449m_MetaG_FD_155482 | JGI IMG/M metagenome (GOLD analysis project Ga0194055, IMG submission 155482) | Anoxic zone freshwater microbial communities from boreal shield lake in IISD Experimental Lakes Area, Ontario, Canada - Sep2016-L442-9m | ecosystem: Environmental > Aquatic > Freshwater >... | reverse complement strand
CGCCGCGGCCCAGCACAGCGTAAACGCGACTGCACTGCCACTCACCGATCGTCCACTGCTCGGGTCCCCCCACCCGACCCCAGTGCCAACGACTGGCATGCGCGGCATGCACCAGCGCATCATCCTCGGCTGCGGTGCGCTGTTCAATGTCCAGCAGACGCCACACGTGATTGAACAGGTCGACCGCAACCTGACGCTCGACCACCGGGTCGAGCGAATCGGGTGACGCCACCATCAGCCGGTGTAGTACGACGAGATCGCCGCGAACGCCTTGTCGAGAATCTCCAGCCCTTCCTTGGCCTCAGCCTCGGTGACCGTGCACGGCGGCACGACATGCAGACGGTTGAAGTTAATGAACGGCAATGCGCCATTGGCCTTCATCGCCCCGCCGAGTTTCACCATCGCCTCCGACGTTCCGCCATACGGTGCCAACGGCTCGCGCGTCGCGCGGTCGGTGACGAGATCGAGGGCCCAGAACACGCCAAGTCCGCGGGCCTCGCCGATCACAGGGTGCTTCTCGGCGAGCTCACGCAGGCCGGGCCCGAGAACGTTTTCGCCGATGCTACGCGCGTTCTCGATGATGCCTTCTTCCTTCATCGCATCAATCGACGCCACGATTGACGCGCATGCCAGCGGGTGACCGCTGTACGTCAGCCCACCGGGGAACACCCGCTCGTCAAAGGTGGCAGCAATTTCATCGGAAATGATGACTCCACCGACCGGCACGTAACCAGAGTTCGAACCCTTGGCGAAAGGAATCAAGTCGGGCTTGACGTCCCAGTTCTGGAACGCGAACCACTTGCCGGTGCGACCAAATCCGGCCATCACCTCATCGAGAATCAGCATGATGCCGTGCTTGTCGCACAATGCCCGCACACCTTCGAGATAACCCGCTGGCGGAACGAGAACACCCGCAGTTCCGACGACCGATTCGATCAGGATCGTCGCAATGGTCGCCGGGCCTTCAAAGGTGATGACCTGTTCGAGGTGAGCCAACGCGCGCTCGCACTCTTGCTCTTCACTCGTGGCCCAGAACACCGAGCGGTACAGGTACGGGCCGAAAAAGTGCACATGACCCTCGGCGTACTCGTTGGGCCAACGGCGCGGGTCGCCCGTCGAGGCGATCGCCGCACCCGTGTTGCCGTGGTACGACCGGTAGAACGAAAGCACCTTGCGGCGACCGGTGTGCAAACGCGCCATCCGAATCGCGTTCTCAACCGCGTCGGCACCACCGTTGGTGAAGAAGATCTTGTTCATGCCGTCGGGGGCCAACCCAGCAATGCGCTGCGCCGCCTCGCCGCGCGCGCGGTTGGCATGCTGCGGTGCCACCGTTGCGAGTTCAGCGGCCTGATCCTGAATCGCCTTGATGACCTTGGGGTGCTGGTGACCGATGTTGACGTTGACCAGCATGCTCGATAGATCGAGGTACCGGTTGCCCTCCCAGTCCCAGACATACGAACCCTCTGCGGCCGCCATGTCGAAAGGGTTGAGCGCCCCTTGTGCACTCCAGGAGTGGAAAACGTGGGCACGGTCGAGTGCATGAACACGCGCACCCTCAGCGGGATCGGCGACAAACGGCATGGAAACCTCCGGTGGGCACGCCCCCGCGTCGGGAGCCAGTGGCACTAGCGTAGGCGAGCCTTGAGCCCTTCCTTCACCGAATCCCACTCATCGGCCACGACGCTGAACATCACGGTGTCGCGCAGCGAACCGTCGGGACGGCGCATGTGCTGGCGCAGCACGCCCTCACGCACCGCTCCGAGCTTGGAAATGGCCGCCTGACTGCGTGCGTTGCGGATGTCGGTCTTGAGCTGCAGCCGGCGCCAACCCAGGGTCGTAAAGGCGTACTCCATCAGCAGCAACTTGCACTCAGGATTGACCGTGGTGGCCCATACCGGCGGGGTATAAACGGTGAATCCGATCTCGCCCCGTTTGTCGTACGGAGCGACCTCCAAGTACGACGTGGTGCCGACCGCCGCCCCGGCTTCCAGCCCTTCCAACGGTGTGAGCAGACGTACCGTCCACATCAGCCAGGTGGGGTCAGACTGACGCTGGGCGATCAAATCGGCCATGGCCCCCACATCGCGAGGCCGATCGCGCACGTGAATCCACGAGTCGTCCACGTCAAGGGCAGCGAACAAATCGGCAGCATCACGGGCAACATCGGCCACGGTGAGTTCGACAGTGGTGCCCGTGAGCACCGTGTCAGCAGCAGGCTTCCACGACTGGTCCATGTCACCATCATTCCGCGGCGGAGGCACCCTCACGAAGGGGGAGGGGATCGGAGTTCCCCGAACTAGTGAAAGAAAGACAATAAATGGTCATTCACATAGCACGCGCAGGGTTTCCCGAATAACCTCGTTCAGCACTGAGGAGGAGCCCCATTAAAGGTCTGGTGTTCACGTCATTTGTCGGCATGGTCGAGCAGACCTATTCCGACTCTGTCGCCGACGCCATGATCGACGCATGCGATCTACCGTCGCAGGGCGCCTACACGACGGTCGGCAAGTACGACCCGCACGAACTGGCGCAATTGGTCGAGTCACTGTCGACTATTACCGGCGTCTCCCCAGACGAAATCCTCTACACCTTCGGTCGAGCCATGTTCGCTGAGAAGGCAGCGCGATACCCGTGGTCAATCGACAACGCCACCGACCTGTACTCGTACCTCGAGGACGTCGACACCACGATGCAGGCCGAGGTCCACAAGTTGTATCCCGATGCCATCATGCCCAGTTTCTCTACTGAACGGCTTCCCGACGGCCGCTTCGCGATGACGTACCGCTCGCCCCATCACCTGAGCGCGGTCTGCGCCGGAATGATCGACGCTGCGGTCGCACACTTCGGCAGCGCGCACACGGTGGATCGCACCCCACTCGACGACGGCGGAATGTGCTTCGAGTTCACGCCAATGCCACAGGTGTCGAATGTCTGATCTGGAAGAAGAGGTTGCGCGTCTTCACCGACGATCCGAACGCGATCGGCTCGCGCGCATTGAGGCAGAGGACCTGCTCGAATCTAAGAGTCGCGAACTCTACGATGCAGTCGAGGAAGCGTCGCGCGCACGCGATGAAGCAGAATTCTTGACGGGACTTCGTACCGCTGAGCTCACCGAGGCCAACATGCGACTGGCCTCCTTGGCGTACACCGATGCACTCACCGGCCTGCCTAACCGGGCGGCGTTTGAAGCAGAACTCGACTCCGTCTTCGACAACCCCGCGTTTCGCGGCAAGGTCTCATTTGTAATGGTCGACCTCAACGATCTCAAAAATGTCAACGACACCATGGGGCATGCGGGCGGCGACGCGACCCTGAAGGTTCTGGCACGAATCATGGAACAGGTCGGCGTCACCCTGCCAGGAAGTATCGTTGCGCGCTTGGCAGGTGACGAGTTTGGACTGCTTGTCGCCGACGTGGAACCGATCGAGGTGCTTAACGCGGCCACCCTCATCAGCACCCTCGCGTTCGAGCGGATTGCGTCGGGCGCCTCAGTGGGGCTTGCTTGCAGCCAGCGACTCGGCGATCGCATTTCCTCGCCCGCTGACTTACTACGGTACGCCGATGCCGCCCAATACCAAGGCAAGCGCACCCGATCCCGTCGTCCTGTCATCGCCTTACCCGATGCACTCGACGCACCCTTGCCGACGGCACTGCAAAGACGGGCCTTTCGCGGCCTGACGGCCGAGAGCGAACAACTCTTCGCCGATATCGCCGAAGAACTTGATGCGCTCACCCAACACGATGTGCTCTCGCGACTCGCCTGCGCAGCGGAAGTACTCCTCGCTCCGGCGAACGTCAGCGCGTGGGCGATCTCAACCGTCGCTCCCGGAAGCGGCCTCTTCCAAACGCTCCTCACCAACACCTCCGGCCTCTCAGATGAACACCGCGACTCGCTGAACCGCTTCTTCGGCGTAACCGGCGACTTCTTTATTGCCGACTATCCCGTTGCCGCTCGCGCCGCCCTCGGCCGTGTGGAAGTAGTTCGCACTGACGACCCCTCCTGTGCACTTGAGGAGCGCGACTACCTCGCGTCTGGCGGCTTCGAGGTGATGGTGATGTCTGGCGGTCGCGATTCGGAAGGCGCCTTATGGCTCATGGAAGCTTTCAGCACGAGCCGAGAGTTTCCTGCCGAGGTCTACGCGTTACCGTTCCGCGCGGCTGTTGCCATCGCGATCACCAGCTCAACTCCGCTGCCGACACCGACTAAGCGATGAGGTCGTGCACCGAAATAGTTGCGTCTCGGTCTGGACCCACACCAATCGCACTGATGCGGGTACCTGACACCTCTTCAAGGAAATTCACGTAGTCACGCGCAGCCTTGGGAAGATCGTCAAAAGTCTTGGCACCGGAGATGTCTTCCTGCCAGCCGGGGAGGTTTTCGTACACCGGAACCGCGTGGTGGAAGTCGGTTTGACTGGTCGGCATTTCGTCGACGCGTTGCCCGTCGATTTCGTACGCGACGCACACCGGAATCTGTTCCCAGCCAGTGAGCACGTCGAGTTTGGTGAGGAAGATGTCGGTGAGTCCGTTGACACGCGTGGCGTAGCGCGCGATTACCGCGTCGAACCAACCGCAGCGACGTGGCCGGCCGGTCGTGACTCCGCGCTCGCCACCGATGAGGCGCAGCTTTTCGCCGTCTTCATCGAGCAGTTCGGTGGGGAAAGGTCCTGAACCCACCCGCGTCGTGTAGGCCTTGAGGATTCCAACCACACCGCTGATGCGCGTCGGGCCAATTCCTGACCCCGTGCACGCACCACCCGCCGTCGGATTGCTTGAGGTGACGAAGGGGTAGGTGCCGTGATCGACATCAAGTAGCGTTCCTTGGCCACCCTCAAGTAGCACGACCTTGCCCTCGTTCAACGCCTCATTGAGTACGAGCGAGGTGTCGGTGACGTAGGGCCGCAGTTGTTCGGCAAATCCCAAGAGGTACTCGGAAACCTGCGCGACATCCATCGCGCGACGGTTGAACACCTTGACCAAAACCTGATTGCGCGTGGCGAGTGCACCCTCGACCTTCTGAATCAAGATCTTCTCGTCGAAGAGGTCCTGCACCCGAATACCAATACGCGCGACCTTGTCGCCGTATGTGGGGCCGATGCCGCGCCCGGTCGTTCCGATTTTGGCGTTGCCAAGGAATCGTTCGGTGACCTTGTCGAGGGTGACGTGATACGGAGTGATCAAGTGCGCGTTGGCGCTGATCAGCAAGCGCGAGGTGTCGATGTCCTTTTCTTCAAGACCGGCAATCTCGTGCATAAGCACCTCGGGGTCGATGACGACTCCGTTACCAATGACGGGGATGACCGACGGCGTGAGAATACCGCTCGGAAGTAGGTGGAGCGCGAACTTGCGGTCACCAATAACCACGGTGTGCCCGGCGTTGTTACCACCTTGGTACCGCACCACGTAATCGACACGCGAACCGAGCAGGTCGGTTGCTTTGCCTTTACCCTCGTCGCCCCACTGGGCCCCTACGAGCACGATTGCAGGCATGCTCGCCTCCTCCTGCGACTCACCCTCGGGAGCGCGATAGCGCTGGCAGCGCAGGGTCCGGACTCCTCCGAGAGCCTACCCTGAAGTCAGCTGTGAAACGGCAGACTGCCCAAGCGAATGTCCAGACAACCACGCCGCCTCAATGCGCGGTCCGCCGTGCCAGGCATCGCCGGCACAACCGATTCCTGTGCTGGGGTCGAGCAGGTGTGGCTCGACGCGGCCCGTGGCAGGACGCGCCAGACTCCACCGCTGAACGTGCACCTGTACCGGCTCGGCAGTGACACCGAGGATGCGGTGCATGGCCGCCATCATCGCTGGGGCCGCTGCTTGTGGGTCATCAAGATGCCGCACGGCGAAGGCACTCGAGGAATGCGCCACCAACACCGGCGCCATGTCACCCCGGCGCGATCCATCGTCTGCGATGAAACCGAGTTCGTCACTGTCATTGACGAACACCCCGGAAATCTCCGGCCACGAACGCTTCTCGTACACAGCGGTCAGCGCGAGCACCGGCTCCCAGGCGACTGAGGCGAGGGTGCTGCGAACCTCATCAAGTTCACTCTGTTGCGCGAGGATGCGCGCCATCTGAGGATCGGGGCCACACAGCAAGGCGAGATTCGCTGACAGCTCGTCGACATGAACACCTTCGTTGGACACCGACACCGACTCGACCGCGCGATCAGAGCGGATGTCGACTGACGGAATCGCCGCCGCGAGGTCGTCGACCAACGAACGCAGACCCGCTGGCGCCGACCACCGCATCACCCCTGAGGTGAAATGGGTGAGCCCCTCGGGCCCGGCCACACCCAACGTGTCGGTCCAAGGAAACGCGAGCCCACGCTTTTCCCAGTCGTCGACCTGTGCGGCGAACAGCGGTTCACGTACGGTGAAGAACGCGGCGCCAACGTCAACCGGATGACCGTCCCACTTAGTGTTCGTATCGCGCAGCGTGCGCACAGCCAAGCGCCCGCCAAGCCGTCGTCCGCGATCAAAGAGCGTGCACGCAACACCTGCGGTCGCGAGTTCGACGGCAGCAGCGATTCCGCTGATACCACCGCCAACGATGACGACGTCGGACGCCGTCATTCGTTACACATTGAGTGCAACAGCCGCTGTCGCTGAGGAGTCTCGCAGGAAGATGGCGCAACGGGTTGCTTCATCGTCTTCGCCGATGGCTTGGGCTGCGCGGCTCAATGCGGCAAGGCAGCGCAAGAAGCCACGGTTCGGCTCGTGCTCCCACGGAACCGGCCCGTAGCCCTTCCAGCCGTTGCGGCGCAACAGGTCGAGGCCGCGGTGATACCCCACACGCGCGAACGCGTACGACTCGATAACGCGCGAATCGGCCCATGTCTGGTCGGCAAGCACCGCCCACACCAAACTCGATGCCGGAAACTCACGCGCAACGAGGTCGGGGTCGGTGCCGGCCTCCAATGCAGCGGCACCAGCATCGGGTGGCAGCAGCGTGGGGTCGGGTCCGCCCAGCAGGTTCGTCTCGATAGTCACAGGGTGCTCGTCACTTCATCCGGGTGCCGGCGGAGCGAAGGTCGTTGCAGGCCTCCACCACGCGCGCGGACATTCCGGCTTCAGCGGCCTTGCCGTAGGCCCGGGGGTCGTATTGCTTCTTGTTGCCGACCTCGCCATCGATCTTCAATACACCGTCGTAGTTCTTGAACATGTGGTCGACGATCGGCCGCGTGAACGCGTACTGGGTGTCGGTATCGACGTTCATCTTGACGACGCCGTAGTCGAGGGCTTCGCGAATCTCACTGAGCAGCGAACCCGAACCGCCGTGGAAGACCAAGTCGAACGGTTTGTCCTCGCTGTACTTCGCGCCGACAGCCTTCTGGATTTCGTCGAGGATCTTCGGAGTGAGCACCACGTTGCCGGGCTTATAGACACCGTGCACGTTGCCAAACGTTGCGGCCACCATGTAGCGACCGCGCTCGCCGAGACCTAACTTCGCGGCAGTTTCAAGGCCGTCTCCCGCAGTGGAGTAGAGCTTCGCATCGTGCGTTGCCTCGATGCCGTCTTCCTCGCCACCGACAACGCCGATTTCGAGTTCCATGATGATGTTGGCGCGGTGGCACTTATCGAGCAGTTCCTCAGCAATACCGAGGTTCTCTTCGAGCGGAATGGCCGAGCCATCCCACATGTGCGACTGGAACAGCGGCAGTTCGCCGCGTGCAACGCGCTCAAGGGAAATGTCGATCAACGGACGCATGTAGCCGTCGAGCTTGTCCTTGGGGCAATGGTCGGTGTGCAGCGCAATGTTGACGTCGTACGACTTGGCGATCGAATACGCGAATTCGGCCAACGCAGTGGCACCGGCCACCATGTTCTTGACGCCCTGCCCCGAGGCAAACTCAGCGCCACCCCACGACACCTGAATGATGCCATCGCTCTCTGCCTCAGCGAATCCGCGCAACGCCGAGACGATCGTCTGCGACGACGTGCAGTTGATGGCCGGGTAGGCGAAGGCGCCAGCCTTCGCGCGGTCGAGCATCTGGTTGTAGACCTCAGGCGTGGCGATGGGCATGGCACAGTCTCCCTGCATCGAGCGGATCGGCGAAACCCCATTCTCGCAGAGTTCCGTGCCGAACGGTCACCCGGTCATCGCAGATGGGGTGCCCGAACGAAGTCCGCGGACTGAAGCCGGAATCAGCGCCAGCAGAAGGGCAATGGTGATCACCGCTGCCGAGATGAGGAAGGCCTCTCGCAATCCGATGATCGACACCAGCGGTCCTGCCAGGGCCAATCCGATGGGGCCGAACATCAACGAGCCCATGAGGTCGTAGGCACTCACGCGTGAGAGAGCGTCGCGAGGGACATTCGATTGAAGCGCGGTGAACCACAGCACGGCCATCACTTCGAACGCAATCCCCCAAATGAACGCGAACAACGCCACGACAGCGAGTGGCAGGGCGAATGCCAAGGTCACCAACCATGCCGGCAACGCGAGGCAACCGAGAATCGCTACCACGAGTGGACGTTGTGTACGTATGCGCGACGACACCATGGCGCCGACAAGCAGGCCCACTGACAATGAACCGAGTACGACCGCCCATCCCGCGGCGCCCCCATATGACTGCGTGGCAAGAACTGGACCCATCACTTCCTCAGCGCCGCGCATCACCATGACCACGATGCTGAACGCTCCAACAACGATGACCACCCACCGCATTGAGGTGAACACCCGCCAGCCGTGAACAAGGTCACCGACAACCGACTCGCCTGAGCTTTGCGGTAGCGACACGTGACGGATCGATAGAACGAGGAGACCGGCAAAGAGGAACGACAACCCATCAATCGCAATCGCGATTCCGGCGCCGAACGCAGCCACCAGAACGCCGCCAATAGCGCTGCCCACGATGAGTCCCGTATTCGCTGCCACACTCACATACGCATTGGCCGACTGCAGATGCTCCTCATTACGCACCACGTCGGGAACGAGTCCGGCGAAGGCGGGAAACCAGAATCCGTTGAGAACGCCGGCGAAGAAACTGAGGACGGCGAGCAGTGGAACCGTGGCGTTTCCGGTCAAGAACAGTGCCGCGATCGTCAACACAACGCCGCTCAGACTGATGTCGGTGGTGGCAATCACTCGCGCGCGACCGAGTCGGTCGGCCACCACACCCCCGAAGGGCAACATGACCACCAGTGGAAGTGCCTGCGCCGCCAGCACAATGCTCAGCGATGTCGGCGAGCTTCCAGGCAGAGCCAGAACGCCGAAAGCCAACGCGATTGGCGCAATGCCGTTTCCGACATTGCTAATGGTGCGGGCAACGAAGAAGCGGCGGTACTGCCGATTACGCATCAGTGCCCGCCGTGCCTGCTGTTCAGGGGAAGGCTGAGTACTCACTGCTCTGACCAAGGAACATGCTGACGCACCCACGTATGCATGGCGATTGCCGCAGCGGCGCCGATATTGATTGAGCGGGTCGATCCGAATTGTGTGATGTGCAGAATTGATTGGCAGTGCGCTTGAGCATCCGTAGACAGACCCGCGCCTTCCTGCCCGAACAGCAACACGCAGTCGCGTGGAACGACGGCCTCTTCGATCGCCACGGATCCAGGCACGTTGTCGATTCCGATCACCACAACACCCGCATCGCCCGCCCACCGCAAGAACGTCGCGATGTCCTCGTGGTGCCGCACATGCTGATAGCGATCGGTCACCATCGCACCGCGGCGGTTCCAGCGGCGACGACCCACGATGTGAACCTCGGCAGCGAGAAAGGCGTTCGCAGACCGCACGATCGAACCGATGTTCATGTCGCTCTCGACGTTCTCAACCGCCACATGAAAAGCGTGACGATGCTGGTCGAGATCAGCGGTGATGGCCTCAACAGTCCAGTAGCGATAGTGGTCGGCCACATTGCGGCGATCGCCCTCGGCCAGTAGTTGCGGGTCAAGTCGAGGGTCGTCGGGCCATGGCAAGGGGTAAGGCCCTACGCCTACTTCACGTTCGGATGACGCCTCCACGTGCGAAACTCTACGGCCGTCCTAGGGTGGGGGACGTGCCTGTGATCGCGATCACCCTCCAGCCGGCGATGGATTCGCTGCCGGCGTGGGGCGTTTACCTCGTCACATGGGGCTTCATCTTCATCGAATCGGGCCTACTCATCGGCTTCTTGCTGCCCGGCGATTCGGTCATCTTCGCAGCCGGCCTCATCGCCGGATCTCCTGGAAGCTCGGTCAACATCGTCGTTCTGTTGGTCGGCTGCTTCCTCGCCGCCTTCATCGGCGACCAGGTGGGCTACATACTCGGGCGCAAGTTGGGCCGACCTTGGGTCGAGTCGCGCAAGCGGCCGATGTGGAACACCGGTCTCACTCGAGCTGAAACGTTCTACGCGCGACTTGGCTACCTATCGGTGATCGTGGCCCGGTTCATTCCGTGGGTGCGCACGTTTATCCCCTTCGCTGCCGGCGTGGCGAAGATGGACTACTACAAGTTCCTGAGCGCCAACGCGATCGGCGCCTTGGTATGGGCCGTCGGCATCACCGCGATGGGCTACTTCGCGGCCTCCAACCCCCTGGTGCGCACCGTCTCGTTCGCGATCGCCGGGTTCTTCATCACGATCTCGCTGATTTACATGGTCTTCGTCGGAATCCGCGCGCTCTACCGCCGGTGGCGGCGCCGCGGCTCCGGCGGGGCGGAGGTCCCGATCGAACCCGACGCGGTCTAGCCTCATCTGGTGACCTCACTCGCGATCATCGCCGGCTTCACCCAGTGGCTGAGCCCCGAATACCTCATCACGCAACTCGGTCCGTGGGCACTTGCCGCCGTGACCGCCATCATCTTCGCCGAGTGCGGCCTACTCATCGGCTTCTTCTTGCCGGGTGACAGTTTGCTGTTCATCACCGGACTATCGGTCGGAACGGCGATCATCGCAACTCCCCTGTGGCTCACGTGCCTGATCCTCGCCGTCGCGGCGTTCGTCGGAAACCTCGTGGGCTACTGGATCGGCGCCGCGGTCGGACCCAAGCTATTCAACAAGACCGACTCGAAGTTTTTCCGCAAGGAGTACGTCGAGCGCACCCACGCGTTCTTTGAGCGCTACGGCGCGCCAGCAATCATTCTCGGTCGTTTCGTTCCGATCGTGCGCACCTTCATCACCGCAATCGCCGGTGTGGGCCGCATGGATTTCCGCAAGTACGCGACATACTCACTGATCGGCGCGGTGCTCTGGGCATGCGGTGTCACGATTCTGGGCTATTTCCTCGGCAAGAACGACTGGGTGCGCGGGCACATTGACCTCGTGCTCGTGCTCGTCGTACTCATTAGCTGTCTGCCGATCGCGATCGAATACCTACGTCACCGCAACGACCCGCCGCTCACCCCTACCGGCGACGAGGCCTGACCGACAAGTAACGCCGTCGCGTCACAGGCCCAGATCGGCCAGCGAGTACGCGGTGAGGTAATCGAAGCCGGCCTCGACGACCTTGGGGCCAGCCCCGCGATCAACGATCACGGCAACAGCAACAACTTCGGCGCCAGCTTCCTGAAGTGCCTCGACTGCGGTGAGCACCGAACCGCCCGTGGTTGACGTGTCTTCAACCGCGAGCACGCGTCGGCCGGCAACATCGGGGCCTTCGATGCGGCGCTGCAATCCGTGGGCTTTTTCTGCCTTGCGCACGACGAACGAGTCGAGTCGCCGACCGCGAGCATGTGCAGCGTGCATCATCGCCGTCGCCACGGGGTCGGCACCGAGAGTCAGGCCTCCAACTGCGTCGTAGTCAAGGTGCGACGTCGCTTCGAGCATCACCTCACCCACGAGAGGTGCGGCCACGCTGTCGAGCGTCACCCGGCGCAAATCGACGTAGTAGTCGGCCTCGCGGCCGCTCGACAGAATCACTTTTCCGTGAACGACGGCCTTCGTGAGAATCTCGTCGCGGAGTGCATTCCAGGCGGGCGTGTGGGCAACAGTTTCGCTCATGTGCTGCAGCCTAGGGGGTCCCACCTCGGCGATTCCTACGTGGATGCAGCAAATTCGGCTCCAAATTAAGCATCTGTGTAGGAATCGCGCGGAAGGGTGCGGGCGAGGGGGTCGCTCGCTAGGCGAGTACGACAGGCTGGGGACGTGACCGTCGTTATCTGCCCATCCGCTGATGGTGAACCAACCCCGGCATGGGCGACCGCTCTGGCAGCACAACGACGCGATGTCATCCTCGTAGCACCCGCGGTCGGAGTGTTCTGGGTGGCGCACACGGCCATGGCGCTCCGCGACCTTCAGTCGCCGATTGTGCTGGTCGCCTACGGGGCAGCAACGGCGCTCGTGCCCACCGTGGGTTTCGCCGCACGCTCTTCCCGCAAACCGGTGAGCGCCTACATTCTGGTCGACGGCCCGCTTCCGTCAGCCGAGCACCGCACGACCGACTGGCCCGACGCTCCGGTGACGTGCGTGTGCGACGCCGACTCGGACATGGCACATCAAGCCCAGTTGCGAGGCTGGCAGGTTGTGAGCGGCGACATCAGCGACGCGGTGACTGCCGCATCGGCTACTTAGCCCTTGCGGCGGTTGCGCTCATTGGGTCTGGCTCCACTTGCAGCCCGAACAAGCGGCCTTGGAAGATACTGCGCGAGAAGTGACAATGTTTTGTACTGCGCACTTGGCACACTCACGGCCTGTCCGCGACGCACCGCCTTCAGCCCAGCGGCCGCGACGGCATCGGAATCAAGCCACATGAACTCCGGCAATCCCTGCATGTCCATCTCGGCACGTTGATGGAATTCGGTGTGCGTGAAACCAGGGGCAACAACGGTGACGTGAACCCCTGTTCCGGACAACTCGCGGTCGAGTGACTCGCTGAACACCGTGCACCATGCCTTCGCAGCGCTGTAGGTGCCGCCCGCGATCCACGCGGCGACACTTCCGACATTGATGATCGAGCCCGAACCACGCTCGACCATCCCGGGAACCGCAGCGTGACTTAGACGCATGACCGCGGTGACAAGTACATCAAGCATGCGTTGCTGATCGTCGATCGGGCAGTCCCCGAAGAACGCGTTGATGCCGAAGCCAGCGTTATTCACGAGCATGTCGATGGGGCGCGAGGCATCGGCGAGGCGCGCTTCGACACGCTCGCTGTCGGCGCGCACCGTGAGATCGGCGGCGATCACCTCAGCTTCAATGCCATAGGTGGCGCGAAGGTTGACTGCCAACTGTTCGAGGCGTTTTCCGTCACGCGCAACGAGCACGACGTTGGAACCCTCGGCGGCGAGCAGTCGAGCGAAGGAGAGGCCGATTCCGGCTGTTGGTCCGGTGATGAGGGCTGTTGTCATGGATCCCACCCTGAGGTGCGGCGCACCGCGGGTCAAATCGAGCAGTTCAAGGGCACACTTGAATGCGTGAACCGACGAATGTGGGGGCCAGCCGGGGTAGTGATGGCACTCCTGTGTGCCTGCTCAGTCTCGACGCCGGCAGCCCCTTCGCCGGTTGGCGTCACTAGAGCGTCTCCCACACCCACGTCGCATCAGTCACCGAGCCCGCACGCACCCCCCACCTCCAAGGCACACGATGTAGGGCGTCTCATCACGGCTGCGGGAGTCACCCAATGGGTGCAGTGCGCGGGAACAGGACCCGTGACCACGCTGATTATTGCGGGCCTCGGAAGCTCGACACGAGATTGGCTTCCAGTACTTCCACAACTCCAACGGATTACTCGAACCTGCGTCTACGACCGGCCCGGTCTCGGTGACAGCCCTCCACGCAATGACGGTCGTGACCCGATCGATGCAGGTCGCCACGCCCGCGAACTGGCGGCTGCCCTCAACGCAATCGGCGAGCATGGCCCCTATCTCGTCATTGGACACTCCTACGGGGGCCTCATCGCACGCGCATTCATCGCACAGCATCCGCAAGACACCACTGGCGTTCTTCTTGCCGAAAGTGTGACGCCCGATGACCCGACGATCGGCGACATGTGGGTTGAGGCGACCTCGGTGATTGACCTTGCCGCCAGTTCACGGGCCACGCACGGAGGCCCACCACTGGGGAACGTGCCTCTCATCGTCATGACCGCGTCGCGCCCTGAGGCCAATCGCCTCGACGGCCCTGACTACGGACAATCAGTCGATGTCACTGATGAGTGGCTGCGTGGGCAACGCGCAAACCTCACGCTGTCAACCGATTCGATTCAAGTGACTGCCCACTCGGGCCACGAACTTCAGAAAGACGCACCCGACGCCGTTGTCGAAGCGGTGCGCCAGCTCGTCAGTGCCATCGAGACCACGAA
>Ga0194055_10002593_pt1 | contig 14234 bp, 12 predicted proteins | sample SepL449m_MetaG_FD_155482 | JGI IMG/M metagenome (GOLD analysis project Ga0194055, IMG submission 155482) | Anoxic zone freshwater microbial communities from boreal shield lake in IISD Experimental Lakes Area, Ontario, Canada - Sep2016-L442-9m | ecosystem: Environmental > Aquatic > Freshwater >... | reverse complement strand
GTAGTTCTGCTGGGTGATGGTGGCCAGGGTCTGGTTCTCGGCCTTGATCTCCACCTTCTCCTTGGCCTCGATGGCCTGGTGCATGCCCTCGTTGTAGCGGCGACCCAGCAGTACGCGGCCGGTGAACTCGTCGACGATCAGTACCTCGCCGTCGCGGACGATGTAGTCCTTGTCGCGCTGGAAGAGCTCCTTGGCCTTCAGACAGTTGTTCAGGTAACTGACCAGGGGCGAGTTGGCCGCCTCGTAGAGGTTGTCGATGCCGAGCTGGTCCTCGACGAATTCCACGCCGATCTCGTGCACGCCGACGGTGCGCTTGCGGATGTCGACCTCGTAGTGGACGTCCTTCTCCATCATCGGGGACAGCCGGGCGAACTCGGTGTACCAGTGCGAGGCGCCGTCAGCCGGTCCGGAGATGATGAGCGGGGTCCGCGCCTCGTCGATGAGGATGGAGTCGACCTCGTCGACGATGGCATAGCTGTGGCCGCGCTGCACCAGTTCGTCCAGGGAGTGCGCCATGTTGTCGCGCAGGTAGTCGAACCCGAATTCGTTGTTGGTGCCGTAGGTGATGTCGGCCGCATAGGCCGCGCGGCGCTCGTCGGAGTTCAATCCGGACAGGATCACCCCGACGTCCAGACCGAGGAACCGGTGCACACGGCCCATCCACTCGCTGTCGCGTTTGGCCAGGTAGTCGTTGACCGTGACGACGTGAACGCCCTTGCCGCCGAGCGCGTTGAGGTAGGCCGGCAGCACACAGGTCAGGGTCTTGCCCTCACCGGTCTTCATCTCGGCGACGTTGCCGAAGTGCAGCGCGGCACCGCCCATGACCTGGACGTCGAAGTGACGCTGGGACAACACCCGCCAGGCTGCCTCGCGGGCGACCGCGAACGACTCGGGCAGCAGGTCGTCGAGCTTCTCGCCGCCGTCGGCGCGGGCGCGGAACTCGTCGGTCTTCGCCCGCAGTTCGGCGTCGGTGAGCTTCTCCACCTCGTCGGACAACGTATTGACGTAGTCGGCGACTCCCCTGAGTCGTTTGACCGTGCGTCCTTCACCGAGGCGCAGCAACTTCGACAGCACAGTGATTCCCCTGGAACTCTTAGGGGAAGCGCTTCCCCTGCGGATTTGAGGTTTGAGTGCTCCCCATCCTAGGTGACGCGCGGATACAGCCCGGTCAGGCCAGCCTGATCAATCCGTAGTCGTAGGCGTGGCGGCGATAGACCACCGTCGGCCGGTCGGTCTCCTCGTCGTGGAACAGGAAGAAGTCGTGCCCGACCAGTTCCATCTCGTAGAGCGCGTCATCCACGGTCATCGGCTTGGCCGGGTGTTCCTTGACCCGCACGATCTGACCGGGCTCATGGTCGTCGACCTCGACCTGACCCTGGGGTGCCGACGGGGCGCCGGGCTTGAATGCCGCGACGAGATCCAGCGGCGCGGCGGTCGCGTGGTGCAGCGACACCGGCGTCTTGTCGCCGTAGTGCACCTTCTGGCGATCCTTGCCGCGACGCAGCCGGCTCTCGAGTTTGTGTGCGGCAGCCTCGAAGGCGCCGTAGAAGGTGTCGGCGCGACCCTCGCCGCGGACGACGGGTCCCCGGTCGACATGCGCGGTGATCTCGACGCGCTGACAGTTCTTACGCTGGCGCCGATTGTTCTCGTGGGAGAGTTCGACGTCGAAGCGGTGGATCGAATGGTCGATCCGCTCAGCCCTGGTGAGCTTCTGTCCGACGTAGACGCGGTAGTGGTCGGGAATCTCGACGTTGCGACCGGTCACCTGGACATGGGCGACCCGGCCCGCATCGGCACTCTGGCCGTCAGCGGAGGGTTCGGGAGACTGCACGGATTGGGTTGACATTCTTGGCAACTCGTTTCTCTAACGGGTAGCACGCACGACCGCGTGCCCGGCCTGTCATTGCTGAAAACGCGCCGCGCACGGTAGGGGGACAACCCACACCCGCCGACGCAAGGGGTCGAGGAACCACCTCCTACACGGGCCGGCGAAGCGGCGGGCCCGATGCCCGACCGCCCCGTGATGTGTTCACGGTGTGTTAACCCTGACGTTAGTCCCAGTCGGGGAGCTGTTGCCACCTTTCCGGTCACCGGTATCGCGGTCTTCTCACGAGACATAGGCCAGGGTCAGCACGGCGCTCACCCGGGCGCCGTCGGCGGTCAGCACTCGCACCGCTTCACGCGCGGTGGCGCCGGTGGTCACGACGTCGTCGACCAGCAGGACCTCGCCACCGGGCGCTGAAGCCGTGAGCCGCACCCGTCCGGCGATATTGCGCTCACGCGCGGCGCTCGTCAGGCCGACGGAGTCGCGGACCAGTGCGGTGGTTCGCAGCACCGGGGCGACGGTATGCCGCGGGCTGGCGGCAGTGGCGCCGGCGGCGATGCGCAGGACCGGGTCGCCGCCGCGCCGCCGCGCCGCCGATCGCCGGGTGGGCGCCGGAACCACGGTGAGCGGCTCGCCGAGGATGCCCCAGGTGCTCAGCCGGTGGATGCCGAGGGCCAGTGCCCGGGACAGCGGGGCAGCCAGGTCGCGGCGGCCGTGTTCCTTGAGTGCGACGACGGCCTGCCGGCGCGGCCCGGCATAGCGGCCCAGGGAGAACACCGGCACCCCCGGGTCGACGCGGGGGGTGAGGATGTGCGGGGCGTCGGCGCTCACCTCGAGCGCTGCTGCGCAGGCGCCGCACCACCGGGTCGACGGTGCGCCGCAGCCCCCGCACTGCAGCGGCAGAACCAGGTCCAGCATGGCGTCAGTGTGCGCAGCGGGGGTGACAGAAACCGCACCGCCCCGTCATGGGCGCCGTTCTGTCATGGGCACCGTCACCGCGATGTGGGTGCCGGTGGGCACCGCGACGCTGCGCATCGCCCCCCCGACGGCCTCGATCCGGGCGCGCTGGGAGGCGATGCCGATATGCCCCTGCCGAAGGCGCGCCACGGCGTCGTCCGTCGACATCCCGACGCCGTCGTCGATGACATCGAGGTGGCAGACGCCGTCGACCGCTCTCAGCGCGACCGAGGCACGGGTGGCGCGGGAATGCCGCACCACATTGGAGATCAGTTCGCGCGCCACGGCGAACACCATCGGGTCGATCGGATCGGCTACCGGGTAGTCGATGTCGGTGCTGATGTCGATCCCCGAGCGGGCGGAGTTCGCCGTTGCCAACTGTTGCACGGCCCGGGCCAGGCCGGCACCGGCGAGCACCGCCGGGTGCAGTTCGAAGGTCGCCTCGCGCATCTGATCGGTGGCCTCGCGCAACCCCGCGAGCGCGCGCTCCAGGGCATCGTCGGGCCGCTTCTTCAGCACCGAGACGACGTCCTGGCGAGCCATCAGCACCGACTGCAGCGGACCATCGTGGATGTACTCCGAGATGCGGCGCTGCTGGTCGTCGGAGGCAGTCATCAGGTCAACCAGCAGTGCCTGACGGGACGCGCTGAGCTGGGTGATCTCATCGAGCTGGCGCGCCTGGGCACGCACCGCGAGAAAGGCTGTGCTGCAGAGGAATCCGAAGACCACCGTCAGCAGTGTCGCCCGGCCATACCCCACCTGGGCGAGCAGGACGTGGTCGGTGAAGATCTCGACCGCGAAGGTCCCGGCGATGACCACCAGTGCGGCCGCGGCTCGGCGCCACGACACGTCGAGCAGCACCATGATCGGCAGCAACGTCAGAATGAGCAGCGGGGTGTAGGCGCCGTCCGCGGCGGCCACCTTGTAGGTGAAGATCGCGGTGACATCGAGGATGAGCAGAACCAGTTGCAGCCTGCCGATCGGCATCCGCCGATGCACCGGGGCGAACACCAGCACCGCGGCGCCGACGGCGGCGATCGCGTAAAACCACGGCACCCAATTGAATTGCGGCCATTTGGGTTTCTGGCCGATATAGGTGGCGGCGATCATCACCGCCGCGACGCCCAGCCGGGCCGTCGCGACGATCCGCATCGCGGCCAATTCCCGGGTGCGGCGGATCTGGTCGAGCTCGTTAACCGGCACGGGCAATTTATACCAACCTGTGCGACGATTGCCGCCGTGCCGTCACAGTCCGAGATCGTCACCGTCGTCGTCGGTGACGACCACCCGATGTACCGGGCAGGCGTGGTGAGCGCACTGAAGGAGTCCGGCCGGATCAAGGTCGTGGCCGAGGTGGGAGACGGGCGCGGCGCCCTGGAGGCCATCCGCGAGCACCAGCCGGCCGTGGCGCTGCTGGACTACCGGATGCCCGAACTCGACGGGCTTGCCGTGGTGGCGGCCGTGGCCCGGGACGGGTTGTCGACCCAGGTTCTGCTGCTGAGCGCGACCGAAGACCCGGCCACCGTCTACGAGGCGCTCGCCGCCGGTGCGGCCGGCTATCTGACCAAGGAGTCCGACCGCGACGAGATCGTGGCCGCGGTGATCAAATGCGCGCGCGGCCAGGGGTACGTCCCCACCCACATCGCAAGCGGGTTGGCCGGCGAGGTGCGCCAACGGGCGCGCGGTGACGCGACGCTGCTGTCGCCCCGCGAAGGCGAGATCATCACGATGATCGCCGAGGGGCTTTCGGTGCCGGACATCGCAGCCCGGCTGCACCTGGCGCCGACGACGGTGCGCACCCACGTGCAGAACCTCTACGCGAAGCTCGGGGTGTCCGACCGGGCCGCGGCGGTCGCGGAGGCCATGCGCCGGCGACTGGTCGAGTAGCCGCCCGGCGCCGTCAGCCCGGCATCACCGGAACCGCGCCGGGCATCATGAACGGCCGCAGCTCCGACCAGGCCTGCCCGTTGCCCGCGCTGGTGGCCAGCAACTGCAGCACCCCACGGGCGTCGGCGACGTAGACGGCCGACGGATTGGCCGCCACCGCCGACACCGGCATCACCAGGTTGTTGCTCGGTCCGTCGGAGTTCACACCGTCGAGGTTGACGTAGGACACCGGATGGGCCGGATCGCTGCGGGTGACCACCATGTCGTCGCCCGTGCGCCAGGACAGCGACACCACCGAGTTGCCCAGCCCGAATCCGAGACGACGCGGATAGGTCAGCGCGAATTCGCCGCCCGGCGTCTGTTCCACCCCGGCGAGTACCACCTGGCCGTCGATCACCATCGACACCCGAGTCCCGTCCCGGCAGACCTGCAGTTCGGTGATCGCGCCCGGGAAGCGCGACGTGACCGCGGCGGAGTCCACCGGAATGCGGGCCGGCTGGCCGGAGGCGGACTCCCGGATCACCCGCACCACGCTGTTACCGTCCACCACCACCCAGACCGCATCGTCGAGTGCCCACGACGGACGCGAGAGATCGCGGCCGTCGGTCGCCAGCACAGCCTGACCGCCGTTGGGTCCGATCCACAGCGACGCGCCGGCATTCGGTGCACCCACCACCGCGGCGACATCGCGGCCCGACCGAGAGAAACTGGCCGCCCGCTGGTCGGCCATGGTCCCGAACGATCCGTTCACCTTCGTCGCGCGCTGACCGTCCAGCGCAACCATCGCACCGTCCACCAGCGCGTGCACGCCGGCCGGCGCCCCGTCCACCGCACCGGGGTCGGTCGCGGCGACGTCGGTGGTCTTCCACCCGTCGACGAACCGGTCGTCCAGCGGCGCGCCGTCGACGTTGATCAGGTAGGGGCCCTTGACGTCCGAACGGGCCAAGGTCCAAATCAATTGGGCCGCAACGAGAAGCCGGCTGGCCGGATCGGTGGTCGTCAGGTTCTCCAGGTCGACCCGGGCACCGCCGTACCCGCGACCCACACCGGTCTTTCCGCCGTCGGCCCGAGCCACCGGACCGCGCAGCTTCAGCGGCGGGCCCAACAAGTTGCGCACCGCATTGGCCATTTCCGGGCGCGGCCCGGCGAGGAGCTTGTTCACCAGTTCGGTGGCCAGCAGATCCGGGTCGGACACCGCCACGTAACGCGGGTCCGGAACGACGGTCTTGCCGGTGGGGTCCACGAAGTACAGCGTGTAGCGCTTATAAGCCGCCTGGAACTGCTGCCAGTCCAGGAAAACCCCGTTGGGCAACCGGTTGATTCGCCACCCGTTCGGGGTCTGCACCAGTTCGATCGATCCGGGGTCAGGGAGCTTGCTCTCGCCGGTCTCGAACACCCCCACATCGGAGAGCGAACCGAGGATGTCCGCCTGCATGCCCACCGAGATCTTTTCGGCAGAACGGGTTTCGGTGAACACGACCTTGTCGATGAGCAGAGCACTGCCCTGGTCGTCCCAGTCCTTGGAGGCCGAGTCGGTGAGGAACTGACGGGCGGCCAGATGACGGTTGGCCGGATCAGCGGTGGCTTTGAGGAACTCCCGCAACAGCTGATCGGTGCTCATGCTCGGATTGGGTTCCGGCAACTGTTTCGGGCTGGGCAGTTCGACCGTCCCGATCGCCTGGGGCGCCGAGGAATCCGGCACCCCCGCGCATCCGGGCAGCAAAATACTCAGGCCGGCCAGCAACACCGACAACAACCTGCGCGTCACACCCGATCCCCCGCGGTCTCCCACTGCCGCATACGTTCGGCTGCAAGGGGTTTCAGGGGTAGCGGGCTGGTGGTGACCTTGTGCCCCCGCACCAGCGGCAGGGTCAACCGGAAACAGGCGCCGCTGCCCGGCTCACCCCAGGCCTCGAGCCGGCCCTGGTGCAGCCGGGCATCCTCGATGCTGATGGCCAGGCCGAGTCCGGTACCGCCGGAGCGGCGCACCCGCGACGGGTCGGAGCGCCAGAACCGGCTGAACACCAGTTTCTCCTCACCGGGACGCAGGCCGACGCCGAAGTCGCGCACCGTGACGGCGACGGTGTCCTCGTCGGCACCCATCCGGATCTGCACCGGCTGGTGTTCGGCGTGGTCGATGGCGTTCGCGATCAGGTTGCGCAGGATTCGTTCGACACGCCGCGGGTCGACCTCGGCGATGACGGGTACTTCGGGCATCTCGACCTGCAGTTCGATCGAGGCTTCGTCGGCCAGGTGCCCGACGTTTCCGAGCGCCTTGTTGACCGTCAGGCGCAGATCCACCGCCTCCACCGACAGCTCGGCGACGCCCGCATCGTGGCGGGAGATCTCCAGCAGGTCGCCCAGCAGGGTCTCGAACCGGTCCAACTCGCTGACGAGCAGTTCGGTGGAACGCCGCAACGCCGGGTCGAGGTCTTCGCTGTTGTCGTAGATGAGGTCGGCGGCCATCCGGACGGTCGTCAGGGGTGTGCGCAGTTCGTGGCTGACGTCGGAGGTGAACCGCCTCTGCAGGTTGCCGAACTCTTCAAGGGTGTTGATCTGGCGCTGCAGGCTCTCGGCCATGTCGTTGAACGACACCGCAAGCCGGGCCATGTCGTCCTCGCCGCGGACCGGCATCCGCTCGGAGAGGTGCCCCTCGGCGAACCGCTCGGCGATCCTCGATGCCGACCGCACCGGCAGCACCACCTGCCGGGAGACCAGCAGTGCGATACCGGCCAGCAAGAGCAGGAGCACCATGCCGCCGGTGGCCATTGTTCCCCGCACCAGGGTGATGGTGTTCTCCTCGTTGGTGAGCGGGAAGACCAGGTACAGCTCCAGATTGCTGACCCGCGACGGCGCGGGGGTGCCGACCAGCAGGGCCGGACCGGAGAAGCCTTCGGTCCGCACCGTCGCGTACTGGTAGCTGACCTGTCCGGCCTTGACGAAATCGCGCAGGGAGCGCGGAATCTGGTCCACCGGGCCCGCTGAGGTGGCCTCGCGCGGTCCATCGCCGGGAACCATCAGCACGGCATCGAACGTGCCCGCCAACCCCGACCCTGATGCCTGACCGGGCTTGGAAATCAAGGTGTTTCGCGCCAGCTGCAGGCTCGAGTCCAGTGAGCGGGCCTCTTCGCCGCTCACGATCCCGCTCACCGTGTTGCGGGCGCGGTCCACCTCCTCGGTGGCGGCCCGCACCTTGACGTCGAGAACGCGGTTGGTGATCTGGCTGGTCAGGACGAAGCCGAGTACCAAGATCACCACGGACGAAAGGCCAAGTGTGAGAACGACGACGCGCAGTTGCAGCGAACGGCGCCAGATCTGTGCGAGCGCCCGACTGAACGCGCTGGTGCCCCGAACCAGCGGTCCGGATCGACCCCAGGGGCCGCGATTACGCCGCCTGGAGCTGGAGAACATCAGCGCCGCTCCCGGCCTTCGCGCTCTCCGCGACGCTCAACACCGTCGCGGGGCGAGATCACGGCGGTCCGGCCTTGTAACCCACTCCTCGAACGGTCAGTACCACCTGTGGGTTCTCCGGATCCGTCTCGACCTTGGCCCGCAACCGCTGGACATGCACGTTCACCAAACGGGTGTCGGCCGGATGCCGATATCCCCACACCTGTTCGAGCAGCACATCTCGAGTAAACACCTGCCGCGGCTTGCGTGCCAAAGCCACCAGAAGGTCAAACTCCAAAGGTGTCAGCGAGATCTGCTCACCGGCGCGAGTGACCTTGTGGGCCGGCACGTCGATCTCGATGTCGTTGATGGACAGCATCTCGGCCGGTTCGTCGTCGTTGCGGCGTAACCGGGCACGGACCCGGGCCACCAGTTCCTTGGGCTTGAACGGCTTCATGACGTAGTCGTCGGCGCCGGACTCCAGGCCGAGCACCACGTCGACGGTGTCCGTCTTGGCGGTCAGCATGACGATGGGCACCCCGGAGTCCGCCCGCAGGACCCGGCAGACGTCGATGCCGTTCATACCGGGCAGCATCAGGTCCAGCAGCACCAGGTCGGGCCGCAGTTCACGCACCGCCGTCAGCGCGTGGGAGCCGTCGGCGACAACCGCCGTCTCGAAACCCTCGTTGCGCAAGACGATGGTCAGCATCTCCGCGAGCGAGGGGTCGTCGTCAACCACCAGGATCCGTTGCCTCATGGCAACCATGGTGTCACCGAATCGCGACAATTCCCGGCTGCCACGCGCATGTCGCGTAATCAGCCGAGCAGGCCGGCCGCCAGCCCGGCCGGCTCGACATCACGGCCGGCCACCGTCCACGGTCCGTGCCAGTGCCGCGCGGCGAGTCCGGCATAGACCTGCGCCGTGCGCAATTGAAGGCCGTCATCGCGTTCATAGGCGTCGCGGGCGCGGTCGGGCTCCTCGCCGGCCCGGCGCCGGGCACGTTCTGCGGCAAGTTGCACCGACACATCCAGCAGGATCTGGTGGTCCGGCGCCGGAAGGCCCAGCCGCCCGTACTCGAGTTCACCGACCCACGACACCATCTCCCCCGAGGCGTCCTGGTGCAGCCGCGCTGCGCTGTACGCGGCATTGGACGCCACGTAGCGATCCAGGATGACGACATCGTGCTCGGCCGACAGGGCCGCGAGGTGCTCCCTGGCGGCTCCGCGGTCGAGGGCGAACAGCACCGCCATGGCGTACACCGACTCGGCGAGGCCGCCGTGGCGGCCGTGCAGCGCCTCACTGGCCAGGTCGGCGGTGACCGACTGCCCGTAGCGCGGGAACGCCAGCGTGGTCACCGACCGGCCGGCAGCCGCGAACGCCTGGTGCAGACCGCCGGCCAGCGTCCGCTTACCCGCGCCGTCAAGGCCCTCGATGACGATCAGCACAGCCCCAGAGCCTAATGGGGGACGAACGGGCCTAGAACTGGCCGCAGTTCGGCGTGGTGGGCAGGCCGTTGAAGCGGTCAGCGATCCATTGCATCACCCGCTCACCGTCAACCAGCCAGGGCAGAGCGTGGTTGATGACGAGTTTGTTGAACAGCGGGGGCTCCTCGTTGGTCCAGAACTGGACATCGGCGCCCTGTGCGCACCAGTCGCGGCCCATCTGCGCGGCGGCGGCCCACGGCACCAGGGGGTCGTACCGGTTGCTCAGAATGAAGACGGGTGCATCCGGTCTGTAGGTCCCCAGGCGCTGCTCATCGAACAACGCCAGAAAACTGGGGTCTTTCAACACTTCTGAGACGTCGCCGACGAAGAAGTCCTGTAGGTGCTTGAACCGGAACCGCATCGCTGTCTCGGAGATGCACTGTTCGTTGGTGTCCTCGACGAGTTTCTCGCCCATCGGGCTCAGCATGGCGCGAATCCTGTCGGCGTATTCGGGATAGGTCGCCATCACGGAGTTCAGCGCGTAGCCGAGGACCCCGACCAGGACGCTGCCGTCGGTGAAGGGGATCTGCTCCTTGAGATCGGCGGGCGGCGCCCCGGCGACAGCCCCGACGATGTGCAGTTCGGGCGCATAGACCGGGGCAAGTTCGGCTGCCGCGGCCGAGGCGCCGCCGCCCTGGGAATAGCCGAGCAGCGCCAGGGGTCCGTGCGGATCCAGGGAGGTCCCCGGCAGTCGCATCGCCGCCCGGCCGGCGTCGAGCATCGCGTTGCCCTCAGCGACGCGGTTGACGTAGCTGTGCACCCCCGGGGTGCCCAATCCCTGATAGTCGGTCATCACCACCGCGAAGCCGCGGGCGACCAGGGTGGAGACGTACAACTCCTCGTAGTTGAAGGTCAGGTCGAGAAACGGCGACCAGTGGATGCCCTGATTGAACTGACGCGACGGCGCGCACTGATCTCCCATGCCCTGGGTGCCCGGGCCGTAGACGATCAAGGGCCGTGGACCGGCGCCCGGCCAGGCGTTGTAGGGCTCGAAGTAGGTACCCGTCACCGCCATCGGATTGCCCCGAGAATCGATGCTGCGGTACATGATCCGGGTTCCGGTGGCCATGATCGCGCCCAGCTGACCCGACGGCTCGAGCACCAGCGGCGAGGGCTCCGTCCGGATCAGATCACCGGGCCGGCTGGGCGGCAGGGGGTCGGGCGGGGTGTAGAACTCGGTGTACTCGTTCTCGTTGTAATTCGGATCGTCGGGGTGATAGGGGTCGGCATGCGCGGCCGAACTGAACGCGACACCGCTGAGAACGGTGAGGGTGCACACGATGACCCTCGCCGCACGACGCACTGCGGGAGCGTAGCAACCGGGCCGACGGGTATTCCCGCTAGCCTTCAGTAGCGGTAGTGCTCCGGCTTGTACGGGCCCTCTACGTCCACACCGATGTACTCGGCCTGGTCCTTGGTCAGCTTGGTGAGCGAACCGCCGAGCGCCTCGACGTGGATCTTGGCCACCTTCTCGTCCAGATGCTTGGGCAGCCGGTAGACCTCGTTGTCGTATTCGTCGTTCTTGGTCCACAACTCGATCTGCGCGATCACCTGGTTGGAGAAGCTGTTGCTCATCACGAACGACGGGTGGCCGGTGGCATTGCCCAGGTTCAGCAGCCGGCCCTAGGACAGCACGATGATGGAATGGCCATCGGGGAAGACGAATTCGTCGACCTGGGGCTTGATGTTGATCCGGCGAATGGCGGGGTCACGCTCGAGGCGGGCCATGTCGATCTCGTTGTCGAAGTGGCCGATGTTGCCCAGGATCGCCTTGTCCTTCATCGCCCGCATGTGGTCGAGGGTGATGATGTCCTTGTTCCCGGTCGAGGTGATGACGATGTCGGCCCAACCGATGGCCTGCTCGACGGTCTTCACCTCGAAGCCGTCCATCATCGCCTGCAGCGCGTTGATCGGGTCGATCTCGGTGACCGCGACCCGGGCACCCTGGGCCTTGAGTGCCTCGGCACAGCCCTTGCCGACATCGCCGTAGCCGCACACGAGCGCCGCCTTGCCGCCGATCAGCACGTCGGTGCCCCGGTTGATGCCGTCGATCAGCGAGTGCCGGGTGCCGTACTTGTTGTCGAACTTGCTCTTGGTGACCGAGTCGTTGACGTTGATGGCCGGGAACACCAGCTCGCCGGCGGCAGCGAACTGGTAGAGCCGCAGCACGCCGGTGGTGGTCTCCTCGGTGACGCCCTTGATCGCCTCGGCGATCCGGGTCCACTTCTGCGCGTCGGCTTCAAGGCTCACGCGCAGCAGGTCGAGGAACACCTTGTACTCGGCCGAGTGGTCGTCCTCGTCCGGCGGAACCACGCCGGCCTTCTCGAACTGGGCGCCGCGCAGCACCAGCATGGTGGCGTCACCGCCGTCGTCGAGAATCATGTTCGCCGGGGCCGCGACGCCATCTTTGTCCGGCCAGGTCAACATCTGCTCGGCCGCCCACCAGTACTCCTCGAGCGTCTCGCCCTTCCAGGCGAAGATCGGCACGCCCTTGGGCTCCTCGGGAGTTCCGTGCGGACCGACGACGGTGGCCGCCGCCGCGTGATCCTGCGTGGAGAAGATGTTGCAGCTCGCCCAGCGAACTTCGGCACCGAGACTCGTCAGGGTCTCGATGAGCACGGCGGTCTGCACGGTCATGTGCAGCGACCCGGAGACGCGGGCGCCCTTGAGCGGCTGAACGTCGGCGTACTCACGACGTAAGGCCATCAGGCCGGGCATCTCGTGTTCGGCGAGCCGGATCTCCTTGCGGCCGAACTCGGCCAGCGAAAGGTCGGCGACCTTGAAATCGATCCCGTTGCGGGTATCAGTGGTCATGGAGAGGGCAGAAGACATGTCGATACGTTAACCGGAGCAGGCCCGAATTACCGCATCGGGGTTGCGCCGCCGCAGTACCGCTCGGCGAACGGCGTCATCAATCGCGCCAGATCGGCGGCGACGTCGTGATCGGCCCCGGGCAGACTCTCGGCCGGCATTGCCACATAGCTCATTGCCAGTCGCACGATGGCGCGGGCCAGCACACCGGCGTCGGACTCCCCGATCTCCGCCCAGCTGTCCATGAAGGCTGCGGCGAGTCGGCGGGAACAGTGGGTGATGATCGGCCCGCTGTCGGTGGTGATGATCTGCAGCAGATCCGGTTTGGCCGCACCGGAGAGCAACGAGATGACCAACGGGTCTGCCGCCGAGTCGGTGAAGAAAGCGCGGAACCCCTGCAGGAACGCGGCGTACATGTCGCCGACGTGGCCGTCGATGGCCCGGGAGACGTCGTCGACCAGTCGATCGGCCAGTCGAAACGCATACCCCTTTGCCAGGCCCTGACGCGAGCCGAACTCGTTGTAGATCGTCTGCCGACTCACCCCGCCGGTGCGCGCGACCTCCGACAGGGTGATCGCCGACCAGTCCTTGGTCAGCAACTCCTGGCGCATGGCATCGAGCACGGAATCCCGCAGGTGCTCCTTCGGGTGGGCCCGCGACGCCTCGCCGGACACCTAGCGTGCAGATCCCGCTTCGGCGGCCAGCCGCCGGCCCAGCACGGAATGGCGATATCCGTAGAGCGCGTACACCGCGATGCCGATCACCATCCAGATCACGAACCGGATCCAGGTCAGGGCGGTGAGGTTCAGCATCAGCCACAGGCAGGCCAGAATCGACAGGATCGGCAGCGCCGGCACGAACGGCGCCCGGAAGCCGCGGTTGAGATCCGGCCTGGTGCGACGCAGGACGATCACCCCGGCCGACACCAGAACGAAGGCGAACAGCGTGCCCACGTTGACCATCTCCTCGAGTCTGGACATCGGGAAGGCGGTGGCCGCCACGGCGATAAGGACGCCGACCAACACGGTGATTCGCACCGGGGCGTCCCGGTGATTGGTCATCGCCAGTCCGCGCGGCAACAGCCCGTCGCGGGCCATCGCGAACATCACCCGGGATAGCCCGAGCACCAGAACCATCACCACCGTGGTGAGCCCGGCCAGCGCACCGATGGAGATGATCTTGGCCGCCCAGTCCACCCCATTGAGCGAGAACGCCGTGGCCAGGTTGGCGTGTCCCCCAGAGGGATTATTGGGCCCCTTGTCGCGCAGTTCGGTATAGCTGACCATCCCGGACAGTACGACCGACACCGCCACGTACAGCACGGTGACGATGGCCAGCGAGGCCAGGATGCCGCGCGACACGTCGCGCTGCGGGTTCTTGGTCTCCTCCGCGGTGGTGGCGACCACGTCGAAGCCGATGAAGGCGAAGAACACGATGGACGCGCCGGCCAGCACCCCGTACCAGCCGTAGTGGCTGCCGCCGCCCCCGGTGAGCAAGGAGAAGACCGACTGGTCGACACCGGTGCCCGCTGCCCCGGCGCCGGTCTCGGTGGGCGGGATGAACGGCGAGAAATTCTCTGCCTTGATGTAGAAGGCGCCGACGACGATCACCAGGAGGACAACAGCGACCTTGATGGCGGTGACCACGGCCGAGAAGTGTGAAGACACTTTGGTGCCGGCGGCCAGCAGGGCGGTGACCGCGGCGATGATCAGCAATGCGCCCCAGTCGAATTCGAACCCACCCAGCGAAACGCTGCCGCCGGCGAAGCCGAACACCGTTCCCAGGTAACTCGACCAGCCCTTGGCGACCACCGCCGCGCCGACGGCGAACTCGAGGATGAGGTCCCAGCCGATGATCCAGGCCACCAGCTCCCCGAAAG
>Ga0194055_10002592_pt1 | contig 14249 bp, 12 predicted proteins | sample SepL449m_MetaG_FD_155482 | JGI IMG/M metagenome (GOLD analysis project Ga0194055, IMG submission 155482) | Anoxic zone freshwater microbial communities from boreal shield lake in IISD Experimental Lakes Area, Ontario, Canada - Sep2016-L442-9m | ecosystem: Environmental > Aquatic > Freshwater >... | reverse complement strand
GTGGGCCCGTACCACGAGCTGCTCGAGACTCTGCGCAAGGGACAACACGCCAACCGCCCGCGCCGGCTGCACCCGACCGCCAGCACCGTCGACCGGCTAAGCCTGGGGGATCCCAAGCACCTCTAAGGCGTTGCGTTTGAGGATCATCGGCAGCACCGAAGGGTCGATGTCAAGAGCATCGAAGTCTCGGCGCCACCGCTCCAGGGTGATGTAGGGGTGATCGGTTCCGAACAGCGCTTTGCTGCGCAGCTGGCGTCCTAGAGCCCGAATGAGTTGCGGTGGAAAGTATTTCGGCGACCAGCCGGAGAGGTCGATGTAGCAGTTGGCCTTATGGGAGGCGATCGCGATCTGCGCGTCCACCCACGGCACCGCCGGGTGCGCCATCACGATGGTCAGCTCGGGGAAGTCCGCGGCGACGTCGTCGAGCAGCATCGGATCCGAGTAGCGCAGTTTGATGCCGTATCCGCCGGGAAGCGCCGACCCCAGGCCGGTCTGGCCGGTGTGGAACAGCGCGGGCACACCGGCCGCGGCGATCGCCTGGTAAATCGGGTAGAACCGGCGGTCGTTGGGCTCGAAGCCCTGCAGGCTCGGGTGAAACTTGAAGCCCTTGACGCCGAAGTCGCCGGTCAGTTCCTCGACCCGGCGCACCGCACCGTCAGCCCACGGGTCGACGGTGCCGAACGGGATCAGCACGTCGTTGTTGCGGGCCGCCCCGGCGATGAGTTCCTCGACCGAGTTGGGCCGGTGCCCGGAGGCGGTCTGAGCGTCGATGGTGAACACCACGGCCGCGGTGTTGTGCCGGCGGTAGTGCTCGGCGAGATCGTCGACCGTCGCGGCGTGACCCGGATCGAGGTTGAAGTGGCGGCCGGTGGCCTCGGCCAGTTCGGGGTCGTAGGCGCCGTGGCCGCTGGAGTCGATCTCGACGTGGGTGTGAACGTCGATGGCGTCCACCGCGCCGAAGTCGATGCCGTACTCGTACTTGTCGCCGGGCATCGTCATCCTCCCGTCCTCATCGCCCCGGGGCGGCGAAGGTGGCGACGAAACGGTTGAGCGACTCCCGGATGTCACCGCGCAACGCCGCGGCGACGATCATGCCGATGGGCCCGAACAGGGCGGGGCCGCCGAGGTGGACGTCCATGGTGAGGACCGAGGCGGCCCCGGCCCCGTCCTTGTTCCCGCTCTTGTCGGCGGGACGGACCTTACCGATCAGGGTGACCTTCACCCCGCCGGCGCCGACGCCGTCAAGCGTCATCGACTCCGGCGGCGTGAAACTCTCGATGGTCCATCTGATCCGACTTGGCATGCCCTTGACCTCGACAATGGACTCCACGACGGAGCCCTTGTCGAGGGTCTCGGGCAGCTTGGAACGCCAGACCCGGTGAATGGTGAGCCATTCTTTGTACCGGGCCAGGTCGGAGGCGTGTTGCCACGCCTCCTCGGGCGATAGCGGAACGTCTACGGAAACCGAGACCTTCGCCATCGGGACTTAGTGGCCGTCGACCTTGCCGTCGACCTTGTCGGCGACTTCGCCCGCCTTGCCGGCGACCTTGTCGGCCACATCCTTGGCGCCGTCGGCGACGTTCTCGGCAGCACCGGTGACGGCCTCCTTGGCGTCGGACACCTTGTCGGCGACGACATCCTTGGCATTGGTCGCCGCGTCGGTGGCCTTCTCCGCGGCGTTGTGGGCCGCGTCCTGGACCTTGTCGACAGCGTCGCCGAGAGCTTCCTTGGCGTCGCCGAGAGCTTCCTTGGCCTTGTCAATGAACGACATGTATTCACCCTTTCGTGGTGCTGTGAGACGGGCTTCGTCCGGCATCCCCGGCGACATCCCCGCTCTAAATCTACGCACCCTGCTCGGCGGTGCGCCACAGCAGCCTGGGTTCACCGAGAACCCGGCCCTGGACCCACCAGGACGCCTCGATGAGGGCCGCCGCCACCAGGCCGATCAGCACCGCGGTGGCGGTCAACGTCACGTTGGACGGGTCGAGCATGAACTTCTCCCGGGCCAGTGGCAGCGCGAAGATCACCAGGTAGCCGATGGCGGAAGCGGCGACCAGTGCGATGCGCCACCACTGATAGGGCCGGGCCACCACGGCGAGCACCCACACCGCCCCGATCAGCAGGGTGATCAGCGCCGTCGTCGACGCCTGGGTCTGCGCCGCGGCCGAACCGTCCTTGCCGGGATAGGTGATCAGGTAGCTGATGAAGGTCGACAACCCGACGATCGCGCCGGCCGGCAGTGCGGCCGTCATCACCCGGCGGACGAAGCCGACGCGGGCGCGTTCGTTGTTGGGCGCCAACGACAGGACGAAGGCCGGGATGCCGATGGTGAACCACGCCGCGATGGTGACGTGGATCGGCTGGAACGGGTACAGCAGCGGATCGGTGTGACCCCAGTGCGAAATCAGCCCGGCCACGCCGACAAGTAGTGCCAGCAGCACCGAGTAGACCGTCTTGGTCAGGAACAGGTTCGAGACGCGTTCGATGTTGCCGATCACCCGTCGGCCCTCGCCGACCACGTAGGGCAGCGTGGCGAACTTGTTGTCGAGCAACACGATCTGGGCCACCGCCCGCGAGGCCGGACTGCCCGAGCCCATCGCCACTCCGATGTCGGCGTCTTTGAGGGCCAGCACGTCGTTGACGCCGTCGCCGGTCATGGCCACGGTGTGGCCCCGGGACTGCAGGGCGTGCACCATGGCCCGTTTCTGGTCCGGCCGCACCCGGCCGAAGGTGGTGTATTCGGCCATGGTGTCGGCCAGGGCTTCGGGTTCGCCGGGCAACTCCCGGGCGTCCATGGTCTCGCCGTGCAGGCCCAGCGATCCGGCCACCGCACCCACCGATACCGCGTTATCACCGGAGATCACCTTGACCGTGACATGTTGGGAGGCAAAGTAATCCAGGGTTTCACGGGCATCGGGTCGAACCCGCTGCTCTAAGACCACCAGGGCGACCGGAGTCACCTTCCCGGGTGCGTCGGCGGCGTCGACGCTGGTGTCCGAGGACCCGAGCAGCAGCACCCGCAGGCCCTTGGCGCCGATCTGTTCGGCTTCGGCTGCCACCGGGGAGCCCGGGTCCAGCAGAACGTCCGGGGCACCGATCACCCAGTTGCCGTGGTCGCCGAACGATGCCCCGCTCCACTTGGTGGCCGACTTGAACGGGGCCACCGCCGAGGCGGTCCACCCCGGATTCTGCGGATACGCCTCGCCGATGGCCGCCATGCTGGCGTTGGGCCGGGCGTCGTCGGCGGCCAGTGCCGCCAGCACGGCGCCGACCTGGCCGGCGCCCACCTCGCCCAGCGGTTCGGCCTCCGCCATCCGCATGCCGTTCTCGGTCAGGGTGCCGGTCTTGTCGGCACAGACGACGTCGACCCGGGCCAGGCCCTCGATGGCCGGGAGTTCCTGCACCAGGCATTGGCGGCGGCCGAGTCGCACCACGCCGACGGCGAAGGCGATGGACGTCATCAGCACCAGGCCCTCGGGAACCATCGGCACCAGTGCGCCGACCATCCGCAGCACCGACTCGCGCCAGCCGACGTGGGTGAGGAACAACTGGGTGTAGATGACCAGCAGTCCGGTGGGCCAGAGCAGATAGGTGATGAATTGCAGGATCTTGTTGATGCCGCTGCGCAGTTCGGACTTCACCAGCGTGAACTTGCTGGCCTCCTCGGCCAGGCGCGCGGCGTAGGCCTCGCGGCCCACCTTGGTGGCGCGGTAGGCGCCGGTTCCGGCGACCACGAAGCTTCCCGACATGACCTGGTCGCCGACGGCCTTAGCGATCGGATCGGCCTCTCCGGTGAGCAGCGACTCGTCGACCTCGCAGGTGGTGGCCTCCAACAGTTCCCCGTCGACGACGATCTGATCGCCCGGACCGAGTTCGATCACGTCGTCGAGCACCACCTCGCTGGGCGCCAACTCGGCGGTGCCCGACTGGCGTCGGACCCTGGGCCTGGCCTGGCCGACGATCGCCAGGCTGTCCAGGGTCTGCTTGGCCCGCAGTTCCTGGATGATGCCGATGGCGCTGTTGGCGATGATCAGCAACCCGAACAACCCGTTGATCAGTGACCCGGTGGCCAGCACGATTCCGAACAGCACACCGAGGATGGCGTTGATCCGGGTGAAGATGTTGGCGCGGACGATCTCGCCGACGCTGCGCGAGGCGCGGCCCGGGACGTCGTTGGTCTTGCCCTCGGCGACCCGGGTGGCGACCTCGGCGTCGGACAGTCCGGCGGCTGTGCTCAGGGTCATATCAGCTGCTCTTCACGCAAGCGGCTCATCATCGGGTGAAGGTTCCCATCTTGTCGGCGTCGAAGTACTCCAGCGTCAGCCGGTCGCCGTTGAATGTTGCTCGTGAAATGCTTCGGGGCGGTGCGTTTTCGGTGACCGGGCTGAAGGTGAACGTGTCAGCGTCCCAGTGTTTGAGCGGGTAACTCTCCGGGCGGGGTCCCATCGACAGAGTCAGCCCGCCGTCCTTGACGGACACCGTCGCCGGTCCCCAGTAGTCGTTGGCATAGGCGCCGGCATAGAACCGCAACGGGCGAGGGGGTGCGGGTTCGGCGGGTGGCTGGGTGCCGGCCAGTTCACCGAACGGTCGGTCCATCCCGGCGAAGGCTCCGGCGTAGAGCTTTCGCCAGTCCTCGCGGACCTCGCCGAACTGGACGAGGTCGGCGAACTCGGCGGTGATCGTCTCCGGCACTCCGACCGGAGCGGCGTTGGTCAGGACGACGATGGCGACATCGGCGGCGGGAATGATGACGAAATTCGTTGCCGCACCGAGGTTGAAGGCGCCGGAGTGGCTGAACTGCATGCGGGCCGCCGCGGTGGTGCCGATATTGAAGCCGTACCCGTAGAACCCCGACCGCGCGGCCGGCTCGCTCGGCGGGGTGGACACCATCTGCGGCGTCAGGGCGGCCAGCAGCGCTGACGGCTCGACGACCTGGGTGCCGTGGTAGCTGCCGCCGGCCAGGATCATCGCCAGCCAATGCGTCATGTCGGCGAGGGAGGCACTGACCCCGCCCGCCGGAGACTGGGCGTCGGCGTCGCGGGTATGGCTCGGCTGGTACACGCCGTCCACCGTGATGTGGCCGACCGCCCGGTTGGGCCGGCTCTGGTAATCGGCGAAGCGCGAACTGGTCGACGTCATGCCCAGCGGCCGGTAGAGCACCTGTTCGCTGAGGTCCTCCCAGGGTTCACCGGCGGCCGCCGCGACCGCCTCGGCGGCGGCCGTGACACCGAAATTCGTGTACGCATAGGACGTTCTGAATGGAGCCAGCGGCAGGAATCGCAGCCGTTCCAGGACTGCGCGGCGGCCATAGCCGAGGTCCTCCAGCAGGTCACCGGCATGATCGGGCAATCCGGACCGGTGGGCGAACAGATCGCCGACGGTGAGCATGCTGGTCACCGCAGGGTCGGCCAGCGCGAACCATGGCAGGTGGGCCACGACCTGGGCATCCCAGGTGAGGTCGCGAATACCCACCTGATGGGCGACCACGGTGGCGGCAAGGGGTTTGGACAGCGACGCCAACTGGAACACCGTGTCGGCGTCGACCTTGTCGGGCTTACCGGCCTCGCGCACCCCGAAACCCTTGGCGTACAACGTCTTTTCGCCATGCACCACGGCAACCGCCATACCTGGGATACCCGAGGACGAGATCAGTTCACCGACGATACCGTCGAGCTTGCCGACCGCGTTGTCAACGGCGTTGTCCGGCAAGGGCATCGCCGCGACCATCGGGGGCGGTTCGTCGGAGAGCGTCGTCCCCGGGGTTTGCTGCATTGCGGGTGAGCTGCAGGCGGTCACGGCAGCGGCCAGGAGGGCTGCGGCGCGACGGGCTCGGGTCAAATCCGCCACCAGGGTTCGACCACGCTCGCCCCCGGCACCACCCGGCCGCCGGGTCTGGGAACCGCGATGTCGACGGTTGCGGCGGCCGCGGCGTCGACCAGACGGTCGGCGGGCTCTGCCCACGGGTGCGGCGCCAGCCGGAAGGTGCACCAGTGGATGGGGAGCAGAACTCCCCCGGGGGCGGCGGCATTGAGGTCCAGGTGAGCCCGCACAGCCTCCTCGGGATTCATATGGATGTCGGGCCAGCTCCTGTTGTAGGCGCCGATCGGCAGCAGGGTCAGATCGAACGGGCCGTGCTGGGAACCGATCTCGGCGAAGGTTGCGGTGTATCCGGTGTCCCCGCCGAAGAATGCGCGATGCGCCGGCCCGGTGAACGCCCACGACGACCACAGGGTGTTGTTGCGCGACAGGAAGCGGCCGGAGAGGTGGCGGGCCGGGGTGCAGGTCAGCGTGAGGTCGTCGATGGTGTGACTGGAACCCCAGTCCAGCTCCACCACCCGGGAGGCCGGAATGCCCCACTCCCGCAGGTGGGCTCCCACCCCGAGCGCAGTGACGAACACCGCGCGCTGGGTGCGCGCCAGCATCCGCACGGTGTCCATGTCGAGATGGTCGTAGTGGTCATGACTGATCACCACGGCGTCCAAGGCCGGCAGCGCTTCCAGTTCGAGAGGCGGCGGGTGCAGCCGCTGCGGGCCGAGGGCCTTCGACGGCGAACAGCGCTGGCTCCACACCGGATCGGTGAGCAGCCGGTAGCCATCGATCTCCACCAGCGCGGTGGCATGACCGAGCCAGGTGGCGGCCAGGGGTGCGGCGCCCGATCTTGGCGAAGGATCCGCCAGCGGAATCACTGTCTTCGGCCGGCTCTCCGAATTGCCGGAGACCATCTCGAAAAACACCAGCCGGTTCTCCTCGGCGTTGAGCGTGATGGCCGAGGCCGGCTCGAGGTTGTGGAACACCCCGCCGCGGTAGTTCGGTGAACCCTCCGCGGCCGCCCGGATCGCGCCAGGAGCGGCGCCGAGCGCGGCCGGTGTTTCATGCAGGGCCCGCAGGACCCAGCCGCCGGCGGCCAGCGAGGCGGTGCCGGCGGCAACGCGGAACGCGGCCTTACCGGGCAGCAGCGCGGAGACATCGGGTAGTCCGGGCACGGGTCAGGCTCCCTGGAACCTCGCGGCGCGCTTCTCGAAGCGCGCCAACTGGGCTTCGATCACGTCCTGACTGCCCCATGCCTTATCGAACAGTTCCTTGTGCAGATCGCTCTGATCCTCATAGGCGCCGTCGTCGTTGAGCACCCGTTTGGAGTGCCGCAGGGACAGCGGCGCGAACCCGGCGATCTCGGCGGCCCAGGCCTGCGCGTCGGCCAGCGTCCCGATCCGGTTGGCCATCCCGGTCATCAGCGCGGTGTCGGCGTCGAGCTTTTCGGCGGCCAGCAGCATGGCGCGGGCGCGGCCGTGTCCGGCCAGTGAGGAGAGCCTGCGGATACTCCAATTATCCAGTGCCAGGCCATATCTGGCGATCGGAAACTGGAAATAGGCCCCCGGTGCGACCACTCGGAGGTCGCAGACCATCGCCAGCTGAACCCCGGCGCCGATCGCCGGGCCGTTGATCGCGGCGATGACTGGCACCGGTGCGGCATCGATGGCTTTGTTCAACGCGATCGCCTTGTCCGGGAAGTCGGCGGCGAACACATCACCGGAGAGGTCGGCGCCGGCGCAGAACACGGTGCCCGCCCCGGTCAGGACAATGGCACCGGCGTCGTCGGCGGCCGCTTCCTCGACTGCCTCGCGCAGTGCATCCACCAGTTCCGAGTTGAGTGCGTTGCGCCGCTGGGGGCGCTGCATCTCGATGGTGGTCACATCCCCGACGCGCTCGATACCGATCACGGGGATCGAGCCTACTGGCCGGTTTGGGGCGGCGAACAGGCACGCCGGAACGGGCTAACGTCCGGCGAATCTCCAGGCGTAGACGAGGATGAATAGGTTGATCAGCATCATGCCGAGGGCCTGGAGAGCCTGGCCCAACGAATCGCCGGACCGAAAGCGCACCGCTACCCCTGCTGCCATCATCAGCGCCAAACCGCCGGAGGCCGCCTCCGTCAGCCCCGGCACGAAGTAGCCGACGATCAAACCGGCGGCTCCGAGCACCTCAAGAACGCCGACCAATTTGCGGAATTGCGGCAGCCCGTAGCGGTTGAACTCCTCGACCATCGCGTTGGTGAACAGGACTGCCAGACCGTAGTAGAGGAAAGCGACAATCGACACCACTTTGAGTACCTGATAGAGCATCCCCATGGGTTTCCAATCGGTTATCGTCCACACCAGCGACATCACTCAGCAGCGAGGGCGCACATGTCAAGCAATTTGGTCTCCAACATACTTCAGGCAGTCCTCGGGCTCGGACTTCTCAATGTCTGGCTGGTCCGGGCCCGCTCGTCGACGGCCTACCGCGGTGGCGCGTCGAAGTCACTGAAGGAAGAATTCGACGTTTACGGACTGCCCGAGTGGACCTTCTACCTTGTTGGCGGCCTGAAGGTGGTCTCGGGCGTGCTGCTGATTGCAGGCATCTGGATACCCGGCCTCGTCCGGCTGCCCGCTGCGGTCGTCGCGGTGTTGATGGTCGGCGCGTTGGCAATGCACGCGAAGGTCAAGGACCCGTTGTCCAAGTCACTGCCGGCACTGGCCGTACTGGTGATGTGTGTGGCCGTTTTCCTTCTGAACTGACAGTCCCTGATCCCCGGGCGGGGCAATGACTTTCGCGTTCGATGCCGGTCATGGGCAGATCACCTCGTCGGCGGCCGCGCCCAATCCGGCAACGGCGTCCGCCGCATCTAGGCCAACGAGTCGATCCACGCCCGGTGCAGAGCGGCGTAACGTCCGCCGGCATCGATGAGACTGGCCGGCGGCCCGTCCTCGATGATGCGGCCGTGCTCGAGCACCAGCACCCGGTCGGCGATCGCCACGGTCGAGAGCCGGTGGGCGATGATCAACGCGGTCCGACTGGCCAGCACGGTGCCCAGGGCCCGCTGCACCAGACGTTCGCTGGGGATGTCCAACGAGGACGTCGCCTCGTCGAGGATCAGCACGGCCGGGTCGGCGAGGAACGCGCGGGCGAAGGCGACCAGTTGCCGCTGCCCGGCTGACAACCGCCCGCCGCGCGTGGCGACGTCGGTGTCATAACCGTCGGGCAGGGCGGCGATGAACTCGTCGGCGCCGACCGCCGAAGCGGCAGCCCGGACTTCGGCGTCGGTGGCATCCGGGCGGCCGAAGCGGATGTTGTCGGCGACGGTCCCGGAGAACAGGAAGTTCTCCTGGGTCACCATCACGACGTGGCGGCGCAGATCGCTCTGCGCGAGGTTGCGCAGGTCGACACCGTCGAGGGTGACCGAACCGGCGTCCGGGTCGTAGAACCGGGCGATCAGCTTGGCGATGGTGGTCTTGCCCGCACCGGTGGTGCCGACCAGGGCGACGGTCTGCCCGGCCGGCACCGTCAGCGTCATCCCGGACAGCACCGGGTGTTCGGGCACATACTCGAAACAGACGTCGCCCAAACCGATTTCACCGCGCACAGCCCTCAGGTGCACGGGCCGGACCGGATCGGCGATCGCCGGCTGCTGGGCGAGCACGCCGGCGATCTTCTCCAGCGCTGATGACGCCGACTGGAAGGTGTTGAAGAACTCGAAGATCTCCTCCATGGGCTCGAAGAACATTCGCAGGTACAGCAGGAATGCCGTCAGTGTCCCGATCGTCATCGCATCGTGCATCACCAGGTAGCCGCCGTAGAGCAGCACCATTCCGGTGGTCAGGTTGCCCACCAGTCGCACGCCCGGTATGAAGACGGCCAACCGACGGAAGCTCTGCTCGTTGTCCACCCGGTACCGGTCGGCGACGGCGTCGAAGATCTGCTGGTTGCGGGGCTGGCGGCGGTACGCCTGGACCGCCTTGATCCCCGTCATGGTCTCGACGAACTGGACGATCACCAGTGCGGCGCTTTCCCGCACCCGGCGGTAGGTCGTGGCCGATTCGCGGGCGAACCAGCCCACCAGCACCACCAGAATCGGGAAGGCGCCCAGGCACATCAGGCCCAGTCGGACGTCGAGGACCACGAGCAGGATCGAGGTACCGGCCAGGGTGAGCACCGCGGTGACCAGGCTGTCGAGGCCGTTTTCCAACATGGCCTGGATGGCCTCGACGTCATTGGTCGACCGGCTGACCACCCGGCCGGAGGTGTAGCGATCATGGAAGGCGATGTCCAGACGGCCGAAGTGGCGGAACAGCCGTCGGCGCAGTTCCAGCAGCATTCGCTGGCCGATCCGGCCGGAGGTGTTGAGGAACACCATCCGGCTGACGGCCTGAAGGGCAACCAGCCCGCACAGCACGGCCACCACCACCACGAGTTCGCCCGCGGAGCCGCCGGCCTGCAGCGGTGGGATCGCGTGATCGATGCCCCGCTTCACCAACAGCGGAATGGCCAGCCGCGCAACGTTTTCCGCGATGATCACCACCGCGAGTGCGGCCGCCGTGCGCCGGTAGGGCGCCAGAAGCACCCTCAGCAGTTCGAGGGCCTCGCGACGGCGCCGACGTGACTCGTCGTTCGGCAGATCGCCGGCCGTCTCGTCGAACCGGCCGCGCCAGGATTCGGTCGACGCCCGAGCGGCTCCGTCGGACTCGGTCACCGGACGCCGCCTTCGGAGGCCGCATAGCCACCCGGGCGGCGGCCGAGTGTGCGCTGCTCGTAGGCCTCCTCGCGGGTGCGGTCCAGCCGGGCCCGGGCATCGTCGGCCTCCCAGACCGGCTGGGGTTCGCAACCGTCGTCGAGTTCGTCGTCAGCGGCCAGCAGGTAGCGGTAGCGGGGCACGCCGGCGAGTAACTCGTCGTGGGTTCCGACGTGGGTGATGGTGTGGGTGACCTCGCCCGCCACGTCCACCGTGTCGAGCAGCGCCACGCGATCGGCCAGCAGCACTGTCGAAGCGCGATGGGCCACGACGATGGTGGTGACCCCCGCGAGCGCTCCGCGCAGCGCCTCGGTGACCGTCGCCTCGGTGTGCACGTCGAGGGCCGACAGGGTGTCGTCGAGCACCAGCACCGTCGGCCGGGCCAGGATCGCGCGAGCCAGCGCCAGTCGCTGACGCTGGCCGCCGGACAGGCTCATCCCCTGCTCGCCGATCCGGGTGTCCAGTCCGAACGGCAGCTGGTAGACGAATTGCGCGGCGGCGATCTCGACCGCCGCGGCGATCTCGGCATCGGTGGCAGGGTCCTCCGGCGGCCTGCCCAGAGTCAGGTTCTCCGCGACCGACATCGAGAACAACGTCGGGTCCTCGAAGGCGATGGCCACCGCGCCTCGAAGGGCACGAAGCGACAGGTCCCGGATGTCGACGCCGTCGAGGCGGATCGCCCCCTCGGTGACGTCGTAGAGCCGCGGCAGCAGCCCGGCCAGGACGGACTTCCCGGAGCCGGTCGCGCCCACCAGGGCCAGTGTCTCCCCGGGCGCCACGGTGACCGACACCCGACGCAGCACCCACTCGCCGGGACCGGCTTCGGACGACTCCTCAGCCGGCGGAAACCGGAAGCCCACGTCGACGAATTCCAGACGGCCGACCCGGGGCGCTTCGGCCAACGGGCCGTCGGTGATCTCGACCGGTGAGTCGAAGATCTCGGCGATCCGGTTGGCGGCCGTCATCGCCTCCTGGGTCATCGACAGCAGGAAGCCGAGCGAGGCGATGGGCCACACCAGCGAGAGCATCATCGTGATGAATGCCACCAGGGTCCCCAGCGTCACCAGGCCGTGGCCGACCGCGTAGGCGCCGAAGGCGAGCACGATGATCAGGGTGATGTTGGGGATGGCCTCCAGCAGCGTCCAGAACCGGGACGACACCGACACCTTCTGCACCTGGGTGTCATAGAGCGCCGTGGCCTGGCGGTCGAACCGGTCATAGACGTAGTCCTCGCGGCCGAAGGACTTGACCGCCCGCACCCCGAGGGCGGCTTCCTCGACGTGGGTCGCCACATGCCCGTCCTGGTCCTGCGCGCGGCGGGAGAGCCGGGTGAAGATGCGCTCGAAGCGCAGCATGGTCAGGGTCACCGGTACCACCGAGACCAGTACCACCACCCCGAGTGGCCAGTACATCGCCAGCAGGATCGCCGTGACCACGACGATCTGCAGAGTGTTGAGCATCAGGAACACCAGCCCGAAGGCCAACAGGCGGCGAATTGTGTTGAGGTCGTTCATGATGCGAGAGAGCAACTGCCCGGACTGCCAGCGCCCGTGGAACGACATCGGCAGGATCTGCAGCCGGGCATAGAGATCTTTGCGAATGCCGGTCTCCACCCCCATCGTGGCGCGGGACACCAGCCAGCGACGACTGAACCACAGCAGCGCCTCGGTGATGCCGACCGCCGTCGCCGCCGAACCCAGCACCCACAGCCCGTGCGGGTCGCGGTGCCGCACCGGGCCGTCGATCACCGCCTTGGTCATCAGCGGAATCGCGACGGTGGCCGCCAGGCTCACGGATGCGATGACGATCATCGCGATCCAGCGAATCCGGTAGGGCTTCAGATAGGGCAGCAGCCGCAGCAGGTCGGAGAACGCGCGCACGCGCGCCGGACGGGCTGCGATGGAGACCCCCGACCGAATGGCCACCACAGAACTGCCTCCTCGCCTCTCCGATAGCCAACGTAACGCCCGCAGCGTATTCAGGTACGGCCACGCCTACCACCGGGATACCCGCCGATCCGGCACTATGGGGTCATGGACAGCGTCCCGGCCTCTCCGCGCGTGCTCGTCGTCGACGACGATCCCGACGTGCTGGCGTCGCTGGAGCGCGGGCTGCGGCTGTCCGGGTTCGAGGTGTCCACCGCGGTCGACGGCGCCGAGGCGTTGCGCAGCGCCACCGAAACACGCCCCGACGCGATCGTCCTGGACATCAACATGCCGGTGCTCGACGGCGTGAGCGTGGTGACCGCGCTGCGCGCGATGGACAACGACGTGCCGGTCTGTGTGCTCTCGGCCCGCAGTTCGGTCGACGACCGGGTGGCCGGTCTGGAAGCCGGCGCCGACGACTACCTGGTCAAGCCGTTCGTGCTGGCCGAGTTGGTGGCCCGGGTGAAGGCGCTGCTGCGCCGCCGCGGGGCAGTGGCGACGTTCTCCTCCGAGACCATCGGAGTGGGCCCGCTCGAGGTCGATATTCCGGGCCGGCGGGCCAGGGTCAACGGGGTCGACGTGGATCTGACCAAACGCGAGTTCGACCTGCTGGCCGTCCTCGCCGAGCACAAGACGGCGGTGCTCAGCCGGGCCCAGCTGCTGGAGTTGGTGTGGGGTTACGACTTCGCCGCCGACACCAACGTCGTCGACGTGTTCATCGGCTACCTGCGGCGCAAACTCGAAGCCGGGGGTGCGCCGCGACTTCTGCACACCGTGCGCGGCGTCGGCTTCGTGCTGCGCACGCAGTGATGCCGACGCGTGCTGCGCACGCAGTGATGCCGACCCGTGCAGTGAACTGATGCTCTCGCGCATCCTCCGTCGCACCCCGTCGCTGCGCACCCGGGTGGCGTTCGCGACGGCGATCGGCGCGGCCATCGTGGTGACGATCGTCGGGACCATCGTGTGGATCGGCATCACCACCGACCGCCTCGAGCGCCTGGACCGCCGCCTCGACGAGGCCGCCGGATTCGCCGTGCCGTTCGTGCCGCGCGGCCTGGAGCAGATCCCGCCGTCGCCCAATGTCCGTGATGTGGTGATCACCGTGCACCGCGGCGCCGAGGTGCGGTCCAACTCCGACGTCGTGCTGCCCCTGCTGGACAGCGACTACGCGACCACCGTTGTCGACGGGGTGAGCTACCGGGTGCGAACCGTGGCGATGCCCTACCCCGAGTCGACCACCCTGCAGGTCGGGGCCACCTACAACGACACCATCGCCGATACCAACAACCTGCACCGTCGCGTTCTGATCATCTGCACACTGGCCGTCGCCGCGGCCGGGCTGCTGGGCTGGCTGCTGGCCACCTTCGCGGTGCGGCCGTTCCGGCGGCTCGCGCAGCAGACCCGGGCGATCGACGCCGGCGACGTCACACCGGATATCGACGTCAGCGGGGCCACCGAGGCCGTCGAGATCGGCGAGGCGCTCAAGGGTCTGCTCGAGCGGATCTGGACCGAGCAGGGCCGCACCAAAGCCGCGCTGGCGTCGGCCCGCGACTTCGCGGCGGTGTCGGCACACGAGTTGCGCACGCCGCTGACCGCCATGCGCACCAATCTGGAGGTGCTGTCCACGCTGGACCTGCCCCCCGAACAGACCACCGAGGTGATCGGCGACGTCATTCGCACCCAGAGCCGGATCGAGGCCACCCTCGGCGCGTTGGAGCGGCTGGCCCAGGGCGAGTTGTCCACCGAGGCCGATCAGGTGCCGGTCGACATCACCGAAC
>Ga0194055_10002589_pt1 | contig 14262 bp, 13 predicted proteins | sample SepL449m_MetaG_FD_155482 | JGI IMG/M metagenome (GOLD analysis project Ga0194055, IMG submission 155482) | Anoxic zone freshwater microbial communities from boreal shield lake in IISD Experimental Lakes Area, Ontario, Canada - Sep2016-L442-9m | ecosystem: Environmental > Aquatic > Freshwater >... | reverse complement strand
GGACGAGTACAGTTCGGCAGTTACACCATGCCGAACGAACCTGGGTGGAGCTTTTCGAGCACTCGAATCCTGCCAGTCGCGTTTTGGCGGCCAAAGCTCTGGCAGAATTCGGTCCGCTGCAAACGGCGACAATTCAGAAGCTGATCCATGCCACTCAAGACTCCAGTCCTGGAATTCGCGTCGCCGCACTGGCGGCGCTGGAACGGCACGCATCGGAATGCCCATCGGTTCAAGGAGACGTTTTCCAAATCGAGAAGTCCGACGTTGATCCCGAGGTTCGATTTCAGGCCGGTCGCGTACTGGAAGCGATGAAGCAGGTCCGCACAGGATTCTCAACAATTCGGATCATCGGTTGGTTAACGGTGCTGTCGCTGGCCGCGGGTGCCGCGTCTGGGATCTGTGTGGTTTGGCGAAAACTCAGGCCGATTGCACGTTCGTGATCAGGGATGGAGAGATCGGGTTTGTGAGGAGCCTCAATTGATAACCGTCACCGATTGACGAAGCACCAAACGGGTCACTTCGGGGCGGCAGTTGTATCGGATCGGCTCTTTGCCGCTAATCCCTCGTGATACGCACATCAGCGTTGGTTCGAGCCAGAAAACACCGGATGCAAATTGGCATCCATATCGGCTGGGGGAATAGATGGGACCGAGAATGGGAAGCTGAATCTGCCCGCCATGCGTATGACCAGCCAGCATCAGCCGAATATCATTCTCGCGCGCCCAACGGATGTTATCAGGGGTATGACTGATGAGAATGCGAAAGGCATCAGAGGGGGTTCCCGAAAGATCTGCATGCGTTCCCATCCATGGAGTTTCGTCCCCACACAGAACCACGGGAGTGGAGTCGGGATGTGCAGCGTGGGCAATCGTTACGGGGTGTTGACAGAGATCTATCCAACCGAGACGCACGAATTCCTGACGTGTCGAAGCATGATCGAGATACCAGTCGTGATTGCCGAGTACAAAGAACTGCCCAAGCTTTCCGCGCAGGCGCCCCAACGTCTGGGGAAGCCATTCCAGTCTTTGCTGGTCGTCGAGCAAATCTCCACTGAAAATCATCAAATCGGGGTTCAAGGCTGCCGCCTGATCGCAAACCGCTTCGAAGTAAGCACGAGTCACGCCCGAGTGAAAATGGCAATCGCTCAGATGAACAAGTGTTAATCCGTCCCAGCATGAGGGAAGGTTTGGCAGAACATACGTTTTCGTACTCACCTCGATCGTGAACTGTTCGTTTCCTGGAAGTAGAGCTACCCGGCGCATGCGAGTCCGCGAACCGACCAGACGGTCCTGCCAGCAGACGCCGTCGACAGTCGCTCGCAAGTCGATGATTTGGCTGACAACCGAGACTTCGCAGAGGGGTGGCCGATAGGACCAGTGTCGAATCGTGGCACCGACCAGAGCCATGAATCCGATCGCACCAATCAGAATCGGAATCCACCAGACTGGTGCGATCGCAGGCGGCCATTCCTTCCCACGGAGTCCGTAAAGCAACAGAATCGGGTACGCCGTAATTAGCAACAGGTTCAGCGACTTGTCGGCAGCGACGTACTTTCGGGCAAGCTTCTGGGCGCAGACCCAGTTGACGAACATCGCCATCACTTTGGCGAAGCCCGCAGAGAGCAGAAACACAATCGTCAGCAGACTGATCGACACAAGTTTCCCGTTCCAGACAGAATCAGAGCCCGACCTTCGGAGAAGGCGGGCTCGATTTGGCTTTCAATGTCTTCTCGAGACTGTGAACACGCCCTTCGAGGATTCAGAGAGTGCCACAGTTACAGGACGCCTGGTACCGCGGCGCGACTTCATTTCGGATTCGATCCATCAGCCGGAACGCGCTAGCGTCCGGTTCTAACCGTGGGCTAGCGCCCAGCGGCTGATAGACCGAACCCGAATTTTGAGCCGTGTTGCAGCACTGGGACTACTTATTCGACTTGGCCAACTCGGCTTCGATAGCCTTCACGACTTCGGGGGCGTCCGGCTTCGTTCCCGTTGGAAAACGAGCGACGATTTCGCCGTTGCGGCCGATCAGGAACTTTTCGAAGTTCCACTTGATGTCGCCGGCAAACTTGGGATCGGTTTCCTTGGAGGTCAATGCCTTGTAGACCGGTGACGCTTCAGCGCCGTTCACGTCGATTTTGGCAAACATGTCGAATGAGACATTGTATTTCGACTGGCAGAACTTGACGATGTCCTCTTCGCTTCCAGGTTCCTGGGCGCCGAACTGATTACAAGGGAAACCGAGAACGGCCAGCCCCTTATCCTTATACTTGGCGTTCAACTCTTCGAGTTGCGTGTATTGCGGGGTGGCTCCGCAGCGGCTGGCGACATTCACGACCAGCAGCACCTTGCCCTGGTACTTCCTGGCCAGATCAACTTCTTCACCCTTGATCGTCTTTACTTTGTTGTTGAGCACTGGTGAGGCCTTTTCAGCAGCGGGAAGGGAACCAGCGGTCAGAGCGAACGCGAGTCCGGCAAACAGGCAGGTGGCAAGCAGTTTCATCGGAGGGAACTCCTGGCGGGAACCAACGGCCACGCGAACAGCTCGCCCGCCTTGGGCGTTTCGCGCGGAGGTGCTACATAGTGTAGTCATCCCCGGCGGGATGACCAGCGACAACCCCGAGACATTACGACGCCAGTACGAGTTGTGCCTGTCCTTATTGAATCTTTTTGGCACGGCCGACGCGGCCCAGGTAGTCCACAAAAATCAGATCCTTCGCTGAAATCGACCGAACAGCGAATCCGAAAGTGCTTCCGACGCGGTCAGGATGAATGGAGGAATTCACGTGAAACTTGATGGTTCCACGCTCGACGTTCCATGTTCCGGCCGTCACGGGTGTCTGGACGAAGACTTTCTGAAACAGGCGGAGTTCCTGAAATTCACGCGTCGTGCTGAAGGTTCCGTTGTTTCGCAGTTGAACGAACAGTGAGCCTTGCGTGTCATCGTACTTCCAGACACCCTCAGACAGTTTTGTGACGTCGGCGTCGGTGAGAATTGTCGCGGCGGGGACCTCTTCGGGTTTCGGATCCTTGTCCGGCGCCGGCTTCGTGGTCGCTTTACCTGCTGCGGTCACGGGTTGCAGGACCAGTAACATCCGCTTCGTTCCTTCCTTGGCAGAAAACTCTCCAGGAGATTTGTCGGACGGATCTGACAGACAGACGATCAACCGACTTTCATCGAACTTGTAGATCCCGCGGATTTCTTCCTTGTTCGTACCTGTCAGCGTAATTGTGTGCGGATATTGCGTCGCATCGATCGAGAAAATCCGCACATGCTTTTTATTATCCACCGACGAATGAATCATGATCGCGTTGTCCGCGATGTCCAATCGCCCTCCCGATGGGAGCCAGTCGGGAATTGCTTGCCGCGGAATGACCTTTCCGTCTTCGACCAGTTCTGTGACTTCCCACTGTCCATGAAGCTTTTTCAGTTCATTTTCCTGTGCCAGCAGGGATGTGGATGAAGCGATCAAGAAAACGGCGGTCCAGCAGACGAGCTTATTCATGGTTTCTCCGTAAACGAAACGAACGTGCCGACATCCAGGTTGCGGCGATGGTTGAAACGTTAACCGAACAAAAACTCGGCGGCTACCAACTCAGACGAAGTTGCGGCCGCGGAAATTCGTTTCCAGCAATCGGGCAATGCATCGATGGATTTACACGTCGTTTCGAAAAATCTGCTCCATGACTGTGTAGCTGGCATCGCGAAAGCCCAGCTTCTGATACGCCTGCTGAGCACGCGTGTTATGCGTCTCGACGTATAAACGCAGACCAATCACGTCTTGTGACGATTTCGCGAGGTTTTCCAGATGTTGATAGAGTGCGCGGAAAACGCCGCGATGTCGGTATTCTGGCAGCACGTAGACACTTTGCAGCCACCAGATCTCACCGTTGCGCCAGTCACTCCACTCACGCGTGTACATCATCTGCCCCACCACGGATTCTGCGAAGCTGGCGACAAAATAACAGCCGTGGCGTGAGTCACCTAGTAGAGTTCGAACCCCGGCAGAGATCACTTCGGGCTGTAAGGTTTTCCCTTCGGTTTCTGCTGCCAGTCGACTATTGAAATCAGCGATCACTTCCCAGTCTTGCGGCTGTGCAGTTCGAACTTCAAATTCAATCATTGCCAATCCTCGATTGCATCCGTTCCAGTCGTTATCCCCCGCGCGGTTTAACAGCGACAGTCTGACGAATACACAGAATGAATGCCAATCGGCAAAACTTGCCGAGTCAAAATGGCGATATTGAATCGTGTAAGGGAACTTTGACGGGGAGGCAAGCGCTTCCCGCAGAAGGGGCCGCAAGGCCTGACCTGCGACTCCCCCGCGACCCTCCAATCGGCGGGCCGCTTATTCACAGAACACAACTTCATACCAGAAATGAAGTTGCAGCCGATGCCCAGGATGCAGAATCCGGTCCAGGACGACCCGCGTGACTTTGACTTCCCGAATTCGCGGATCGGAAGGAGCAATCGTGTACACATCAGAAGGTGCGAAAATGCGATCAATCGAAAATCAATTGGCAGAACAACAGAAGCAATCGTGGTTAATGCTCATTGCAGGGATCACACTCGGTTTCGTCGGGCTTCATTTCCTGATGGCCCGCCCGATGGCTCGAGAAATCGAGCGGATGCAAATTGACCTGGCTCAGGTTGAACAACGGATGCAGGATCTGGTCGGTGCTCGTGACGAAGTCTGGCAAGCAAACAGCCTGCTTTCCAGCCTGAAGGCTCAACAAGGGCAGATCGCGGAAGCTCGGACTGCTCTGCAGAGTATTCGTGAATTGCGAAGCGAACTGATCGAAGAATCGAGCCGAAATGGCGAAGCGACGAAGTCACTGGAAATGACGGCAAAGCTGCAGTCCGCTCTGATCGATCAAAAGCCGGTTTCCGAACAGGCGACGACTTCGTTTGAGCAAATGAAGTCGCTGCAGGAAGTCCTCGCAGCTCAAATCGAATCCAACAAGGCTGCTGCGACAACGCTCAACGAAATCGTGGCAATGAAGAACGAAATTCGCCAGCAAGCGAAGGATTTGGAACAGACTCGTCTGGCATTGACCGAGTTGACTCAGGTGGCCGCGCAGTTGCGACAGCAGAATGAAGGAATGGCCCAGGCAAAGAAGAGCCTGGAAGACCTCGGCACTTTGAAGACCGGTCTGACGAAGGCTGCGGAAGACCTGGAAATCGCTCAATCGGTTTCGGACCAGTTGGTTTCGCTGGAACGACGCCTCGCGGAAGGCGGACAGTCGGCTGCGATCGCCAGTGAACGAGCGGACGAATTAATCGCGCTGAACAAGAAGCTCGATCAGAACGATTTGAAGGTGACGACGTCACGTCAGAATCTGGATGGCCTGCTGAGCCTTCAACAACATCTGCTGGGCCAGACCCGCAATGTCGCCGACGCGATCCAAACGCTGGAAGTCCTGAGTGGATTCCAAGACGAGTTCGTGTCGCAAACACAGGTTTTAAGCGAAATGCATCGCAGTCTGATGGAAATCAGCATGATGGAAAACACTATGACCAAGGTGTCGCGAATGATGAAACCCCTCGTGGACCTCGGTAACCTCCGTCACCTCAATGATGACGAACTGCGTAACGCCGCTCGATTAATTCTCGATCAGCGAACCGCGACCCGCCTCTCCAAGAACTCGGCCGAGCCGGTGACTCGATCAATGGACGAGTTGCCGAATTCGACAGTCGAAACCCCGAACGCCGAAAAATCGGGACTGGTTCCGACGCCGGATGATGTCGAGTAATTCGACCTCATAGTATTGCGCGAATCGAGTTTTTTAACGTCACGTGAAACTGCAAAAAGCGTCCGCACTGGCTTACGCCTGGCGTTGTCGAGGTGCATACGGCGGAAAAGAGTGCTTTCAGACGACGTAATTGCCGATTGTCGATGACGCGGGACAAGGATCTTGCACCTGTCAGATAGACAGGCGTGGATGCGTCCCTCTCTTCATGTAATGGTTTTGACTGGTCAAAACCATTACGGGATCTGGGGACTTCTCAGTTGTAGGGGCCTGCCTTGACCAATAGAATGTCACGGTTCGCCGTTTCCGGCAAATAAAAGAGTGTTGTCACAGTTGGACCATCTGCATGCGTTTTCTGTTGATTGATCGGATTACGGAACTTGTGCCGCACAAATCGATCTCGGCGGTCAAGAACCTGACGCTTGCCGAAGAGTATCTCGCGGATCATTTTCCGGGTTTTCCAGTAATGCCGGGCGTGTTGATGCTGGAAACACTGGTCCAGGCGGGGGGGTGGTTGGTTCGGTATTCCGAGAATTTCGCTCACAGCGCCGTGCTGTTGAAAGAGGTTCGAGCAATTCGATTCAACAACTTTGTCTCTCCCGGTAATACGCTCAAGGTGGATTTGACGGTACGTAAGCAAGACGGTGCACTTTGGGAATTCAACGGAACCGGCACTGTCAACGGGAATTCAGCAGTTTCCGCCAGACTTTGTCTGGAGGCATTGAATTTGGCGGACCGAAATCCAGAGTTAGCGGCGTCGGATTCCGCTCGAACTGAAAGTTACCGAAACATATTCCAGCAGATTTGGACTCCACCTGCCTAAGATAAAGTCAGGCGACAAAGTTCACGTTTTCATAGAGTTGAGTAGCGTCGTATCGCTCACGGGCGCAAAAGGATGTCGATTTTGATGAATCTTTCCGGACGGATAGCGTTGGTGACAGGGGGGAGCCGCGGAATCGGACGAGCCATCGTCTGCAGCCTTGCAGAAGCAGGGGCCAAAGTGGCGTTCGTCTATCAATCCAATAAAGAAGCCGCTGAAAAGCTAGCGGCGGAACAGACGGCCCTGGGACATGAAGTCTTGGCGCTGCAAGCAGATGTGAGCAAAAAGGTCGAAGCAGACGCGATCGTCGAACAAGTTCTGGCGAAATGGGAAAAGATCGATATTCTCGTGAACAATGCGGGTATCATTCGAGATAAACCGATTCTGGCGATGAGCAGCGACGATTGGCAGCAGGTGATTGACACAAATCTGACAAGTGTTTTCAACTTCTGTCAGGCTGTTGTTCGCCCGATGATGTCGGCTCGGTATGGTCGAATTGTCAATATGTCCAGCGTTTCGGCCGATTTTTCGAATCCCGGTCAGGCAAACTATGCGGCGAGCAAAGCTGGAATTGAAGGTTTTTCCCGCTGCATGGCGACGGAATACGCCAAGCGTGGAATTACCGTCAACTGCGTTGCCCCGGGGTTTATCGAAACCGATATGACAGTGGCAGTTGTGAATGCAGCGGGCGATAAGATCAAGAATTCGATTCCAGTGAGGCGTCTGGGAAAACCCGATGATATTGCGAACGCGGTCCTGTTTTTCGTGAGTGAACAGGCCAGTTACGTCACCGGGCAGATTTTGAAAGTGGATGGTGGGCTGACGCTTGGCGGAATGGGTTAACCTTTTCTGCTTGGGTGTTTAGACCTGAACATATTTTCGAGTTTGATTGATCCGTGCGTTGCCCCGGCGATCAATCTTCAGTTTTGGGGCCATTTCGCGGATCGGTATTCGGGACAGGTTTGTCTCGTACGCTTGACCGCAGGAGAATCTTGGATGCCTTCACGCGACGAAATTTTTGAAAAAGTTCAGTCAACACTGGTCGATGCGCTCGGTCTGGACGAGGATGAGGTCACTGCAACCTCCCGTCTCAAGGCGGATCTGGGTGCCGAATCGATCGATTTTCTGGACATCGTTTTCCGCCTGGAAAAGAATTTTGGCATCAAGATTCCTCGGAACGAGTTGTTTCCGGAAAGTCTGTTTACTGCCGATTCCGGGTTTGCCGAAAACGGTCGGGTGACTGCCAAGGGCCTGGACGAACTGCGCACCCGGTTGCCGCACGCGGACAAGGACACCTTGGATGCCCTCGCTAAGGATCCACGGGTCGAAAACGTCGAAGACCTGTTCACCGTGAACATGGTAGTCAATTTCCTGGCTTCGAAGCTGGCGGCCTGATCACAGCCCGACAGGATTTGTCGCGACCGGACGCGGTCGCGGTTTCGTGAGGGCTTTGAATGCGTTGGTTCTGGATCGATCGGTTTACCGAGTTCAAAAGCGGGTCACACGCCACGGCGATTAAAAACGTGACGTTGTCTGAAGACCATCTGCATGACCACATGCCGGGGTTCCCAGTCATGCCCGCTTCATTGATGCTCGAAGGAATGGCTCAAACGGGCGGAATCCTGTTGGGTGAACAGAAGCAGTTCGCGCACATCGTCATTTTGGCCAAGGTCCCTCGAATGACCTTTCATAGTTGGGCGTGTCCCGGCGATACGCTTGTGTACACGGCCAAACTGATCGAGGCGCGTGATGAAGGTGGGATGGTTGAAGTTCAAGCTCACGTTGGACAACGTTTAGTTGCCGAGGGCGAGATTGTCTTTGCTCACGTCGACGAAGCCGCGGGTGGTGGCGGGAAGATCGATCAAAAGAACTTCGTATTTTCCATGCTCCGTGGGGTTCTCGATGTCGGGAAAGCGGGAGATGGTTCCGCGGAATGATTCCGGCGGGAAAGGTGATCCGCGGGATTGCCAATCAATGTCCGCATGGGTTTCGCGCGTGGCCGGGATGGTCGCGAAGAGTCTCCGCAGCAGTTGAAGAGGAATTCGCCATGAGACGTCGAGTCGTTGTCACAGGTATGGGAGCAATTACTCCAATCGGCAACACCGTCGAAGAAATGTGGAAGTCATTGCAGGAAGGGAAGAGCGGGATCGGTGCGATTACTCACTTTGACGCTTCGCATTTTCCCACGAAATTCGCCGCTGAAGTCCGCGGGTTCGATCTGAGCAAGTACGTCGACGACGCGAAACGATTTGAGTTTTCTGGTCGGAACATTCGTTTCGCCGTTGGTGCCGCCAAGCAGGCGATCGATGATTCCGGCCTGCTGGAATCGAAGATGGACCCGGCACAGTTCGGGGTCTATCTGGGGGCCGGTGAAGGCCAGCAGGATTTCCATCTGGTGATGGGGCTGATTGCTCAGTCACAGCGAGATGGTCAAGTCGATCTGGAACTGTTCACTCGCGCAGGTTTGCAACGCCTTCATGCCCAGACAGAACTTGAGCAAGAACCGAACATGCCCGCTGGTCACCTGGCAGGTTTGTTTGATGCCCAAGGACCAAACCTGAACTGTCTAACCGCGTGTGCTGCTTCTAGCCAGGCGATCGGTGAAGCGACCGAAATCATTCGCCGTGGCGACGCTGACGCGATGCTTTCGGGTGGCGCACACAGCATGATTCACCCGTTCGGTGTGACGGGGTTCAATTTGCTGACAGCTCTTTCCACTCATAACGAAGATCCTCAGGGGGCTTCTCGTCCTTTCGATCGAGACCGCGATGGCTTCGTCCTGGGCGAAGGCGCGGGAATGGTCGTTCTGGAAGAACTGGAACATGCCCGCAAACGCGGGGCACGTATTTACGGTGAAATCGTCGGATATGGTTCGACCGCCGATGCCTACCGAATTACGGATATCCATCCAGAAGGACGTGGCGCGGTTGCGTGTATCCGGATGGCGATGCGCGATGCCGGAGTGAACCCCGAAGATATCCAGTACATCAATGCACACGGGACCAGCACTGAAGTCAACGATAAAGTCGAAACGTCCGCCATTCGCCAGACGTTTGGTGACGCCGCTTACAAGACGCCGGTTTCCAGCATCAAAAGCATGATGGGGCACTTGATTGCCGCTGCCGGAAGTGTGGAGGCGATCACATGTTTGCTGAGCATTCGTGATGGTGTCGTCCCGCCGACAATCAACTATCAGACACCCGACCCTGAGTGCGACCTGGACTACATTCCCAATGCCGCTCGCAATTTGCGGGTCCATCGGGCATTGTCAAACAGCTTTGGGTTCGGTGGCCAGAATGTTTCGTTGATTTTCTCGGAGTATGTTGCCTGATATTTTTGAAGGTGAATTTGCGTGAATTGGTCTGCGCAACGACGCAGAAATGGGTTGGTTCTTCAGGAGGTCTTGAGTGACGTGGCTGCTGGCGATCATCGTAGTCCTACTGGCATTTGATCTTGCCGTGCGCGTCTACTACGTCGCAATCGTTCTGCGCATTTTCGAAACCAAGCCTCCGTTCCGTGTTAATACATTTCCACCCGACCCCATGGCAGAACCGATTGAATTTACGACGAGCCATGGACTGACGCTTCGTGGCAGCCTTTATCACCTTCCGGACCGTACTCCCAAGGGATTGATACTTTTTTGCCCGGAAACGGACGGAACACACTGGTCGGCAATGTCGTACTGCCGTGGTTTGATTGACGACGGATTTGACGTCCTTTCGTTCGATTTCCGCGGACAGGGGGAGAGTGATAATCTGCCCGGCTATACGCCAAACCACTGGCCCACAATGTACGAAGTGGAAGATGTTCGCGCGGCTCTGAACTACATTGCTGGACGCCCTGACTTGCAAGGCTTGCCACTGGGACTGATGGGAGTCAGCCGCGGATCATCCCTGGCATTAATTGCCGCCGCCGAGTCACCGCATGTCAAGGCCGTTTGTTGCGAAGGGGCCTATTCAACAGACTCGCTGATGCTCTACTTTATGCTGCACTGGTCGAAGATTTATTTGCCCACCTGGGCGAGTGAACTGATCCCACGCTGGCACTACAAAATTACGACGATCCTGGTTCGCTGGACGAGCCGGATCTTGCGTCATCGGCCGTACGTTGTTCTGGAGCGCTGGTTGCCTCGTCTTCGCGACCGCGCGGTCTTGCTTGTCACCGGTGAGCGTGACAATTATGTCCATCCCGACGTGGCTCGTGAACTGGCTCGTCAGATCCATTCGCCATCGGCTCAAATCTGGACCGTTCCCAGCGCCAAGCACAATAAGGCACGTACCGTAGCTGCGGCCGAGTATGACCGACGTTTGACGGCATTCTTTTCACAACTGGAAGTTCCCGCCACTGCCAGTTGAGTCATTGACCTTTGACAGCGCAGCCGGAATCATCGGTAGATTGCTGCGAAACGGTGCTTGACACGACGTATCCGTGAGTGCTAGCCTGAATTCGCATTTCAAATCTTCATTCACTCAGGTGTTCGCCGATCCTTGTGAAGGGTTCTTCCTTCATTTTTCACCTCTTCACTGTTCAGTTCGGTTGTCGATCCACTTCGTGCTCCGTATCGTTCACAACTCGTCGTTCTATTCGTTGTAATCGTTGCGATCGCGATCCACCTCAGGTTCGAATGTCCGAGTGTTCCGTTGCAGGTCGAATCGACGTGGTAGAACCGAAGATGAATCGTCGATGTGCAGTGGCAAAACTCTGTTTTCGCAGGTAGTGTGTCTGGGGGATTCGTAGGATCTGAGCGATTGATGAAGGGGTAGTCTCTTCATACGCGGCAGATTTTCGATTTCACCACGATACGGTTTCGTGATCACTAAGGGATGGCCCCGTGCGAGACTTGAACGTGACCTCGTTGCCAAACTACCGGAATGCCAATTCGTTGATTGTGCTGGCGATTACTGCCGCATTCATCAACGGAGGAGCATCTCCGGACCGGGGCGCTTTTGCCCAGCATGCGCAATCTCCTCCCAATAGTGGTCCCGGAATGCGTCCGGGTATGGGCCCTGGAATGGGACCAGGTATGGGGCCGGGAGCAAACCCGGTTCGAATTCCAGGTCAAGCAGATCCGAACGGACCTAAGGGACCGGTTCAGGATCTGAAAATTGATCCAGTCAATTTCCCTCCCGGTTTCACGCTTCCGCCCGCGAAAAGCCCGTTGATGGACGAAGGGCAACCCTTTGTTTCTGCTGACGAGTTGAAGAAGATCAGCAAGGATCTGAGCAAGTATTCGAATGTTCTGAGAAACGCCACTTCGACCGACGCAGACAAAGTATTGTTGCGCACGGGGCTGAAGTACCGCATTGCGATGATGTGCCTGAGAGAGAACCGGCCACAACTTTCGGCGTTGCATGATCAGGTCACGAAAGATTTGGTCAACGCGGCGACCACACCAAGCCTGACTGGTCCGCAAGTCAAAAACTTCAGGCAACTGGTGATGCAGGAATTGGTCGCCTTGATCGACCCGCTCCTGACGACTCAGGATTACTACGTCCGACTCCATCTGACGTTAATCCTCGGAGAACTCAACCTGACGGAAGAAAACTCAAAGCTTTCGTTGAAGCTTGAAGCATATGCTCCGTCGCTGGAATCTCTGGTGAAAGTCATCACTAATCCAGACCAGCCGGATGCAGTGAAAGTTTGTGCGGTTAACGGCATTGTTCGCCTGATGAAACTTGGTAATCCGGTCTTCCCGTTGCGAATGACTGTTGGACAGGCACTGGCGGGGGATTTGCAAAAACCAGGAACTCACCCTTGGTATCAGATGCGTTTGGCGGGCGCGATGTCTGTCGTTGACGTCAATGTCGATCAGGCTGGCAAACCGTTCGTCGTCAACGCTCTGGTGGGGGTCTTGAAAGACGGCGGTCGGCCGTATCTCGTTCGCGCCGAGGCTGCCAAATCCCTTGGCCGGATTCCAATTCCACCGGTTGTTAAGACCGGCGACATCACACAGGCTGTTGGAGGGTTTGCCTTACAGTTAGCGAAGGCTGCACAACAGCAACCGCAGCAGAAGGACGACCCACGTTGGAAGGGCGAGTTTATCCGTGTTTATCTCGCATTCCAGCAATTGGATGCCAATGATCTGATGGCCGACAAGAAGTCGAAAGCAGGGCTCTTGAATAGCGCACAAGGCGCCGCCAAGCCGATCTATGACCTTATCCTTCCTATGGTCGTTTCGATTCTGCATGGGCAGCGATTGACGGTCCAGCAGATCCAGGCTCTGGAAGCTTCAGTAGGACCGCAACCTCCAGTAGGACCTCAACCTGCAGGCGGTGCGGTACCAGGACCTCAACCTGCAGGTGGTGCGGCACCCAGTGAAAAGAAGACCGAACCAATGACGGTTGGTGGTCGCCCGTAGTAGGTCGTGTTTCAGTTCTGATTGTGCGGCGTAGGTTTCATTTTACGATGGATGCCCGGTCCGCTATCGCTCGTCTCTTCTGGGCTGAAGACCCGCCCACAAAGCAAGGGGTTCGCTCCGTCGTTCTGTGAACGGCATTCTGGGGACACGTCGCCCGCTTGCGAGAATCCTTGCCTTCGTCGTATGCTGCCCCCTGCGCCCGGTGTTGACGTCGCCCGGAAGCGCAAAGGCCAGGCAACATTCTCCAGGAGCATCTGACTGTGAAGCTTTCTCGTCAATTGGTCGTAGCCATTGTGGGCTGCCTGATGATTTCCGGTGCCGCCGCAGCGGCAGACAAATCGAAAGTTCTGTTTCTGACACAGAGCAAGGGATTCAAACACGGTTCAGTGAATCGCGACAAGCGGGACCTGGCCGTTTCTGAAGTGGCAATGACCCAGCTTGGCCAGAAGACCGGCCTGTTTGAAATTCACTGCACTCAGGATTCCAAGGCAGATTTCACCAAGGAAAACCTGAAGAACTACGACATCGTGATGTTCTATACGACCGGCGAACTCGACATCACCGATGAAGCACGTGACTACTTCATGAACGATTGGCTGAAGCAAAAGGGCCATGGTTGGATCGGTTTTCATTCCGCCGCGGATACATATCGGACCAATAATCCCGCCCATAAATGGTACTGGGATCTCGCCGGTGGAACATTCAAGGGTCACCCATGGAATGCCGGGGAACTGGTCACGATCAGTGTCCATGACACACAACATCCCGCAATGAAGGCGTTTGGCGAAGAGTTCCAGATCAAGGATGAAATCTACTGGTACGACCACTGGGTTCCAGAAAACGTTCATGTTCTGATGAGCTTGAATATTGCCAAATGCCCCACCAAGGGGGAAAAACGAGGTACCGGCCTGCATGCCGAACATGTTCCGGTTGCCTGGTGTCGAAGCTGGGGCGATGGCAAGATCTTCTTTAACAACCTCGGACACAACGAATCGACGTGGAATGACAAACGATTCCTCGATTCAACCGAAGCCGCAATCCGCTGGATCCGCGGAGAACTTCAAGGCGATGCCACGCCAAACCCTGCAGTTTCGAAAGAGCAGCAGGCGAAGGCTCTCAAAGACGCCGGCGTCGAGAAGTAACCGTTTGCGATCAACAGCCAGACAATCAAACAGCGGTCAGTCAAATACTGACCGCTGTTTTTTTTTAGAGTGCCAGATTTGTTTTAGTCCTCAAGTAAGCGAACCTGTTTAGCGGAGTTCGGAAAGAACGTGAAAAAAGACGAAATCCCTCGGTGATTTCCGGTGTTTGAAGGTTGTTGACAAGACCACAGA
>Ga0194055_10002586_pt1 | contig 14274 bp, 11 predicted proteins | sample SepL449m_MetaG_FD_155482 | JGI IMG/M metagenome (GOLD analysis project Ga0194055, IMG submission 155482) | Anoxic zone freshwater microbial communities from boreal shield lake in IISD Experimental Lakes Area, Ontario, Canada - Sep2016-L442-9m | ecosystem: Environmental > Aquatic > Freshwater >... | reverse complement strand
TTGCCGCCCAATGCTTTGTAAACGTCAAAGGCTGTGCAACGGTGCTCGGCTTCTTCAGCAGCGTGCCATTGCCACATGGTTCTCAGACGTGGTTCTGTGCCTTCAAAAATTTCAGAGTGGCTTAACAACCAGTCGGCAAAGATGTCTGTGAAGTGTTCGGTCGCTGCTGTAGCCGCCAATTGTTGACGAACGTTTTGGTGGGCATTGGCCTTGATGCGCTTGGCAGAGCGCTCTGCAATTTTGTTTTGAAAGCCTTGAAGCTCTAGATGGCCATTGAACAGTGCATGAATGCGACGGTGCGTGGCTTCTTGTCCTATGAAGCCTTTCACTTCCTCCGCAAATTTTTCCCGTGTGGCGTCGTCCATTTGCTTGGCGCCTTCACGGACTGAATCGATGAAGAACTGCTCGCCCACAGGAAAGCTCATGGACAAGGCATTGAAGAACGCTGACTTGAAAGCGTCACCACCACACCAGCGCTTTTCAAAAGGCGTGGTGAGGTCAACCAATAATTTTCTAACAGCAAGTTCAGACATCAAGATCTTTCAAGAGGACCGAGGGTTTTGGAGGGCTACTCGGTAAAGCATTATTTTGCTATATTTTCCATACATTAATGTATGTTTTTATGACATCCTTGTTTTTAAAGGGTTTTTTCTCTGATTTAGAGCAAAAGTTGGGAGGTTTATCATCCAAACTTTTGAAACCCGCCTTTGTGAGCCACTTATGCTGAAGAAAATTGTCATTGCGGTTGGATTGTTAATTTCAGCCTTCGTGTTGGTGGTGGGCGGTCTTTATGTCAAAGGCGGCCAAGCAGAGGTGCTTCTGTGGGTGGTCAAAATCTTTTTAAGGGTGGAGCATGAGCCCAACAGGGAGGTGACCTGGGCCATTCCAACGGGCAAAGCAGAAAGCCCTGAAGCCAGTCAAGGCAGCAAACCACCTAACGTCATTCTGATCGTGGCCGATGACTTGGGCTACAACGACATTAGCTTGAATGGCGGTGGCCTGGCCAAGGGCACTGTGCCCACCCCCTTTATCAACAGTTTGGCGCAGCAAGGTGCCAATTTTGAGACCAGCTATTCTGGCAATGCCACCTGTGCGCCTTCACGTGCTGCCATGATGACTGGGCGCTACCCGACCCGTTTTGGCTTTGAGTTCACGCCAACGCCCAAGCAGTTCATGAAAGTCATTGGCCACTACAAGGGCCCCAACCAAGTGCATGACGCCATTTATCACGCGGATCGTGAAAAGGACCTCATTCCCTATGAAACCATGGGACTGCCACGCTCAGAAATCACGATGGCCAAGTTGCTCAAGGGGCAAGGTTATAGAACGCTGCATGTGGGCAAGTGGCATTTGGGTGATGCACCTGAATTTAGAGCCTATGAGCATGGCTTTGATGAGTCTTTGTCATTTCCACATGCCAGCTCTCTTTACTTGCCAGAGAACGATCCCAATGTGGTGAACTCTCAGCAATCGTTTGACATCATTGACAAATTTCAATGGGCCGCCGGCAGTTTTGGCATGCGCTTTAACAACAGCGAACTCTTTAAGCCCAAGCGATATGTCACTGATTACCTCACTGACGAAGCCGAAAAAGCCATTGAGGCCAATCGAAATCAGCCCTTCTTCTTGTATTTGGCCTACACCGCGCCGCACACGCCCTTGCAAGCTACCAAAGAAGACTACGCAGCACTGTCGCACATTGAAGACCATACATTGCGTGTGTATGCCGCCATGGTTCGCAACCTAGATCGCAACATTGGCCGTGTGCTGCAAACGCTGAAAGACAAAGGCTTAGACGACAACACCATTGTGATATTTACCAGCGACAACGGTGGTGCTCATTATGTGGGCCTTGAAGGTTTGAACAGTCCTTACCGCGGCTGGAAAGCGACGTTTTTTGAAGGCGGCATTCGAGTACCCATGTTCATGCGTTGGCCCGCGGGCATTCCAAAAGGTGTGAAGCCGCAATTGCCTGTCAACCACATGGACATCTTCACCACGGTGGCCGCTGCCACTGGCGCTAAGTTGCCCACTGACAGGCCCATGGATGGCATTAACTTGTTGCCCCAAATCGCCAAGCCAGCCGACAAAGGCCCAGACCGTTCTTTGTTCTGGCGAACCGACACATATCGGGTGATCAGAAAAGGCGATTGGAAATTGCAGGTGACGCAAAACCCCAGAAAAGACTGGCTCTACCATCTGGCAACAGACCCCACAGAAAAAGTCAATCTGGCAACGCAAGAGCCTGCCAGGGTGGCCAGCATGAAGCAAGAACTAGAAGCTTTCAATGCCACGCAAGTGAAACCCAGCTGGCCTTCAATGGCTGAGGCGGCCATCAGCATTGATAAAAATTTGCGTCAAAAATCGCTGCCAACTGACGAGTACATTTACTACGGCAACTGAGCTCATGCGCAAGGCAATGAGCTCAGTTTTGCGGGCAGCAGCATTTTGAGTGCTTAGTTGGCTCGAATAAATGCCACCAAGGCCTGAGCCACTTCTTGCCCTTTGTCTTCTTGCACAAAGTGGCCTGCGCCGCGAATTTGAGTGTGGTTTTGGCCCGCAGCGCCAGGCACTCTTTTTTGCCACATCCTTTCACCACCTTTCGTCACAGGGTCGCGCGTACTGAACAAGGTGATGAAAGGTTTGGTCCAGGCCTTGTACATGTCCCACGCCCGCTCGTTGGCCTCTCTGGCAGGGTTGCTAGGATCTATGGGTACCAGGGTTGGAAAGACTCTGGCGCCAACTTTGTACCGGGTGCCAGGATAGGGCGCATCGTAAGCGGCCACGGCTTCATCGCTTAAGCCTTGAGCACATCCGAAACGCACAATTTTGCCAATGGGAAACCAGGGGCTGTACATGGCAAATGCACGCCAAATGTGAAAGGCGCGAGGAATTTTTTCATTGCCAGTGGGCAAGCCACCATTGCTCAAGGCAATGCGTGCAAACCGGTCTGGCATTTCGGCCACCATGCGAAGGCCAATGAGCGAGCCCCAGTCTTGGCAGAACAGAGTGATGTCTTTGGCATCGACAGATTCAAGCCAAGCGCTCATCCACTGCACATGGTTCTCATAGGTGTAGTCTGAGCGCTTCGTAGGTTTGTCTGTGCGGCCAAAACCCACTTGATCAGGCACCAACACGCGCATGCCAGCATTGACCAATACCGGGATCATTTTGCGATAAAGAAAAGACCATGCAGGCTCGCCATGCATGAGCAAGACCACGGGTCCGTTTTTTGGGCCTTCATCGATGTAGGCAATGCGCAAGCCGCCAATGTCGGTGTAATGGGCTTGATACGGAAAGTCAGGCAGGTTTTGAAATCTTTCCTCGGGTGTTCGAAGGAAATTTTTAATTTGAGGGAGCTGGCGCATTGCGGATTGGATTTCTAAGTGAATTAAAAACGTGAACTTGGCTGAATGCTTTTTTGGCCTGCAGGCAGGCTCAAAACATCGCCATCTTTGGCCACTTGAATTTTTCCCTTGAAAGCTTTTTCTGTGTCTTTCAAGAAAATATCGACTAAGCCGGGAAAGGGCAGGGGCGGTGCAATATGGTGAAGCATCAAATAGCCAACTTCTGCTTTGCTTGCTATTTGCGCAGCTTCTACTGGCGAGGTGTGGTAATTGGTAATGTCCTTCATTAGTTGCTCAAGCTTGTCGCGCTTGGCTAATTGAGCGCCCTCTTGAAGGACGGTCATCATCTCCATGGACATGGCCTCGTGCATCAACACATCAACACCCTTGGCTTCCCGTTCGACATGCGCTGATGGTGTGGTGTCACCACTGATCACAATGCTTCTGTCTTTGTATTTGATTTTGTATCCCACTGCAGGATGAATGGGGGCATGCGACACGCTGAATGCATAAATTTGGGTGTCTGGGCTTTCAAATACCAATGTGGCTTTCTCATCTTGCAGTCCAAAGGTTTTGGGCACAGCGCCAAAGCCACTTTGAGGCAAAACAGCTTCGCCATGATGGGCCACACGATAGCCTCGGTCCAAGCTGTAGGCTTGCATCAAGCCACTGACCACAGTGGCCACACCTTCGGGCCCGTACACATTCACGGGTTGGGCGTTGGAGTTGGACACCCAGCGTTGAAGCAGCAACTCACCCAGTCCATCAATGTGGTCAGAGTGAAAGTGTGTCAGGAAAATGCCCTGTATGTTGCCTGCATTGAAGCCCATTTTGTTGATGTTGCGCGCACTGGTGTTGCCTGTGTCAAACACAAAAACTTGTTGGCCTGCAATGACCAAGGTGCAAGGCCCGCCTCGCTTTTCTTCTAGCAGAGGGGAACCTGCGCCACACACGGCAATGTGCAAACCATCTGGCAAATCTTTGATGGGGTTGCTGCTCATTAACTTCGCTGCGACACGCTTGGCCACAAACATGGTGACGGGTTCTCTGAAGGCATACAAGCTGCCTGCTAAGAGGGCAATCACAATGAGGGCTGAGCCCAGTTTTCTAATTCTCATTTTTAAACTCCAAAAATTCTGGCCAGTTGAACGCCAAAGCCTTGAATCCAAGGTGAGACGTATCTCAACTTGGGTCGATTGGCTTCAGAGGCTTTGATCATTTGTTTCACGATGCCCTGTGTGCTTCGGGCTTCCAACAATTTGAACGTGGCACGTTCTTGTTTCTTCATTTTCTCGGCTTGGTGTGCAAAGTAGGACGAGCTACCCATCCAAGCATATTTGCTGTCAGTCATGGCCTGATTGAAGCCGGTGTGAATGGCGCCAGGCTCAATGAGCGAGATGTGAATGTTTTTCTTGAGCTGATCCATCTCGGCGCGCAGGCCAGCCCCCGCTGCTGAGAGTGCAAATTTGCTCATGCTGTAGGGCATGAGAAAAGGCATAGGCACTCTGCCTGCAATTGAGCTGACAAGCAGTATCGTTCCTTTTTCGCGCCGAATCATGCCGCTCAAAGCAATTTGCGTGAGCTCAAGTGTGCAAAACAAATTCACTTCGAAAATTTTTCGAACGCGTTGCATGTCTACTTCAGCCAGCGAGCCTGACTCGCCCATGCCTGCGTTGTTGACCAGAACATCGATGGCATAAGGCTCGATGAGTTGTCTGTCGGCTTCCAAGGTGATGTCTAGCTTGAAAACATCGAGAGGGGTGCCCTTGCTTTGCGCCTCCAGGCTTAGCGCTTCAGCTTGCGCCTGAGTTTGGGTGGTGGCCAGCACGCGGTGCCCTCTGGCGGCCAAGGCAAATGCTGCGTCCTTGCCGATGCCAGAGCCCGCGCCAGTGATCAAAATGGTTTTAGACATGCAAAATTCGATTCATTCAACAGTAGGCACGTAAACGCGCGCAAGACGGTCCATCGATGACCAGTAAAAATCTCGGTGCCAACCAGCGCTTGGAAATACCACGCCCTGCATCAGCCCGCCAGTTTGTACACGTGCTTTTTCTTGGCCTGTCTCGATGTCCAACACAAGCACTTGCTCATTGAAGCGGCTGTAATCATTGACGCACACTTCGCCCGTGTTGGCAAACAGCAGCATGTGGCTGGCTGCGCCAAAATTTTCATGCTGCCAAAGTGGATGCAATTCAACATCATGTTCTTTGCCGTTTTGAGCCGCGTCAATTTTCCAAGCTCGCAAATGTCGATTGGCTGAGTCGTAGCCCAGCACAATGCGGCGTTTCAAATCGATCAAGGGTGGATTTGTGATACTGCCATGCGGCAGGCCACTGACTTCCCAGCTTTGATGCGATTGTGCATTGTGCAGTGAGACCCGAATGAGCCGGTTGGCTGCCTTGTGAATGCCAGCACCCAACATGCTCATGAAATAGTTGTGCTTGCCGTTGTCCATGAACCAGCCGTGCTTGCCGTCTATCACCATGTCCCAGCCGTAGCTTTGTGTTGCATCTTGAAGGTAATGAAATTCCCAATCTGGATCTCGTACCAATTGTTGCGAAGCTTCTTGCCAGTGGTATCTGAAAACGCGGCTGACACCCACCACATACACCGTGTTGCCATGGGCACTCAAACGGGCAATGGAAGCTTCGGGGCACGTCACATCGCTGCTGACCAATTTGAAGCTGTCTGGGTGAAGAGTGGTGAGTTGCGCGGGTGTTGTGGCCGAAAGGTTTTTGGTCACGATCAAACCATTGTCCAGCACCACAAAGCTGTTGTAAGCTTCATTCACAGGCAAGGCATAAGAAGCCACAGGTTGGCATTGGCGATTGAGTTTGTGCGCGTACCGGCCGTAGACCACCATGAGGTGGCCGTTGGCATGAACCGCCATGCCGCCCGGCCACATGGGGCCACCTTTTAGTCTTGGCGAACATTCAAGCGTTTCAAGTGTGAGAGGGTCGATGCGAGAAACTTGTGCCGTGGTGGCCAGGCCCATGTAAGTGCGCAGTACAGAGTGCGTGAGAAGAAACACTTCCCCGGGCGCACCCAATACCGTCATGGTCGACATCTGTGTGCGTTTGGAAGTGCACGCCAACTTGATGCCAGGTTGCAAATTCAAGCAGCTCGTGTTGTGAGGTGTTTGAAGCCTAGAAGGCCCTGCGTCTTCGCAAGGCCAAGGGCTGTCAAAGTAACCAGACGGCGCCATGGTATTGGCTCAATGGGCAACTGGTGAAAGCGCGTTGTGTTTGCGCCGACGCCAAAACCAAAATGTGCCTAACAGCAAGATGCTCAAAAGACCGATCAGCAACATCTTGTACCTGGGCCAGTAAACAAAGACCAACGAGTTGATGATGACTTGATCAATCGGGTCGTAGCCCTTGGGCATTTCAAGCACGCCATTGGCTTTGGCCCATTTGGCATAGTCGGCCTGCATGCTTAAAAAGAGTTCTGGCATCTCGAGTTGCAGATCTTGTGTTTCACCAGGGTCTTTGACGATGTTGAACAAATGCCATTTGCCGTCGCCAACGGGTGCCAAGTTGCTCAGCAATTTATAGTCGCCCTTGAACAAGGCTTGGTTGCCAGACAACTCGTAACCCAGAATTTCATCTGGCCCCCGAACTCTGCTTGCGTCGCCAGTGATCACTGGCATGAGGCTGTGACCCGTTAGGGGATAAATGGTTTGGCCTTTGTAAAGGGTGCCGGGGTGCTGCACGCTGGCCAAGTCAAGCAGGGTGGGCACGATGTCATTGACGTGGGTTAGGCTGGCATGAACGCGGTTGCTGGCAGACTTTGGCATATTGGGGATGCCCGAAACAATCAAGGGCACTCGAATGCCACCTTCACCCGCAAAAAATTTGTAGGTACTTAAAGGCGCTGTGGCCGCACTGGCCCAGTTGGGGCCAATGATGCTGAAGGTGCCTTTGCTGCCCAAACGATCGAGTTCTCGGTTGTATTGATGATCTAACCACCAACGACCTACTGTCACCGCATAAGGATCTGAAGCCTCTGCGCCGTTGTCAGACAGAAACATAAAAACCGTTTGATCGAATTCACCCGTCTCTTTCAAGTGAGCGATGAGGCGGCCTATGTGAAAGTCCATGGCTTCGGCCATGGCTGCATAAACTTCCATGCGACGTGCTTGATATGCTTTGTCGGTTGCACTCAAAGAATTCCAGGCCACATGCGTTGAAGGTAAATTGGCCATTTTGGAATTGGCAGGCACAAGGCCAAGGGCAATGGCTTTGTCGCGACGTTCATTGCGCAACACATCCCAGCCTGCGTCATAGCGGCCTTTGTATTTGTCGATGAACGATTGGGGTGCCTGAACAGGAATATGGTTGGCCTGAAATGCGATGTAGGCAAAAAAGGGTTTGTCTGATTTGGCATCCGCTTTGAGGTACTCCAGCGTTTTGCTGATGTAAAACTCAGATGAGTAAAACTCTTTGGGCATCTTGGCTTCTTGCCCGTTGTCGTACCAATACACTTTGTCTGTGAGGTCCATGTACAACTTGCCAGTTTCCCAGTTGTCTGAACCACTGTCGCCCATCACCAAGGACCGGTCAAAGCCTCTGGCGGGCGGTAAATTGTGCGGTTCTTTGCCCACATGCCATTTGCCGGCCGCGTAGGTTCTGTAGCCACTGTCTTGCAGCAAGCTTGACACCGTGACCACACGCTGATTGAGCACACTCAAATAACCTGCCCGACCCACATGCGATTGCGGAATGGTTTCTCGCATGTTGCCCACTCCATTGAGGTGATTGTCGACACCTGTGAGCAGCATTGACCGAGTAGGAGAGCAAGACGCGCTGACATGAAAATTAGAAAAGCGAATGCCGTTTTCTGCCAATTGGTTCAGATTCGGTGTTTGAATCTCTCCGCCAAAAGCGCCCACATCACTGAAGCCCCAGTCGTCAGCCAGCATCACAACGATGTTAGGTCGTTTGGCCCAAACGGGTGTGCAAATGAGCAACGCTACACTGGCTGAAACTGCCAGAAAAGTTCGAAGGGTACTGCTTGAGAATGTCATGATTCAATGAGAGGGAGGCAGATCAAAGCGATCGTGTAAAGCTTTTTCAATCATCCAGAATCTGTCTTGACCCCAGACTGCTGTGTCTTCAAATTTAAAGGAGGGAACGCCCCACAAGCCCAGCGCAAAAAGTGACTGCCTATTTTGTTCAGCTGTGGCGCGCCAGAGCAATTCGTTGGCATCACTTTTTAAAATATCTTTGGCGGCGAGCCAGTTCAAACCTGCACGCTCAACCATGATTTCCAAGTGTCGATCGGTGCCAGCATCCAAGCCCTCAGACCACACACCTTGCATAAATGACATGACATAAGCTTCTGCAAGTTGATGCATTTGTGCAAAAGGAATGAGCGACAAACCCCGTTCAGTGGGTCTGCCAACAGGGTCATTCAAGCAACCAAAATTGACGTTTTGAACATAGGCTTCCCGCGCCGCATCAAGGCTGATGTATCTGCTTTTTTCAGCCGGAACGGGTAAACCTCGCATGACCATGGGCAAGACATATTTCAAGTTCACTTGCACGCCATTCTCTTTGGCCCACTTGAAAACCTGGGCTGCACTGATGGCGGAGTAGGGGCTTCGAAATGAAAAATAAAAATCAATGTCGGTGCCCTCTGGAACGTGCGCAACAGGTTGATATTGCGGTGTGAAGAAAAGTGGTTTTGCTTTGTGAAGTCCGATTGATTGTGCTTGAGTGGACAAGCCCAAATCATTCAAACGAGATTCGAGATGATGCAAGCGATCAATGCCCCAATACCACTCGCCTTCGTAATAAATCACGCCGCTTAAATAATGACCCCATTTTTTTCGAAGCCGATGTGCTTCTTGCAAAGACGTTTCTGAGTTTGATGATTTGTCAAAGGGGGCAGGAAACTCCAAGCCGTAGTGGTCGGCCAATCTCTTTGCGTCAATTTGGCTATAAGCTTTTAATTTTTCACGCTCAGGAGCTGCTGAGTCGTCGGGCTCTGACACCACGTGGCGCAAAACAGAAACGGCATACCTCGATTGCAACTTTGGCAAAGCTTGCGCCAAGAGTTGAGAATAGGGCTCGTCGGGTTGAAAAAAGACATGAAGAACATGAGGCCGGCTTTGCGACTTCCTCAGTTGTTCCGCTTTTTTCCTGAGATTAAGAAGCCTGCCACGAGATAAAAAATGTTGGCTGATGACAGGCATCAGCCAACTTTTTGGGCTCCGAAAGAACATTGACTATTTGAATATGTCTCTATGAGAATTGACGCTCAAGGAATATTCAATCAAAAGGCACGTATCAAACGCAGTTGGTAGCTCTTCACGACAATTGCATTTTCACCTTGGAAGTTATTGCTGATGTGAAAATTCAAAGCCATGTCTTGGCCGGGTAGCTTGTATGAAATGAAGGGTCCGCCACCCATGGTTTTATAACGACCATTGACAATTTTGGCTTTATCTGTCCCTGAATAGGAGTCGTCACTGATTTGCTGAATTGAAAATACATTGAGGCCAAAAGCAAAATCACCACTCACCTTGACGATGCCGCCTTCTGCATAAATGAAATTGCCGCTCTTGTAGCTGGTGTCTTTGTTAACCGTATTGAAGCCATAAGCAACTCGCCCTGCAATGGTGATGCGTTCTTTGGGGTCTAAGTTGTAGCTGACTGTTGCACCCGGCCTGATGGTGTAGAAATCACCGAACCCAGGGTTGGATTGCAGATTTGTTTGTCTGACAGCGTCGAATTTGCCAGTGGGCACAAACAAAGAAACTCCCGCAGTAAGTCTTAAACGATCTTCATTTCTAACCCAAAGCGTAGAAAGTTCTGTATCGCCAAGCCCTTCATTGGTGTCAGAGGCAAGTTTAGAGGCAGCTACGGATTTCGCTTGAACTGCATTGTTGACAGGACCGGTAACAGCCGCTGGAAGCTGTGCAGGGCCAGCAGGGCCTGTGAATGTCGCATTCGGAAAAACGAGTGAAGCTGTGCGTGTTGCTTTGATAAAAGGCACATTGGCAGCAAACAGGAGCTTGCCGTTTGCGTAAGTGCCCTCTGTGATGTAGCCGCCACCCAAATTAATCTGAGTTTGATCTTGATTAAAACTAACAGCCCCATTTGCAACGGATGCTCTGTAAGCGTTGTAGGGTGCCAGTGCTGGGTTGAGGGCGCCAAGGGGGACGTTTGTGATACCCGATGGGTGGGTATAGGCATCTCCTGTTGGGCCTTTAATGCCTGTAATGGTGGGTGTGCTGATACTCACGCCACCAAAAAAACCTGATTTATCTGCGGGAGCGGCTATGTCTCCACCAAAACTTCCAACCGGCGCTTGACGAAACTTCCAGCTTTCTGCTGCATTGGCATGGGTAACGCAGACGAACAGACAAGCCACAGGAATCGCTGATAACAGCAGCTTGGAATTAATTTTTTTAAACTTTGTCGAGATCATGGGTGTCTCCAATTATTGGGAAGTCAGTACATGAGTGTATTGACAATTCACTCTATCACAGCAAAGATGAATGCAAGTCTAGGGTTTTCGCTAGCAAATGCAAATTTATGGGGCGAATAGACATGCATCAAAAATAGAGCATGACGCTTATGGATACACAATTTCAAAATCAAAATCAAAATCAAAAGCCTAAGTCAACGATCGCCGAGGGCGTTCGTCTAACGCGGGACAATTGGCTGGACGAAGCTTTCAAAGCGGTGGTGGCGGGTGGCTTTGAAAATGTCAAGGTTTTAGCAATCGCAGAAAAGCTCAAGGTCACGCGAGGCAGCTTCTACTGGCACTTTACCGACCATGCTGACTTGGTTGGCAGTTTGCTAATGCGTTGGAAATTAGCCCAACTCGAACTGGATGAAAAATTGAAATCTCATCGCAGCGATGACCCTATACAAGATTTGGAGTTTGTGGTGGATGCCGCTTTCAATCAAGCTGGCTCAGAGCTCGAAAACCTTCTGTTTGAGCAAGCCTTGAGAGCCTTAAGTCATTTGCATGCTGGTGCAGCTCAGATGTTGGTAGAAGTTGACGCTGAGCGCATCAATTTGTTTGAATCAAAATTTTTGGCGATTGTCAAAGACAAAGCCAAAGCGCGTGATTTGGCGGCGCTTCTTTATCTGGCCATTGTGGGTGGTTACCAGGCTTTAAGTCGGCCTGTGAATCCACCCAATATCAGGGCCTATGTACAAGGCTTGATTACAAACTACTTGGTCTTGAAGCAAGTCACTTGAGTGTCTTAGTTCAGCCGTTCAAGCACTGGCATTTTCCATTGCCCATTCAATGCTTTGGCCTCTGGCCAATACAGGCGCGCATTGAGTAAAAATGCAGAACCCTTTTGAACGGGTAGCCAATTTGTGGCTGCTTCTTTTTGATCGGGCGTTGAGGCCTGTATCCAAATGTCCAGGGAGCCATCTGCATTGAAGACCAATGGATCTCGATCACCTAAGGCAAAACGTTGCAGTGGGTTGTCTATCAAAAATTCATCTGCACCATAAGCGGTGATGGACCAAAAAGCTTTGACCGGCGGCAGTGCATTGGCCGCAAAGTGCAAGCGATATCGATGCTGACCATTCAGTGGCCTTCCTTGCTGGTCGACCGCCGTGTTGGGGTAGAGGGCATCTTCTGGCAGGTTGGCGCCAAGACCCACCATGGCCACCGCAGCGCGCGTGTTGTAGTCGGTGCCATAACGCCCCAAATTCGAGGGTGGGGAGGACCAAACTCCGTCTTGAGGTTTGGTGTTCAAGGCCTTCATGACACGCTGATTTGCAAGCCATCGACCTAAGCTGAAACTCAATGTATTCGTCCAGCTTAAGTGCACAGCTTGGCCAGGTTTAATTTCAAGTTGTGCCAGTCTTGCAAGCAGAGGGGCATCTTCGGTTGGCGGTGGGTTGCTGATCATCAATTGCATGAGCCGATTAAAAAACTCAGGGGTGCTGAGCACTTTCATTTGTGCAACAGGCGGTAAGCTTGGTTCAGTGCTAACTTGCCAGACTGGTTTTGCATCTCTTCGCGAATCGGTGCTTGCTGAAAGAATGCTGGGCGGCTGGCGCCATTTTGTAAGACGAAGACGGTTTTGCAATTCATGCGCAGTTGCAAAATCTGCTGTGCCGTTGGTTTGCGTTCTGCCAATGAGCCAAACCATGTCGGTGGGTGACTTTAAAAGCGTCATGCCCTTGGGCACCTGACCATCCCATTGTGGGCCGACCAATAAATAAGTGGCGCCTTGATTGCCCGAAGTTCTGGTGCCGGGAGATGAAAACACATTGGTCCATGCATCCATGAAAGGCATCAACTCGTAACGCTTGTCGTTGGCTGGCATTTCAAACAGCCATGGCCCCTCTTTCATGCTCAAAAATGCTGTTGTGTAAAGCGTGTCGACGTTGGGGCGCACCACCTCTTTAAATTGAGCGTTTGGAAAGTGCCTGACCAAACGCAATTGATTTTCGGGACCTGCGTATTTGGCACTGTGAACGCGCGTGGTGTCCATCACGACCAAGGGGTAGCCATACAAATAAGCCTCTGCGCCTAGCATGATCTTGTCTTTGATGACAAGCAAAAAGGCAGAAAGCAAGGTCACCAAGACCAAGGCCGAAAGCAGGATACGTTTCACAATCATCATGGTTGGTAGATGGTTCTAAAACCCAAGTGGCTTACCGCCAAATCTTCTTCTTGGGGTTGCCTAGACCCCGCGCGATAGCGCATGCAGTAGTTGGGTGCACACAAAAAAGAGCCACCCTTAATCACGCGTGCTTTGGGATCTGAATTGGCCTGAAGCTTTTTAAAAATGGGCGGCCGTTGTGCTTCATCTGGGTCGAGCCCTTGGTTTGAATTTGTACCTTTCTGACTGGAAACTGCAGGCCTGTCGGCTACAAATGCATCGGCAGTGAGCTCCCAGACATTGCCAATCATGTCGAACAAACCGTAAGCATTGGGCGCATAGCAGCCCACTGGTGCAACACCTGAAAATCCATCTTCGCTGGCATTGGCCATGGGAAAAATTCCTTGCCATGTGTTGGCACTTGTAGGTTGATCATGTTGGCCTGGTAATTCTTTGGCGCCGGCGCGGGCGGCCCACTCCCACTCTGCCTCCGTGGGTAAGCGATGGCCTTTCCATTGGGCATAGGCTTGAGCATCTTCAAAAGTGATATGCACCACTGGAAATTGGCCGTAGTTGTCTACGCTGGATTCTGGGCCCGCTGGCTGCTTCCAATTTGCGCCCGGTATGTATTGCCACCACTGCCGCGGGTCATCTCCGTAGCTGAGCTTGGCTGGCACCTTAAACACCACGGCCCCAGGTTTGCGCATGTCTTCTGGCAAGCTGGCAATCAATTGAGGGTTGACCGGCCGCTCTGCTACAGTGACAAAGCCAGTGGCTTTCACGAAGGCTGCAAATTCTGAATTGGTCACCTCAGTGCGGTCCATCCAAAAACCCTTCACTCGGACATTGCGAACAGGTTTTTCTTCGGCATAAACGCTGTCACCCATGTCGAAAACACCTTCGGGAATCCAAACCATGCCGGGTCTGGGGGGGGTGGTTGAAGACGGTGGTAGCTCGCATTGCAGTTTGGCGGGTAACGCTTGTTTGGGGGATGTTTCATGTCTTGTCAACCAGTAGGCAGTTGCGCTTAAAACCAAAACGACTGAACCTGCTGAAGACCATTGAATAAATTTCATGACGACACTATAAATCCAAAGCGCAGTTCAATTGCCGTCAACTTTGGCCTGAGCAAGCGTTTCAGGTTGACAGAAATAATTGGCCAAGAACCTTTTCAAGCAAAATAGGATCATGAATCTTTTTGAAACCAGTCGACAAGTGACCGTGCTAGGCGCCGGCATGGTGGGGGTTTCATGTGCTTTGGCTTTACAGGCCAAGGGTTGGCGCGTCACCTTGGTGGACCAACAAGCGCCCGGCGAAGAAACTTCGCATGGCAATGCGGGTGTG
>Ga0194055_10002585_pt1 | contig 14279 bp, 11 predicted proteins | sample SepL449m_MetaG_FD_155482 | JGI IMG/M metagenome (GOLD analysis project Ga0194055, IMG submission 155482) | Anoxic zone freshwater microbial communities from boreal shield lake in IISD Experimental Lakes Area, Ontario, Canada - Sep2016-L442-9m | ecosystem: Environmental > Aquatic > Freshwater >... | reverse complement strand
ATATGAACAAACTCGAGTTGCTTGAACATGCCGTCGAAGACCGCGATCGAGAGGAAGCGACAAACTTTGGACGGCAAGCATCGACTGCCTTTCGCAGGCTCAAAGAGGCGCTAGTCGATTGAGCCCGCAATGAGACGCTACCTACGTACCCTGTCGTTTACCAGAGATCGTAAGATCCGATATAGGTGCCGTCGTGTCGGTTGGTCAATTGTTGGAACACTTTGGGTTCCATACTGAAGGGCAGAAATCGAACCCCGCCATCGCCAAACACAAAATTGCCTCCGCTGCCGTGGAAACTGCTAAAGCCTCCCACTTCTAAACTTCCGGGTGGAAGTGAAGTCAGTTTTACTTTAGGAGGTCGCCCAAAGGTACCTCCGTTGCGAAGGGACGCGCGTGTCCCCGATGCCCAACCCAAGTCTGGATACTCGGAGACTTTTTCGCCAAAGAAAATCGTGTTCGAGGAACCATCGGTGATCTCACTAAATTTGGTACGACTGTTCAAATAAAACACGCCATCGTTATCCGTGTTGATTGGAGCTTCTCGGTCGTGATGGCAGGCCGCGTAGGAAGTGAGTCCGAGCTTCACTCCATTCTCTTGTGCCGTTTCGCTGAAAGGAGAGCTGGGACAGAGAGCGGTAGCCATTTTGGCCTCCCGTGCTTTCAGGTTGGAAGGGTCGTAAATCCCTTTCTCACGATCAATGCTCAGATACAGCGACGTCTGTTCCATGAAGGGAAGAATTTGAACAAGCCAACCAATGTGCTTTCCAATCGGTTCATCCCGAATGGGCCCGGTATCATTGATCGACCCCGATGGCAGATATTCGGCGGAAAACTCGAAGTGGTGAGTCGCCAAGCCGATTTGAGCCATGTTGTTCGAGCAGCTCATCCGCCGCGCGGCTTCTCGTGCTGCTTGGACGGCCGGTAGCAACAGCCCCACCAAAATACCGATGATGGCGATGACGACTAACAGTTCCACTAACGTGAACCCGTAGCGATACGTAGGTTTTCGGAATGAGATGATCATGAATGAATTCTCCTCGATGGGATTGGGATTTGAGTCGATTAGTTAGAGGAAGTAAAAAAGGTATGCGTGCGGCTGCGTTGCATGGTTTCTGGGGAATGGGATCGGCCTTCCAAGATGGCCCGGATCGTGAACGTCCGAAGCGGCGACGGATTTCCATCCGTAGATGAGGACGAACCGGGCTCGATCAGGACTCGCATGCGAGTTTCTGGATAAAGGCCATCCAACTCCAGCCAGGCTTCGCCGGCGTACGAAGGATCTTGTTGGAGGCGTTGCGATGCGCGCCGGAGACCAGCATCGCACAACAACTCCAGTTGAACACGATCCCGTTCGGTCTTTCGCGATTGTCTCGAGCGGAGGGACATCCCTACTCCTACAGCAACCAAAGCTGAGACAATGACCAGCGTCGCAAGTGCGGCAATGAGCACGACGCCTCGCCTGCCTCGTGGGCCTGTATCTTTTGAAGTTGCGATGTTCAAGTGTCTCGGCGTTTCAATTCGCAATTTTCCTAGGTTTTTCGTACTCGTACTCCGCGTTAGCAGTACTCGTACTCGTACTCGAAAAAACCGCATCGAGTACGAGTACCATTTCATTGAGTACGAGAGAAGCCAAGATATCGCAACCTCAAAACCTGTATCCGTGCGATCCATTTTGGTATGGCGTATTGGCATTATGGATTGCCTCCTGACTTTTTGTCCCAGCGTCCGATGACACTTGCAACCGCAACGGTACCCGTTCCGTTTTCCAAGGCGGGTGTTTTTGGCTGAAGAGTAATCACGGCCCGTGAGGGTTCCGTCAGTGACTGAAATGTGATTTCGGTTCGATCGTTCAGTCGGAAGGTTTCCTGATTCTGGACGGAAGACGAGGCGTTCTCAGTTGTCGAGACGGAAGCTTCATACTGGGTTCGTATCACACTGTTGCCATCGATTCGATATTGGATACGTGTGCCATCGCCTTGGAGAAACTGCCCCACGGAATCATCCATCGTGAATCCAGATGCAGCGTGCGCATCGGCTCGCCAGTTCGCGGCCAAACGTTCAACATGGGAGGCATGATCGGAACGAGCGTGGACCCGTTTGGACCAGTGCATGGATTGGTGAATCAAACCGATGGCGGTCAGCATGACCATGCTCCCCGCCGCGAAACCCATCAGCGTTTCAATCAACATCGATCCAGCTCGGGTTCGGTGAGAACTTTTTCTCTTACGCATCATCGGTTTCCTTCCACTGAGTCAGTGTCGATCCAGCCGACCAGTTGTACCGGCTGGGGCTGGCCAATTCGCTCCCACTGCAGGGCCAAGACCAATCGCGTGCCATTGGCATCCGCGACGACTTGGGATGCTAAGGTCGCCTTATTCAACGACCGAGCCGTCGGCTCGGATACTCGAAGATCTTTGAGTTGCTCCGATAGGGAATCGATAGGCAAAATGGTCAATCGGTCCATTTGATTGGCAAGTTCATGCAAGGCGACTTGATACTGCTGGGTATCTTTCGCGACGCGCTGGACTTGGTATCCGATGCAAGTCAACAGTCCGATCACGGTCGAAAGGAGGGAAGCAGCGACCAGGACCTCGGCTTGCAATAGGCCGAGTCGAGAGTTTCTTTTTCTGTTTGTGCCCGGGTTGGGAGTGGATTTTGCGTTCATGTTTTTATGCGAACCTTGTCACCATGCCATAAAGGGATCCAAAGAGGCTGTATGCCATCCAACCCACCAAGCATCCGAAGGCGAGTGCAAGGATCGGATGGACCCACGTTCCCATGCGATCGCTCAGATCCAGTTGCTGTTGTTCTTTGACCCTTGATAGTTGACGCAAAACCCACGCCTTGGAAGTGTTTCCGCTCGCGGCGAGAACGGCTTCGACCTCTTTGGCAGAAAGAAGTTTTGCGACCTTGAGTCCATCCCAAGGATCCGCTCCTTGTTCGACTTCGATGCGTGCCAGGAGCAATCGCTGCCTCACTATTGGGTGAGTATGGTATTTGGCCAACGTCGACAGTGCTCCGGCGATGGGTTTTCCGCTGGCGGTATTGACGGCCAGCATGCGAAGAATCGCACTCGTGGCACTTTGGGTTGACCATGAGCCCCAGTAGGGGAGAATTCGAGTGCGCAATACGTTGCGAATCCATCGGGAGCATCCGAGAAGAACTAAGAGCGAGGTGAAGATCAGAAGCAGGATCGCCGCCGGAGTGATCTCCGAAAGGGTCTGTCCGAATGGCTCTCGACCCATCTCCATTTCTTCATACATCTTCTTGAAGGTGGGAGCGATAAAGTACCTCATGAACGCCAAATAGATCAGCAAGGTCGCACCTACGCTCCACCAGTAAACCGTCAATCCATTCCAATCGAATTTTTGGACTTTGGCCGCGTCCGATTGAGTTTGCAGAAGCATCTCCATCGTCTCGGGCAAAGTGCCCGATTGGGTTCCCAATCGCAATGCAAGCACCGATTCCTCGGGCAATGCGCCGGGGACTTGTTCAAGGGCTTCCACGAGCGGAGTGGAACGGGAGAGCAATTGGCCGAGCCATCGCAACTTCTGTCGATACATGCCTCGATGTTCTTTGGCCAGAGCAAAGATCATCGGAGCCGGCTCCAATCTCTCTCGATAAATCACGTCGAGCAATTGCAACAAGGAAGCTTGATTCGCTTCTCGTTTGTCAACAGGGAAGGGGGTCGCTATCTTCCAGGCGGTACCGTTGCCCGGTCGGAAAAGGTTGCGAAGGAACTGGAAACTTTTGGGTTTGGAATGCATCGCGATGGCCTTAGCTACTAAGAGATGTGACCAATGAGATCAGTGGCATGAAAAGGGCAAGCACGACAAAACCAACAATGAATCCTAGGCAAATAATGGCCAAGGGTCCTAACCAACCATTCCCCGAAGAACGACTCCGTTCGCATCGCTCCCAATAGATGTCCGCGATTTGTCGAAGGAGCGGAATGCTCGGTGTTCCATCGCGCGCCGCGGTGAGGGCATGCAACGCGGTGGACGAAAAACTGCGGGCAATCGGCGATGTGGCGAGGGGTGATACTCCATTGACAGAGGCAATGGAAAGGAGTTCCGATTGGCTTCGATAAAAGGGATGCTTCGATGCGATGCCGGCAATGCGGAGCGATTCGCTGAGCGGAACATCGATCGCCAGCAGTTCTGCGAGGGTCGATGTCCAACGCGCCATGGCCGAGAGCTGGCAGCGGCTGCCTGCGATCCAGTAGCCGAAGAATGAGATTGACTGCCATCGATGAAGTAGCCATCCGAATCCACCGGCGCGAAACCACAAAACTCCCAAGATGGCAAGGAAGATTATTAGCGACCTCGGATCCCTTCCCGACAATGCGTCGCTGATGGCCATGATCCATTGCGTAGCACGTGGCAGTCTTAATTCAAAATCTTGGAATATCTTTCCGAATATGGGAATGATGGTCAACGACAGGACTACCAAGGCACCGATCGACAAGGCAGCGACGAACAACGGGTAGCTCCACTGACGCAGAAAAAGGAGGCGTCTGTTTTCCGGCTGTGTCATCAAGCCGCGAAGTTGCGCGCAGTTCCAATCACGCGTCTCCTGACGATCGCTAAATCGCAGAACGATCGGAAGCAGCGAGGCCAATTCGGGATCCGAGACCCAACGCTCGGCGGGTGTTTGGCTCTCAAGGGCTGACAAAAGCTTGCGTACAGGTTGCGTTTGAACCGCGCGACCAAAGTCTTGTGCGGAGGTTCGCAACAGCTCCTGCAAGGAGGTGCTGTCCCGCACCGCTTGAGCGATTTTATCGTACATTTCGCCCCCATCGGGATTGATCGATTCACTCACGTGTTGGTCCTCCCTCTTTACGGTAAGCAGTAGGCGACGAGTAACTCAATCATGGGCAGAAACAACGCTAGGCCGAGGGCTAGCACCATGGCACCTCCGAGAAGGGCACTCGCCGCCGTCGGAATCCACTGGAGGCCGACCCTCGACCTGCGAAGCGTATCCCTTTGGAACAGTCGAGCGATCAACGAAAAAGAGCCCTTCGATGGATCGGACGATGGCTGTTGTTCGCGCGCCCAACGCATTGATGAGCTACTGAAGGGGCTTGACTCGGTTTCCCCTGCTTCCATCCCTGGGTAGGTTTTCGAGAGGTTCGACGCAACGGCAGACTTGCATGTCGAGTCAAGGATCTTGGAACGGAATGGAATCCAAGCAAAATTGGCCCACCGAGATCGCCATTGCCAGCCGAGCCAAGCCACGATTGCGAATGCGAGAGCAGCGATCGCCCAAACGAGCCACGAATCGTAGATCCATTCCAAGAAATGATAGGCATGCCCAGGATTCAGATCGGAAACTCGGTAGAGTTCTCGAATCTTGGGAGTTAAATTCGCGACCATCAAAAGAAGAGTCGCTGACGCGAGGACCCACAGGATCCAAAGCTGGCTTGCTGATAACGCCAGTTTTCTTCGTTGCCGCTGGCTCCAATTTCCCATTCGGACCAGTGGCTCGATCGAGGTGGCATTGCGATCGCTCGCGACCCAATCGACCAACGCTTCGCGATACTCCTTGCTAATCAGTGTTGGGTCTTCCATGATCGACCCGAGGGATTCGCCGCGCCCGTGCCGAATCGCGACGGCGCGATCGATGACGTCGGTTGTCCCTCGGACGTCACCATGACTCCCCTTTAAGTACAACGGAATACCTGCTCGATGGAGAGAGCCTAGCAGTGCATTGAAATCGAGGACATCCTCGATCGAAGGTGTATTGGTTACGAGAGGTTCCGACATCGCCATTGGGATTCACGCATTTAATGATTGGGAGTCAGCGCTCCGAGCATGGACTTCGGGAGAAGTGCTTCGGCTCGCTATCCTAACGATGCATGGCGAGGCAGAATTTATTGATCCAGCGATCAATAAAACAAAAAAGAATGGACTCCCATCTAGGGTTTAACGGCCCACCACTTGGAGGCCAAGTTCTCACGCCACTGCTGAAATGCATCAGCTATGGATTCGCTGCTTTGCAAATGGTGCTCTTTTGCCAATCGATCGGCACGCTCCTGCATTCGGGCGGAACTGATGACAGCAGGATGATTGATCCACCAGACTTCCAGCCTACTCATGGTGAACATGGCGCAGATCAGGCAAAGCGCGGCGGCGGTAGACGTTCGAAAAATCGCTCGGTCACGGGTGCGATCTGCGTTCCATTCCTTCGCACGAACGAGAATCTGCCCGCGCAATGAATCCGTCGGACGAACGAAGTCACTCGCAGAACGCAATTGAGATTCCAATTCAGCAATACGATTTGGGTTTACGAACTCCATCGGATCGCTCGAATCGTCTTGAGGTTCACGCATGATTCACCTCGGATTCGGATCGCGGCAAAGCAATTGCGAGTTTCCCTAAGGCTGCACGGTATCGACTGGCAGCCGTTGCCGCAGGCACTCCTAACACCTCGCCGATTTGCTGAAAGGTGAGCTCTTCCCAGATCTTGAGGACAACAACTTCAGATTGTTCGGTGGGAAGCTTCCGAAGGGCCGTCCAGACTTCGCGAATCGACTCTTCGCGTTCCAATTCATCCACGCGAGTCCATGTAAGCAAGTCGATTAGTCCTTGTGCCATGGACCATCGACGTTTCTTTCGAAGGATCACAAGGGATTCGTTGCGGGCCATGCGGAGTAAATAGGGCCATGGCGAATCGGCCTGGGCCAGGCGGGTCGGTTCCGCGACCACACGCAGCAAGACCGCCGCGACGGCGTCCTCTGCATCATGTTGGTTTCGCGTGATCGTGGCAGAAAAACGGACTAACCTGACCGCTGCCAAATCGTAGAGAGATGCGACGGCGCTCGGGCCCAGTTCGCTCATGCGCAAGGCTCGCTCTCGGATCAATTCGGAAAAAGGGGCGGAAACAGAGGTCATGTTAGATACGATGCGCCAGCCATCCAAATTTATTGGAGAAATTGAAAATCATTCGGTAAATAACGCAAATGTGCTGAAAAAACATGCTGCTGGATACGAATTGGGTCGGTTCATCCGATGACAAAATCATAGGCTGGGGAATTCAAACTGTTACCCGCCCCATCGGTTGCTTCGATGAATACGCGGTACTGACCGGGGGCCAGTGGCAGCAGGGTCTGGGTGGTTGCTAAGCCGTTGCGAACTTTTTCGGCAGGGTTTCCATTGGTGCTAAGCCATACGTTGTAGGATGCCCCGGAGGCCGAGGGGTTCCAGCCCAATCGGAGCGTTCCATTGTCGTTCAGCAACATGTTCCGGTCGAAATTCTTGAGGTGGTTTTTTAGGCTCAAAAATCGCTTGTCAGCGGCTGCCGAATAGGTCCCGAGATTGCGAGCGAATAGGGACAATGTATGCGGTCCGTCGTTCACGCTGCCGAACAATTGTGCAATGGCTGCATCTTGAATAAGGAATCGCCCGCTGGAATCTACGAACTGTGTCACATCGACTTTGGGACCACCATCTAAAGTGGCGAATAACTCCGGACTACCATCATTGATCTTGCCCGAGATCGACAAGTCTTTGGTGATACCCGGCAAACCTCCCGAGGAGGCTTGCGACAAATCGGAGAAGGGCTTGGGTCTCTGCGGAGCGGGAGTGTTGATGTAGTTGATCACCGCCAGCACATCGAGAGGGGAAATTGCTCCATCGCGGTCGGTGTCCAGGTTGAACGAATAGAGGGTATTTCCGCTGGAGCCACTGTTGATGCGATTGATAACGGCGAGAACGTCCAGCGGCGATACGCTGGAATCGCGATCTGCGTCCAAGGCCACGAGCCAATTTTCGTCTGCGGATGCTGCTGGTGACACATTGACGACCAAACTGTTGGTTGCAACCACATTCCCGTTGACGCGAGCGGTCACAATCAATGTGTTGGCGCTCGCCGTCCCATAAACGACTTGAGAGATCGAGGAAATCGGCGCGCCGGTGAGCGTTCTATCGACCACGCCGTCCCCTTGGAAGTCGATCAAGTATTCCACAGCGGTGGGCTGTGGATCGGGCAGTCCGGTCAGACTCCATTGATAACTGACCGGAGATCCAACACGCAAAAGGGAGGGGCCGGTCAGGTTCAAGATGCCCGGCAATAGCGGTTGCAATACATCCAAGTTCCCAGATTGATAACTCAATCCTGATGCACCGGAAAAGGTCGTGGTCTTGAGACCATCCACGGAGATTTCGTAGGTACCCTCGAGCAAGCCATTGGGGCCGAGGAATTGGCCTACGATTTGCGCATCGACGACTGTCTTGTCGTTGATGACGCTGGATTGCCATGTGAGATCGACCGGTTGCGTGGATCCATCTTTCGTGACCATGCGAATCGCATCGCGGGCGATATCACCGAGTTCGGTATCCCAAGTCAACCGAAACGAACGGATCGGAGACTTCAGAGGCTGACCTTGGATGTCCGTTAGGGATGCGACTTCGGGGCGATTGGCGATATTGAGTCGGTACGGTCGTTCGACAAACGGGGATCCCGTGATTGTTGGATCGCTGACCCGCACCGTGGTTTGAAAAAAGGGTTTGGCTTCAAAGTCGAGAATCGTGCCTGACTTGAGACGCAGTTGGTTATCCACGACCTCGAATGCGTTGGCGTCATTACCAAGGAGCGTAATGACATTGGTCCCAATCCCATCATCGGTGATGTTGATATTTGATAAGACTTGACCGGCGGAGGCTTGGTTTGTCTCGGCGATTTGATTGATCGAATTGCTGAACCGCACATCCGTCGGAGCTTCATTAACATTTCCGATCGACAATGTGAACGAGGCGGTTGCATCGGGAAAACCACCTACGGCTGGATCATCGACTTGGATGACGACGCGGTAGCTGGTTTTGATTTCGAAATCCAATGGGGTGGAAGACCGGAATCGAAGTTCATTTCCAACGATTTGAAAGTTCGCGCTATCCAAGCCGGATGCGACGAAAAAGTTGTTTGTTCCTGAAGTATCGTCCAATGCCGATAGATCGGCGACTCGAATTGCAGTCGAGACATTGGTATTCTCAGGCACAGGGTTGAACAGATTGCTGAACTGAACTCCGCGCGGTGGATCGTTGATGTCGGTGATTTGCAGGGTGAACGTCGCACTGACGTCTGGGGTCGACCCGACGCTTGGGTCGTCTGCGGACACTACGACAATGAACTTCGGTTTGGTTTCAAAGTCGAGTGTGGTACCGCTGTTGAGTCGAAGAACCCCGTTCGCGATGGAGAACGCGCTCGCATCGGGCCCCGACAAGGCGAGCGTGTTGGTCCCGAGCGCATCGTCGACGACCACGATGGCGGCAACAATGATTGGATTGAAGGTGCTGGCGTTTTCAGGGACCGAGACGACGTTTGCAAATAGGATGTTGCTCGGGGGTTCGTTGATATCGGTCAAGTTGACCGCGATCGTTCTGGTAGACGACTGGGGAGAATTTCCTTTGTCGGTAGCGATCACGGGAACGAGAATCGTGCTCTTGGTTTCATAATCCAGCCCTGCCGATGAGAGAACCGTGATCGCGCCTGTGTTCGCATTGATCGAGAAGGCACCGATTGGATTCGTGATACCGAGAGAAAAGGTGAATTGCCCAGCCAGACCGGCATCTGGATCGGAGGCGACAACCGTTCCTACCGGCGTCGATGCAGGAGAATTTTCAGGCAGCGTAAACGTCGCGGCTTGAATCACAGGTGGTTCATTGACATCCACTGGAGTGATCGTGAGCGACTTAACTGCTTTGCCGGGGATGGACAACGAGTCGCTGACTTCGACATCCACGACAATAGGGATATTGGTTTCAAAATCCCATGGGGACGAGTTGTTGTACTTCACGTCTCCAGTGATCGCATTGAGCGAGAAAGGACCCGCAGGTCCGAGAAAACGATAAGTTAATGATTGGCCCGGGTCGTCATCGGACGCGATGACTTTTCCTACTATGGAGTTAGGAATGGGGTTCTCACTAATCAAAAGTTGGGACGTTTGGATGACCGGCAAAGCGTTCTGCCTAAATCCAAACGCGCCGTCGAATCGATGCTCTGTCCTTTGGACAAACAAAGAAACGCCCGTGTTCGAGTCGAGTGGAATCTTATCGCCGGGATACGAACCTAACGTCAATTGATAAGGGCCAACTGGGAGTTCTTCGATCGCGAATTGCCCATTCGAATCCGATATAGCTTGAAACTCTGGGTAGGAGTATTGCAGTTTATCAAACGGTCCAAACGGGCTTGAGTTCTGCACATTATCGTTCGTGTAGATAATTGCGTATTTGATGTCGGCTTGAGGACGAGTAATACCAATCGTTTGACGCGCGGTTCCTTGCAAGGGCCCCGTCTGTGCGACGGTGATCAAATTGTTGTTTCGGTCATAAACTTCGAGGCGGCCATAGGAGGCCTTGAGGGTTTCGGCGGCTATGGCTTCAATCGAAACCGAATCGGCCTCGCGATAAAACATCACCTTGAGTCGGCTACCACTGTCGAACCAGGGAATGCCTTCGCTGGACAAGACTGTAATGGTGTTGAAGTCATTGTCGAACGTGGACCTGGTCCGTACGGCGAAACCAATATTCTCGTTGTATCTATCAGCAACTGTCAACGTTGCATTCGGGAAGTTGTTCGCGAGTTCATTTCCTAGCGGTTGTTTGGCTGCGATGACTTCGACCTGAAAGGAATCGCGAAGGCCGTTGCCATTTCGGTCTGCGAAGACCGTCACTCCTGGCACAGGCGTTTCATCCGAAGTGATGTTTCCGTCGTTGTTGGAGTCCAATCCCGTAAAGCCTTGGAACCCGCCATTGAAGTTGTAGGTGCCGAGCGTGTTGATCGATCGGCCTGAATAAACGAGTGGCCGTGGGTCACCAAAGGTCCCATACGTAAATCGGTACAGGGAATTGGGGTTCACATCATCTGCAATCGTGGTTCCAGAAACCCAATCGCTGGCATTCCATCCACTGGATGCGCCGATGCGCCCGACGTATCCGCCCCCATCCGTGAATACAAAGGTCGTCCCCGCAGGATAAAGATTGTCGACACTTTCAGAGAACGTAATGCGACCGTAGGATCTCGACGGGCCTGCCGTAGAATTCAAAAGCCCAACCGAATCGAGAACCGTCCAATTGGCAGCATCCCCATCAAAGGTTCCGTCGTCGTTCGCGTCCGCATCGCTTGTAGGAACGGGTTTTGTCGGCGATTTCACCAATAGGAAGGTGTTCGCCCCAGCGATAAACGCGAGCCGATCCGACAGGGTCGTCGCATCGCTCCAGCGATTGTCAGGCAAACCTGCAAAGCCGGCTTGTGTGCCGGTCAATCTTGCCGATTGAGGATCGATGGAATAGAGATTGCCAGCTTGTGTAATAGTCAGGAAGCCATTGCTTCCAAGCGTTACGTTGGAGACATCGATGACACTGTGGATGTATCCCTGTCCACCGGGAACTGCGCCCCAACCCTCGAGAGTAATGAAATAGGTTCCGCTTCCAATGGTTTGGTTCGGGGCGCCGCGAAGCTCAACATATTGGTCTTTGTCGGAACTTCCGAACAAAGGGGAGATATGCACTTCGCTGATCACTAGCGCGAGGACGCGCCGGGATTCCAATGCTTCGATGCCGAGACGTCGGCGTGGAGCACGTCGTTTGGCTCGTTGACGGAGAGACTGCATCGACTTGGAAAACAATCGAGGAAATCGCATGGCCAAGGTAAATTCCGGGTTGGTCTAGTTGGAAATGGCGACAATCGGTCCGACCATTCTCAAGGAATCGCGGTCGGTCTGCCGTCGGCACCCTTTCGAAAAACGGGGCGTGACGAGACTCTAGATTAACTGATTCCAATAGGGTTATCCACGGTTATTTGGGGTCGAAAGACGCCCCAATTTTTGGCAGCAATCTTTGTTGCCGAGTGGTGGTCGTGGGGCAGGGGGGCTTAGCCACGGAGAGAAACGGGGCTACGGGCGAAAATGAGATTTCTTATACTCAATCGCTGGCCCTGGGGGAGCTCGTGTCCAGCATGGCACCATCGGCAGACGGCGAAAGGTGGCCAAACCCCCTTACCTTTTCGGATTGGCAGCCATCGCATCAAGATCGATAGCCCGCTATAGCTGAAAGGGATCTTCTTGGACTTGTTCCCCGTAGAGGGGCATGTAGCGGTAGTAGACCTCGAGCATCATAGTCGACATGCAGGTGATATACAGGCGTCCACCCTCTACCGAATGCGCATCCTCAACATACCAACTACCTGCTCCGTGACCGGTTTGGACTTGGCTCGTCACGATGAGCTCGCGCATTTTGTTATTCCAAGCCTCCCACTCTGCACCACCGTATTGCTTCATGACTTGGGTGGCATAGTAGTTGTAGTAGATATCGCCCTTGATGGGACCATCCGCTGCGAACTTGGCAGCCGCTGCCTTGATGGTCGGCTCTTCTTTGTTCCATCCGGAATACATGCGACACAAAACGCCGCAAGCGGTCATGGCTGGTCGATAATTAAGGGGATTTTTAACTTTTTCATCCATGCTGTAGTGATAGCCGAAACCTTGGGGCACCAGCATGGTGTCGAGAAACACATTGGCACGGCGAACGGCATCCAAATCGACGTTCAGTCCAGCCATCGCAGCGCTCTTGATGGCCATCATTTGCCAACCAACGACGGATGTATCCCCCGGCATATTCCCCTCGGGAAACGGGGTATAGTGCCAACCTCCCGTCAGTGGATTCTGAGCATAAGTCAAATAGTTGATGCTGAGCTGCGCCGCTTCCAGCAGACGTTCATCGCGCGTCATGCCGTAGGCTTCGCACATGGCGATCGCGGCGATCCCGTGCGAATACATACTGTCTTCGCCTGAAAAACCAGACCCTAGAGACCAGCCGCCGATATCCTGCTTAACGCGAATGTTTTGAATGAGAAAACTCAATCCCCCGAAGACGGTTTCTTTGTATTCTCCTTCCATGTGGGTCTGACCTGCACCTAGGAAACACATCAGAGCCAGGCCCGTAGCCGCATTGACGCTGGGCCCCCGGTTACCAGGGCGATCGCACTGACCACCACAAATGAGGGGATGGGCAAAGGTCCAGGCTCCTGTTTCGCGATTCTGATGTTCTGCTAGCCACTTGAGTGCCATCGCCACGGCTCGCTCGGTTTCGGTGGTTCCACCGTATTTTTTGAGCAGCTCGCGCTTGGTTTCTTTCGAACGGCTATTCAATGCCGCGCGCATTGCAGCATTGCTCTGAGCCGCGATACCGGACGAGGGGACCAACGACTGGCTGATACTGGGAATGGACACCTCCGCTGACGCAGCGATGACGCCGCTCAAATCGACATTGACCTTGGCATCGACGATGGTAGGTGCGATGGCCGGAGCGTCCGCCGGCATCTCTTCAGTAGAATCGGATTGGATTTCCGCCACCGTGTTGTCGATGGCAAATTCCTCAAGTCCATCCGCTTCGTCACCAATGGGTTCGCCGACATTCAAGAGAAGCTTGAGTTCTTTCTGGATGGGTTCGATGTTCCACGCGGCCAAACCCAGGATGACCGATACATGCAAAGCAGTGCTGACAGCCCAACTCGGCGCAGCGCTCCACCACGACCGATGATCTCCACGCCGACCTTCGATGTGAAATGGCTCTTTGGAAACGGGGTTGGCAGACACCGCAGTCGCTTGTTGGGATCGTACTTTCGACGCAGCCGCAGGAGTCCCTTTGGACAGTGGAGCAGGCTTGGCTGCAACCGGCTGTTTCTTGTCGACGTTCTGTGCAGGAAGCTTGGTTGACTTCGATGGGACGATTGGTTTTTCTTCCTGAGCCGCCTTTACCGAAGGATCATAGTCCTGCCCGTCGGGCTCGAATGACCCGTCGGCCCCCAATGAATCGGGGGTATCCGATGGGTTTGGTGTTTGCGGCGTGGGGACTTGGGCGGATTGGAATTCGGGTAGACCCAGATCCAATCGATTGAGGTCGTCGTCTTGGTTTGGCATGAACTACTCTCGAATCGGCCACTCGTGCCGTCCTGCCAGAAAAGTCAAAAGGCCCGCTAAGGGCGAAGTTTCCTCCACGGCTTTCCCGTAAGAAGGAAGGAACCCACATAGTATCTTAACAGTCATCCCCCGGTGGGTGTACTCATTTACCAAAGGATTCCGATTCGGCTTCCGTATGTTCAACATCTATCGCGGTCTGGATCATGCTCGAGGGGAACCGATCCGGTATGATTTCAGGAATCCCAACGGTTCCTTCATCCATCAACAACCGAGCGATTTTGGTGGCATTCTATTCCTTCCCGATGGTTCGATCTCGTCGACGGGTTTTCCGCGGATCTGAAAAAAGCCGAGCGTCGACGCCCCG
>Ga0194055_10002584_pt1 | contig 14279 bp, 8 predicted proteins | sample SepL449m_MetaG_FD_155482 | JGI IMG/M metagenome (GOLD analysis project Ga0194055, IMG submission 155482) | Anoxic zone freshwater microbial communities from boreal shield lake in IISD Experimental Lakes Area, Ontario, Canada - Sep2016-L442-9m | ecosystem: Environmental > Aquatic > Freshwater >... | reverse complement strand
AGAAAAGTCGCAACTACCCGAGAAAGAAGAAGCATCAGCGATGCGGAGTACCCAATATCGAATTGGCGACAGCAGAACAACGACAGCGATTCAAACAGCTCAAAGTCTAAAATCGTTACCCGCGTTGGGTGGCAGGGGCGCACCCGCTTCGGGGAAGCCCCTGTTCATACGCGTTCCTCTTCGGGGGCTTCTGCAAAGCCAGTTCGCCCCCGCCACCCAATCGACTCGGGTAGTTGATCGTCGACATTGCTTGATCGTCGGCAGTGTGGTCCGTTTGCACATCACGCGAATCGTCCTCGGCGGGTTTTGATTCTCTCTGTGGCTTCGCGGCTCCGTGAGTACCCAAAAGAGCGAACAAGGTAGTACATCGGAGCGGGCGGGATCCGGGCGTTCCCAGTGAGATTTTGAAGCGGGATGAGTTCCTTCAACCTCTTGTCCGTCAATTTCGTGCCGCTCAAGGCGCAAAGGAATTGATCTTTTCATACTTTCCACTCGAGCCTCGGCTCCTTGGCGTCTCTGCGTTTCCATTCTGCAGGATTTCGAATTCCGCTGTCCTTTCGTGTCACGGGCCGGCCCGGTTGGGTTGAGTGCGAAATGCCCCTGTATCGATGTGAAGCTACTGATCACCACCCGCAGTTGTTTGACCGCTTTCCAAAGCTAAACGTGCGTAAAGTGCATCGTAAACCTGTTTCCCGAGTTCAATGGCCGCGTGATCGTTGGGGCTGATGAGTCTGACCCCTTCGCAGATCAGGTCGAGGCCTGTGGCGGCGGGTTCGATGTTCACCGCTTGAACCGTATCCGCTTCATCAATGATGCGGGTGATCCGGTGCATTACAGGATCACTGATCTTGTAGTGATCGACCAACGCATGAAATGAACAGTGTCCCCCATGATGCGAGAATCGCACGTCGGGGATGTCGAACGGTTCCGCGTCCGGTGGAATCGCTGTACCACGTGGAATGAACACGAAAGTGGCCTTCGGGTCGATATTTCTCAGGATCATCCAGGCACAGCCGATCCGGTCAATGCCGACGTTTTCCCACGTCACCCATTTCATCATGGACTCCCTTCTGCCGCAGCCAGTAACTTTTCCCGTGCCTGGCGACCGAACTCCGATGCGAAGTAATCACGCGTCTGAGCTTCCTGAAATCGTTTCGACAGTGACGGCAGGTCGGGCGACTTCTTCTTCAACGCGGCGAGGATCTCACGGTATTCCGCTTCGACAGGTTCGGTGAATTGTCGGCGTAAGGATTCCGCATCCGTCGCATAAATTTGTTCGGCGTCCCACACGAGCGCCTCACCCTTCAGTTCCGTGATCTCGGCGGCCAGCCACTGAAACTGCTCCCGAGTCCGATGTGTCTGTGGAATGACCCAGATGGCATCCTGAACGGCAATTGCCCCGAGTTGTTTGAGCTTACGCCAGACGAAGACTCGTCCAGCCGTCGGCTCACGGGGAATTCGATAGACCAGTAATAACCAGGGCTTCACCAGATGACCCTCCCATTCAGGCTCGAACGAACGGGAAAATGATCAAGCCCAAGATGGCGGCCCCCAAAACGATGACCGGTTCTGGAAGTTTTTTGAATTTCAGCAGCAGCCCGATTGTCACCAGCAGCAATACGATCTTGGGGATTTCTGGTGTCCATCCACTTTCGAAGATTGTCCGGCGTCCCAGCACGATGCAGGCTCCGGCAATTGCTCCCACGGCAGCGGCCGTCACACCATCGACAAACGCCACAATTCCAGGCCGCTTGCCATGCTTCTTGAAGTATGGGGCGGGGATGATCGTAAAGAGATAACACGGCAGAAACGTCGCCAGCGCCGCGATAGACGCCCCCGCAAAACCACTCCAAAAATCGGCCCCCTGTCCCGTCACGATGTAGCCGATAAATCCGACCGTGATCACGACGGGGCCCGGCGTAATCATCGCCACGGCGACGGCATCGAGAAACTCGCGGTCATTCAACCATCCGTACTCTTTCACCACGCCGCTATAAAGAAACGGGACGATCGCCAACCCGCTGCCAAACACGAACGCCCCGGCTTTGGTAAAGAACAGGCCGATCTGAATCAGCAGTTCGTTGAGTGGCAATTTGACGGCCGGCAATACTGCCAGCGGTGGCAGAAAACTCGCAGCGACATTCGTCGGTGCTCGACGCCAGGGTGGTGTTTTGACACACCAGACAATGACGCCCGCCCCCAGAAACAACAGGATGTTCTCGTTCTCGGTGATGATCGTCGCTGCCGCACTGATCAGATAGATGGCCCACAATAGCAAGCTCTTGCCGATCGTTTTTTGAGTCAACTTGTAGGCACTGATGGTGATGATGCCAATCACGCTGGCACCGACACCGTAAAACACCGCCTGCATCCAGCCGATGCCTCCAAATTCCACATAAGCCCAGCCCAGAGCCAGGACCATCAGGAACGACGGCAGCACGAAGGCGATCCCAACCAGCGTTGCCCCGATGACACTGTAGTGGACATAGCCGAGATAGATCGCAAGCTGGGCTGCCAAAGGACCAGGCATCAACTGCGCCAGCGTCAGCCCCTCTTTATATTCTGCTTCGCTAATCCACTTCCGGCGTTCCACCAGATCCCGGTGCATGTATCCAACCAGAGCGACCGGGCCACCAAACCCGATCGTCCCGAGTTGCAGTGCGTAGCGAACAAGCTGGCTCAATGAATAATTCGGGCCGCTGCTCACGGCCGGTTGAATTGGTGTCTGGTCCGTTGCCACAACAAATTCGCCTTTTCGAGAAATGTAACCATGGTTACCTGAGTAGGATATCGGCTGCGACGAGAATGGCAAGTGACCCAAACCGCGTAGTGACCGGTAACCGAAGCGACAACTGGGGCCACTGCATTGGTTCGCGGGAGCAAACCACGACTATCCGGTTTTCACCGTGGGAGACCTCCCGGCGGCTGACAGACCCAACCCGTATTCTGAGCCGAGACAAGCACGACAAGCGTGGTCTGTTTCCTCAACGTCGTGGTCACGGTATTCTCCCCTTCCAGGTTTTCATTTGCCTCCGATGATCACAAACGTTTGTTCAAGGACATCGTTTCCGCTGCAGGACCGAAATCGGCCGTGGCGAAAAAGCATCGGAGCAGTACTGTTTCAGCTTCAGCCAGGATACGAGGAATCGACAGATGCGCGTTGTGACTTTGGGCGAAGTGATGATCCGGATGATGCCACCGGGATGGGATCGCCTGACTCGTTCGTTGCCGGGTGTTCTGGAAGCGACGTTTGGTGGTGCTGAGGTCAACGTGGCCGTTTCGATCGCCGCTCAAGGGGGGACTGCCGCGTACTGTTCGGCACTGCCCGACAATCCGATCACAACGGCATTTGCCGGGGAAATCCGCAAGTACGGCGTCGATGACAGTTTGCTGCTGCGTTGTGACGAAGGACGCTTCGGGATTTACTTCGTGGAAAACGGAGCCAATCAGCGTGGTGGGACCGTTACCTATGACCGCGCCGGTTCCAGCATCTCGGTAATTCCTCCCGAGCGTTACGACTGGGATCGCATTTTCGATAAGGCGACCTGGTTCCATATCACGGGGATCACTCCGTCGATCAGCAAGACTGCTGCCGATGTCGCTCGAGTTTCCGTGGACGAAGCCGCTCGGCGTGGCATCCCTGTTTCATGTGATTTGAACTTTCGCAAGAAGCTGTGGAACTGGCAGCCTGGAACCAAGCCCGCGGCACTCGCTCGACAGACGATGGAAGCGTTGATTCCCGGCATGCAGGTCCTGATCGCGAACGAAGAGGACGCGGATCACGTGCTGGGAATTCGTGCGGCCGGAACGGATGTCGATGCTGGCGTCCTGAATCTCGCCGGATATGAAGATGTGGCTCGCCAGATCGTGACGAAATTTCCGAATCTGAAACGAGTCGCGATCACGTTGCGAGAAAGCATTTCTGCCAGTCATAACAATTGGGGGGCGATGCTGTTCGATGCGATTGCCAATCAGGCCTATTTCGCCCCGGTCGATGCCGAAGGGAAATATACGCCGTACGAAATCTGCAATATCGTCGATCGGGTCGGTGCCGGGGATGCGTTTGCAGGGGGACTCGTCTTCGCGCTGCAGACACCGGGGCTTTCTGAGTCGCCAACCGCACTGGCCTATGCTGTCGCAGCCAGCTGCCTGAAGCACAGCATTCGCGGGGACTTCAATGATTCGACGCGAGTCGAGATCGAAGCGTTGATGCGCGGTGGAGGAAGCGGTCGCGTCAGCCGTTAAACATGACGAAGTAGAATGCCCTCACCGGACTGGCCACGGTGGGGGCGATTTCAAAATCGGGTGATCTTTACTGGCCAGACTTGATATTGCCATCATGCCGAAGCGTGCCCGTACAACTCGCCGCCTGGAAGTCTGGCTGAAAGACACGGACCTGGCGTTGTTTGTTCTCAACGCACAGCGGCGGCTGGTCTTCTTCAATCGAGGGATTGAGCGACTGACGGGCTGGTCGGCGGCCGATTTGCTGGGGCAGAAGTGTGACTACGTCACCGAGCCTGATTCGCAAACCTCGGCGGCGCTGCTCGCATCACTCGCTCCCCCCCCAGGAACCTGGACCGGCAAGCCCTATCAGGCGCCCGTCAATCTGCCTCGACGAAGCGACTCGCCGTTGCCAAGGCTTTTGCATTTCTTTCCGCTGGCCGATACCGATCAGGATGTGAAGGCGATTCTTGGCGTCGTCGTTGATGTTCCCGAAATGCCAGCTTCGCTGCCTGTTCCAGCGGCCCAGCAACTGCACGCCGAACTGGCGGTCCTGCGACAGTCCATTCGCCGTCACTACGGTGAGGGGAATCTTGTCGGCAAAAGCATGTCGTGTCGCCGGGCATTCGAACAGATCCGGCTGGCGCAATCGTCGATGTCACCTGTGTTATTTGTCGGAGAAACCGGTTCCGGGAAACAGCATCTGGCTCGGGTCATGCATTACCAGGGGCCTCTCGGAAAGCGTGCATTTGTCCCGCTCGACTGTCGTGGTTCCAGTCAGGATCTGGAACAGACGCTGGAACGAATCCGGGAAGACCATCAGTCCGATGCCCTGCGTGCCGGAACGGTCTACTTCGAACAGATCGATTCGGCACCTGCGGACTTCCAGCGAATTCTGGTGGAATGGATGAAGCAGGATGTCGGATCGCGAGCAGTTCGGGTCCTCGCGGGGAGTACTCGTCCGCTGAAGCCACTGGTGGAATCCGACCAGTTCTCGCGCGAGTTATACTTTGCACTGACACCGTTGACGGTGGAACTGCCGCCTTTACGAGAGCGCATGGAAGATCTCGAACCACTCGCACAACACTTTGTGGAAGAGTTGAATCGAGAAGCGACAAGCCAGGTGGGGGGATTGTCCGATGACGTCTGGCGACAGTTTCGTCGCTACAATTGGCCCGGAAACGTGGCCGAACTGCGTCAGGTCATCCAGGAAGCCCGCGTGAACTGCACAGGGCCAATCATCAGTCCTGACCATCTGCCGTTTCGGTTTCGCACCGGGGTCACGGCCCAGACAATGGAACCTGCGCAGCGTCCGCGAATTGTCTCGCTGGATCAGTTTCTGGAACAAGTTGAGCGAGAGCAGATTGAGCAGGCCCTGTCCGAATGCCGGGACAACAAAGCCCGCGCTGCCGAGTTGTTAGGGATCACACGTCCCAGGTTGTATCGGCGGATGGAAGTGCTGGGAATCATTGATCCGTCGCCAACTGAAGAAACGCCGCCAACGTAATTGATTCGGAAGGCGCTTCGCAGGAAATGTTGGTGAGCGTTCCATCAAGCCATTCAATGCAAACCAATTGGTTGCAGCGGCGATTTTGCTTCGATGAAACTTTCGCGTCGATGGTCCTGCTCGAATTCCACGATCACAGTCCGCATGCGTGCCATCCCACTGACGTCGATGACCGTACCGCGTCCGTACCGTGGGTGTCGCACCTGCATTCCGACAGAGAGTCCGACTCGAAGTTCAACCTTTGCTTCCGCCCCTGATTGCAACGCCGCTCCTGTGGTCAACCGCCCATCCAGTGATGTAATCCCTCGCGGCTTCTTTTTTGACTTCGGTTCTCGACGAGGCGTGGAACGAATACCGGGCTGATCGTGGTTGTAAGCGACTCGCTCAGAGCCCGGTTCATCCCCGACTTCAACGCCCGTTTCTTTGTCATCAACTTCGTTTGAAAAGTACATTTCCTGATCGGTGCAATCACGGAACTCGACGATCAACTCGCGATAAAAATCGCTGGTAATCGTACTGACGCTTCGACCATGAACCTCACGCCGGAGCGTTTGAGTCAGCACCAGCTTTTCCTCGGCTCGCGTAATTCCAACGAATAGTAAGCGACGTTCCTCTTCCAATTGACGTCGATCGCCCTCGCGCAAGGATCGCTCGTGCGGGATGATGTTCTGTTCGACTGCGACGATGTAGACCACTGGGAATTCCAAACCCTTGGCCGCGTGCAGCGTCATCAACGTGACCGCGCCGCTGGCATCATCGAGAGAATCGATGTCCTGGGCCAGACTGGCCGTCTCCAGAAATCCACCCAGAGTTGGGACTTGCTCGTTCTCGAGTTCCTGCAGATCGTACAGACGCGCGGCACTGACCAGTTCATCGATGTTGGACCGACGCTGGATATCGTCTTCGTCCAATCCTTCAAATTGACGGGCATATCCGGTGCGATCAATGACGGTTCTCAGCAAGCGTTCGACGGGTCCTTGTTCTGGAGTGTCGGTTTCTTTCTCGCCGAACTCAAAGCCCCCATGATCGCTCTCATCGGTGACGTTGCCGAACAAATCGTCAGGTGCCGGTCCGGTCGCCATCAGAGCGAGTTCATCGATCAGACTCGCGAACGCGCGTAACTGCACTGCGGCCTTTTTGGGAAGATCTGGAACCTTGCCCGGTTGGCGCGCGGCATCGAGCAGGCCGATCGCATGGGAATCGGCCCAGCGAACGAGTTTGTCGAGCGAACTCTTGCCGATGCCACGAGTCGGCGTGTTAACGACTCGCAGGAAGGCAATGCGGTCCACCGGATTCTCGATCAGTCGCAGATATCCGAGCAGATCCTTCACTTCCATTCGCTCGAAGAAGGCGACGCCCCCGGCCACCTGATACGGAATCTTCAATCGTGCAAACGATGTTTCCAATGAACGCGACAGCGAATTGACACGGTAAAAGACTGCGAAATCTTTCCATTCCCGTTCGCCTGATTCGACCATGGCTCGAATTTCATTAGCGATTCCGCTCGCTTCTGCCTGGCCATCGGCGTACAACCGCATTTCGACCTCTTCGCCACTCGCCTTGGTTGTCTGAAGTCGCTTGGCTTTTCGCTGGACGTTGTTTGCGATCAGGGCATCGGCCGTCTTCAGGATTTCCGGCGTACTGCGGAAGTTGTCTTCCAACCGGATCACTTTGACATTGGGATAATCCCGCTCAAACTGCAGGATGTTTTCGATCCGAGCCCCGCGCCAGCCATAGATCGACTGGTCAGGGTCTCCGGTTGCACAGAGGTTTGGTTCCAGTTGCGACAAGGCCGCGACAATCTGGTACTGAGCCTTATTGGTGTCCTGGTACTCGTCAACCAGAATGAATCGATGCCGCTGGTCAAGGTCCTGCCGCATTTCCTCATTCTCATGCAGCATCCTGGCAACGTGCATCAGCAGGTCGTCGAAATCGACAGCGTTGGCTTCCAGCAACTGCTTCTGATAACGGGGATACACCTTGGCGACGACCGCTTCCAAGTGAGTTCCAATTCCTTCGCCATACTTCATCAAGTATGTTTCGGGTGTGAGCAAATCATTCTTGGCCTGGCTGATCCGCTGGCCAATCTTTCCCGGTGGAAAATGAGTGGAATCCAGATTCAGGTCATTCAACACATGGCGGATCACCTGCTGCTGATCACTCGTGTCGAAAATCGAGAAATTGGGCTGTAACCCCACAGCGGCACCACGCTCTCGCAGCAACCGGGAGCAGAACCGATGGAAAGTGCTGACCCAGATGCGCGAACCAGGGAGCAGCTTTTGAACTCGCTCGCTCATTTCACGAGCCGCTTTGTTGGTAAACGTGATCGCCAGAATCTCTGAGGGATGGACACCTCGTTCGATTAATCGGGCAATTCGCCGAGTGATCACGCGTGTCTTACCCGAACCAGGCCCGGCCAGTACGAGCAGCGGCCCTTCGAAGTGCTCGACGGCAGCACGCTGTGGTACAGTCAAATCGTCAGCAGGAACATTCCAGTCAGCATCAAACGACACGGCGGTCAGCACTCCATTCAAACATCACGACTCCGTCACGGCGGACATTGTACCAAGGGAATCGCCATCCTGCCCGTTTACCGGACCCAGGCACTTCAATCACTCCATTTCGACCACAACCATGGCGTGGATCTCCAGACGCGGAACGGTGACTATGTTTCCCGAGGGAGTCCTCGTCACTTCCAGTCTTTTTCCTTCAGGTTGCAGCGTCACGCTTTTGAGTCGATAGAGTGGCAGGAATGTCACCTGAATATCGGCAATCGGCAAGACTTCTTCTCGCAAAGGAACATCGTCCGCAGGAAGGGCATGGCCCCCAGTCGTGTTGATATCATTGAAGAGATGCACGACCAGTCGGTTGACGTTTGCCTGGGTTTGTCGCATGACGGTCGAGTGCACGCACATCGGTGCCTGAACACTGACTGGTGGCAGGGCGCTTGCCACTCCGGTGATCGAATGTTTGACCATCAGGCGCTGGTATGGATAAGGGTACAGGTAATACGCCGAGTCAAAACCGGCGGCGAAGTAGACAACTTTTCCCTTTCCGAATCGGTTTGTCACAACTGCAGGTAGCTCGGGTGCATCCACCGTTTTTCCCCGGATCGTCCCCAGGATTTGCGACTCGCCCTTGGTTGCCACTCGAACCGCGGCCCCCTTCAACGTCACTAGTTCGCTGCCGATGTAAGTCTTTAACTTTCCAGCGTTGAGAAACGACGTGGGGTCCAGACGGAAATCGAAGACGTTCTTGCGCTTTTCCCAGTAGTCTGCCCCGATACTTTTCGTAAAGTTCACATCGATGTCTGTTTCAACAATCGGTTCCGTTGTCGGCAGGCCGCGGTAATTGACTCCAAACAGGTCCGCGAGCGCAAAGTTTTGACGAGGGTTTCCGAATTCGTCGAAAAGTGACGTGTCGAGACTCGCCACAAGCCCGCCACCGTTCTCGACGAATGCTGTAATCCCATTGATTTGCTGTTCGTCCAGGCATGCTGCGTTCGGAAGAATCAGGACCTTGTACTTCGAGAGATCTTCGGAATTCAGGTTCCAGTCATTGATCAGGTTGACAGGGAGATGCTCTTCCACACAGGCTCGAAAAGTACCTAGCACACTCGCCAGATACCGTTCTTCGACTTTGCCCGGATCGCGGCCGTAAAACGTGCGCGTGTTATCGCTCATCAGGATGGCCCCCCAGTGCTCGGGCTGTTTATGAGTCAGCCATGGCTTGCGGAGTTGCACTTCATCCATGCATCGATACAAGTCCTGTTGCAACCGTGGCGGTTGAATCACCGCGATGCTTGGCGAGGCACCGTAGGTCAAGGACAGCAGCATCCGCCGTTCGATCTCGTGAGGCGGGAAGCTGTCCTTGCCATAGGGGTTGCCGTGACTCATCAGATACGGCTCGCTGAATCCCACACGGTGATCGGTAATGGCCCACATGTAGGCATTCGTGAACGCTGGCAGGATGGTGTTCCCGCGATTGGATTCGTCCATCCAGAATTCCTGATCGGGAGCATCCAATAACAGATTCATGCGAGCAGGCATGTTGCGAGGCAGGCTCAGGAAATGTCCCCAGCGACCGGCGTTTGTACTCCAGGTGACGAGAGCGACATCGGGCTTAATCCCCTTCAGCCGGGTTTGCATCCGTCGCACCAGATCTTCCAGCTTTCGGTCCGCCCAATGCTGATAGCGACGGAAGTCGGGGTCATTGAGATCTGTCCGGGGAATTTCCTTTCCGGTCTCGGTCCGAAAGTTCTTGCGACAATGCTCGCAATAACAGACGCCCCCGTGGTGCAGTCCGTCAAAACTGAACGCGTCGACATCGGGAAACTGCGTCAGGATTTCTGCGAGAACTTCGATGAAGAAATCACCATACGGACCGAGCGGGCACAGCATCCCCCCATGAGGAAATTTCTTCATGTCGATCGACGGAATTTCGGTGGTGTTCGTCGGGATTCGTCGCCAGTCCAGATGGGTTTCATAGACTTCCCCCTGGAGCGTGGGGGGATAGACGCCCAGGATGCGCACGCCAAGTTTTTTGTATTCGGCGATTTCCTGTTCGAGCTTGCCAGGCGGAACATGCGGGTTGCGGCGTTTCAACAGCTTGCTGTCGTAATAGGCGTAAAAGGGATCGACGAATCCCATCTCGCTGATGGTGACACCGTGCCGGACGGCGTTCGTCCGAGCTGCCGAATCCATGACCGACAGGGTGTAGCCGCATCCCACGGTCTCTTCGACCCACGCCGGGATTCGGACTCGATGAAACGGCTGCGTGTCGAACGGCTGAGACATCACCTGGCGATCCCAGATGGCATTTACAGGTTTTTCCTGTGCATTCGCCGGGATAAAAAGTGATGCGAGAACAAGGAACGAAAAGAGAGGCTTCATGGCGAGGCTACTCCGACGGCCAATATGAAACGCATCGTGGAGCGGACAAAGCCACCGCTTCACTTCATTTCGCGGACATGCTTGTAGACCGCCTCCTGCATGAACTGCGAGGCGGCAGGGCTGTTTGCGTGTCCGACAGCAACATCGGCGTGGATGGCCTTGGGAATCGCAAGAGCATTGTAGGCTGCGTAGACGCTCGTAGCCGGGCAGGTCGTGTCGATGAAGCCGACGGTCACGACGGCACCTTTACACTTGGTGCACGCAGCGAAGTTCACGCAGTCGACGTAGCGCGATGCCTGCAATACCGCCGCATCTGGCTTCCCTGCCGAGTCGTTCGGGACCAGCTTTGGCCAGCCACTGATCCGATTCGTGGCGTTGCCGGTGTGATCGCAACCTGCAGGAACTCCCGCACAGAAGAAGGTCACGCGCGGGTCGATTCCTGCGGCAGCGAAGGCCTGATATCCCCCCTGACTGCTGCCATAAACGATTACGGTCTTTCCATCCCATTCGGGTTGAGCTGCCAGAAAATCGATTGCTCGAACCAGACGCAGGAACATTCCCTTGAAGTAGCTCTGCTCGCGGTCATTGCGTCCAAACGCGCGATAGTCCTTCAGTTCGCCCTCACTGAGTGCCGTGTAGAATTCTGCGGGTTGACCATTGGGGATGCCGTGCGCATTGATGTCAAATGACAGCATTCCCCCTTCTTTTTCCGACCAGTATGTGCTGGCAAGATTTGCACTGCGAACCCCCGCGCCATGTACAAACAGGATGGCCGGCAGTGATTTGGGCTTCGCGTTCTGAGGGCGACCGAAGTAGCCGCTGACGGGCTTGCCCAGGCAATCGACCTGTACATCAAACGCTTCAACCCCCTTTGCAGGACTTTTCACGGGCGTCATGGTGGATTTCAGGGGGACTTTCGCGAGTTCTGCTTTTTGTGCAGTCCAGAACTGATCGAAGTCATCGGGGACCGGCAGGCTGGGCTTAATTTGCAGCGGATCATAGGCTGCAGCCGCCAGCGCCGTCGTTTTCCCAATCGATGTCCGTAGCAACAGAAAGCCGGGTTCATCAAGCTTACCCGTGATCGTTCCTTTGCCATCCTTCAACACGACCGTTTGCGGCGGTTCTGGTTGCCAGCCATCTTTCGAAAGAACACAGGTCACTTGACCATCGGTCACCGGCTTCCCATCCACAACGGCGTCAATCGTAAAGGTCGCGATTTCCCCTGATTTGTAGATTGCGTCCGCTCGATCTGCAGTGACTTTGAGCGTCAACGCGGGTGCTGGAGCCTCTTGAGCCAGCACGATCGGTCGTGCGACCAGTAACATGGCGAGGAGTATGCCAACCTGATTCATGCAACGTCGTTTCACAGTGTCACCTTGATAATTGATGGAATCCGAAAATGAATCTGTAATGCGCCACCTAGACCGAATGTGTCTCCAGCCAGTTCAAGCCAATCGATACATCGACAACCAACGGTACCGAAAGTGCCATGGCCTGTTGCATCTCAAATCGGGCGAGTTCCACCAGAGAGGGGATCCCTGAAAAGGGTGATTCAAAGACCAGTTCGTCATGGATCTGCAACAGCATCCGGCCGGGGTGATGTTCTTTTCTCAATCGGTGATGAACAGCCAGCATCGCCTTCTTGATGAGGTCGGCGGCAGATCCCTGAATCACCGTGTTGACGGCGGTCCGTTCGGGCATGTTGAGATTGCGATTGCGAACAGCTCGAATCCCGTCAATCGCCCGGCGCCGACCGAGGATCGTCCTGGCAAAGCCGGTTGCACGAACTTCTTCAAGCGTCTCTTCGATGAACTGCGTGACTCCTGAATACTTTGCAAAATAGCCATCAATAAAAGCTGCGGCTTCCTTCTTATCGATTCCCAGGGCCGCCGCGAGTCCAAACGGACTTTGTCCGTAAATCACTCCGAAATTCACCGCTTTGGCCATGCGTCGCTGTTCACTGCTGACGCCCTCACGATCAACGCCAAACACCTGCGAGGCCACCGCGGTATGGATGTCGACCCCCTGTTCAAACGCCGCAATCAATTCGCGATCCTGGCTGAAGTGAGCCAGCACTCGCAGTTCAATCTGCGAATAATCGGCACAGACCAAACGCCATTCCTCACCCGCTTTCGGAACATCCGGACGTGACACATTGAGTTCAAGCGGTTTCGAATTCTCGGCAGATTTGCCAATGTCATCTTCGTCATCATCAAACAGGCGACGTTGGGTCGGCCTGGGCGCAACCATGACTGGCGATTCGACAGGTTCGACCACAGGAGCAGCAGGGATATTTGACGAGGCAATGAATGCACGTCGAATCAGTTCACCTTCCGGCGTGCGTATGGGAATATTCTGCAGATTGGGATCACTGGAACTCAGTCGTCCCGTTGCCGCGACCACTTGGTTGAACGACGTATGGATTCGGCCCGTCCGGGAATGAACCAGCAGCGGCAAGGCATCCAGATATGTTCCTTTAAGCTTTGCCAGGTGTCGGTGCTCGATGATCTTCGCTGGCAACTCGTGCAGCTTGGCAAGTTCTTCCAGAACATCCTGATCCGTACTGGCACCCGTACTGGTTCGTCGCTGGATCGGCAGTTCCAGCTCAGTGAATAGAACCACCTGTAACTGCTTGGGGGAATCGATATTGAACTCGTGCCCGGCCAGTCCATGAATCTCGGCGATCAGTTCCTTCAGTCGGACTGTCAACGCCTCGCTTTGACGACGCAGTTCGTCGGAATCGACACGGATCCCTGTCTGCTCCATCTCGGCCAGAATCGGAATTAGCGGGCGTTCCAGTTCCCAGTACAGATCCCAAAGCCCCTGTTCACGCAGCCGAGTTTCGATGAGATTGGCCAGTTGCAGCGAAAGGTCCGCATCTTCCGTCGCGTATTCGGCTACTTTGTCGACCGGTACCTGAGACATGTTTTTCTGGGTCTTGCCGGAACCGATCAATTCCTTGATCGAGATGCTCGTCCGCTGCAAATACTTCTCGATCAGTGTTTCGAGTCCGTGCGAACGTGCTCCCGCATCCAGCAGATAGTCTCCGACCATCGGATCAACGTCGATGCAGTCGCGAGGTACGTGAATCCCGTGACAATCGAGGACCATCAGGTCGAATTTCACGTTTTGATTGACCAGGCGGATATCGGGATTTTCCAAGATTGGCCGCAATGCGTTCAGCACGGTCGCACCATCGAGCAACTGACTTTCCGGTGGCCCCATCGTCGGCAGATACCAGGCTTCGCCCGGCTTCCAGCAGATGGCCCAGCCAACGATCTGCGCCGAACGCGGATCAAGATCGGTCGTTTCCAAATCTAGGCAGAATTTCGTCTGCTGGCGAAGTTGGGTGAGGAATTTCCCTAATTTTTCCGGTGTATCAACGATCTCCCAACGTCTGGGTGCGGCTGGCAACAACTCGACTTTCTCTGTTTGAGAAGAAACGAGACTTTCAGTCGGTCGTTTCGGCGGTGGCGTTAGGTCCGTGTCCGCTTGAGTGGTCGGCGAGTCATCGAACAGTGAACGTTCGCCCGTTCGCGGCGGGACAGATTTGACGACTGCGGGTGTGACATCAGGTGCCGCGAACTGCTTGACATCTTCGATGAGCCGCCGGAAACCGAAATTTCGGAACATCTCCTGAAGCTTGGGAACGTCAGGAG
>Ga0194055_10002582_pt1 | contig 14284 bp, 13 predicted proteins | sample SepL449m_MetaG_FD_155482 | JGI IMG/M metagenome (GOLD analysis project Ga0194055, IMG submission 155482) | Anoxic zone freshwater microbial communities from boreal shield lake in IISD Experimental Lakes Area, Ontario, Canada - Sep2016-L442-9m | ecosystem: Environmental > Aquatic > Freshwater >... | reverse complement strand
CAAAAAAGGAGGTCCTGCAATGCTCACCAGGTTGCGGGAAATTTCTACCAATCCGAGCAACTCGTTGTGAGCAAACGTTCCGCTTCCAATGTGAGTAATGCCCGAACCGATTTTTACGCTTCTTAGATTTGTTGGCGAGTCCGAACCATAAAATGCAGAATCTCCAAGTGAGGTCACGCTATCGGGAATTACTACCGATGTCAGTGCTACATCCCCCGAGAAAGTACTATCGCCGATTGTGTTTATCCCCGAACCCAGGCTCACGCTTGTCAGTGAAGTATTTTGAAAAAATGCATAGTCGTCAACTAATTCAACGCTGTCAGGTATCGCGATGTTTACTAAGGAGGTGTCGTGAGCGAATGCATTTTTCCCAATCGATTTCAGACTCGTACCTAGTGTGAGCAAGGCAAGGTTGGCGTTGCCTTGAAAGGCACTATCACCTATTGAGATCACCGAATCGGGCAGGTCAAGGGTTTCTAACGACGGGTTGTTAGCAAACGCATGAGCGCCAATCGAAATCAGACCTATTCCGAATGAAATATTCGCCAGTTTCGCATTGTTGGAAAATGCATGATCGCCAAGTGTCTGGAGTGAATCGGGAAATGTGACGGAAACTATTTGCGAATCACCATAAAAAGCACTTGAACCAATGGCGAGCAAACCAGACCCAAATGTCACCGTGCTTAATGCTGTGTCGCTAGTAAATGCGTTGCTGCCGATAGTTGTCACACCATCAGGAATTGCCACTGTCTGCAGCATCGTGTCATCACGAAATGCATGAGAACCAATTGAAATCAATCCTGCACCGAGTGAGAGGCTCTGCAAGTTTGAGTTTTCACGAAAAGCGGAATCGCCTACAACTAGAACGCTATCTGGAATGGTCACCTGAATGAGAGCTTGATTACCTGCAAATGCAGAGCCCCCAATTGCAGTCACAGGAAAAGTGTCTGGGTCAATAGAGATGCTGCCCGGGATATGTAATGAACCCTCACATGTGCCACCACTGGTAATTGTCACTTCTGCATTGTTGATTGCCCAGTCAAGACACCCGTCAGTACCCGTAACCGCAAAGACTGGGTTGATCAAAAATCCGAGCGACACGAGCAAGAGTGACAGCACAATGCTCAAAAATCGTTGCACAGGAATCTCCCACTCTGTTACCTCGACATTACGACCACGACACACGGGTGGCAATGCACAGCCGCAGATTTCAAGATTTGATTCAGAAAAGTAATTTACTTAAGGGGCGCCGATTGCGGTTAAGTCTGGCGCGCTCGAAGGGATTCGAACCCCTAACCTTTTGATCCGTAGTCAAATGCTCTATCCGTTGAGCTACGAGCGCAAGCCGCCGAAGCGACAGAAACCTACTCTAGCCCACGAATTGGATTGCGCAAAAAGGCAAGAATTGCCTTAGTCAAGTGCTGCTTCCAAGGAATCATGAATTGGAATCAGCGAATCTAAGCCTGTGATTGAAAAGATTTTCAAGACTCGTTCGTTGGTCAAAACCAAGTCAAAATCAATATTTGATTCACGCGCCCGCTTTAATCCTCGCACGATTACACCCAGCCCAGTTGAGTCCATAAAAGACACTCCCGACAGGTCAACAATTACTTGTGTCGGAGCGGACGAAATTTCACTGAGCAACGCGCTATCGAGAATCTCTGCTGACACGATGTCCACTTCGCCTTCGACGAAAATGATGCTGCGGTCACCATCTTGGCTTGCTGATACAAACATGTCTCTCCTGAAGTGCCGGCTTTGCTTTCTAATCTAGAGCATGTCGAGCAAAGTCAGCCAGAGCAGGCACAATCTAACTATGTCCTGGGAACCTATGCTGCGTGAACGCTTCGGAGATGACCTTGACATACGCCAACTACCGCAGCGACTTGCCACCCAGGCAACGCTGCCCGAATGGGTAAACCCCACTCTGGCGCAAGCACTCGAAGTCCGCGGAATCTCGTCATTGTGGCCACATCAATTGGAAGCACTCGATCTTGCGCATCTTCGAAACAACATCGTTGTATCCACTGGCACCGCTAGTGGGAAATCTCTGTGCTACCAGATCCCCATCGCACAAGCAGTTCTTGAGAACCCAAAAGCGCGGGCACTGTACTTAGCGCCGACAAAAGCTTTAGCCCGTGATCAAGTGCGTGCCCTCGACGAGTTTCACATATCCGGACTACACGTGAGTGCCTTCGACGGCGACTCGGATTTCTCAGAACGTTCGTACGCTCGCGATCACGCAAATCTCGTAGTCACGAACCCCGACATGATTCACCATGCGCTCTTACCCATTCATGCACGCTGGGCAAGTTTCTTTCGCAACCTAGAGATCATTGCAGTTGATGAATGTCACATGTATCGAGGGATGTTCGGAGCGCACGTTGCAAACGTGCTTAAGCGCCTCATTCGAATTGCGCAGCACCATGGAAGTACACCGCAAATCATTATGGCCTCAGCCACAGTAAGTTCTCCTGCAGCACATGCGCAAATGCTCACGGGACAGAAATTTCACGCAATCGAGAACGATACCTCGCCTCGCGGGGCAATCACGATTGCGCTGGCGTTACCCAAAGTGACATTGGGTAGAGACATTGAAGGTGAATCTATTCGACGCTCCGCAATCGCAGAAGCCGCTGATGTGTTCAGTGATTTAGTCGCTACTCACACACGCACGCTCGTATTTGTTCGCTCACGAAAGGCTGCCGAAACCGTTGCCACAATTGCACGTGACAATCTCACTGATTCTTCGCCTGAATTGGTTTCGAAAGTAACCTCGTACCGTGCTGGATATCTTCCAGAAGAACGACGAGCAATTGAACGGCAATTACGTAGTGGCGAAGTACTTGGCGTTGCCACAACTAATGCATTAGAACTGGGCGTAGATATTTCCGGACTCGATGCCACTATCTTGACGGGTTGGCCCGGTACCCGAGCAAGTTTTTGGCAACAGGTTGGTCGAGCTGGGCGAGAGCAGCAAGCTGCACTTGCTTTGATGATTGCAAGTGATAATCCACTTGATCACTATTTGGTCAATCATCCAGAATCAATTTTTGATCAGCCTGTTGAAGCTGCGGTCTGCGACCCAACAAATAGCAACATTCTGTATTCCCACCTTGCCTGCGCGGCGAGTGAACTACACCTGACGAATGATGACTTACCAACGTTTGGGGAATCTGAAAAAGTTCTTTCCGCACTTCAGGCGCTCACTACTGACGGGTTAGTGCGACAACGTGCCACCGGTTGGTTTTGGGCTGGCATTGGTCGCGCTCACAATCTTGCAGACCTGCGCGGATCTGGTCGATTTCCATATCACATTGTCGAATCTGGCACCGGTCGTCTACTCGGAACCATCGACGCTGATGCAGCATTTCGTCAAGTACACGCTGGTGCGGTGTATACCCATCTTGGTGAAACATTTTTAGTGGATCAACTTGACATTGATAATGGCGTCGCGTTTGTTACTGCCACGCAAGTCGATTTCTCAACATACGCCCGCGAAATAACGACGGTAGAAATTGTTGAAGCACAAGAGTCGAAAACCTGGGGGCCTTTTACGCTCACTAAGGGGATAGTCGATGTCACTGAGCAAGTGATCGGATACCAACGTCGCCGAATGCTCACTGGCCAAATCATTGGTGATGATCCACTAGACCTTCCTGCTTTGACATTGCGCACCCAAAGCATGTGGTGGACTGCAACAGCAGAGGCCTTGAGCGAACTCCAGATTGGTGATGTTGCCGGATGTGTTCATGCGGCTGAACATGCCGCAATCGGGATGTTGCCACTGTTTACGCTGTGCGATAGATCAGACATCGGTGGAGTTTCTATGGCGGAGCATCCTGATACCGAGCAAGCAACTGTTTTTATCTATGACGGATATTCTGGTGGCGCTGGTTTTAGTCATCATGGGTATGACGTCGCAGATCAATGGCTGGCTGCAACACATAACGCGATTGCAGAATGTCAGTGCCTACAGGGGTGCCCGGCGTGCGTGCAGTCTCCCAAGTGCGGAAACAACAATCACCCGCTGGACAAAGCTGCAGCCGCACGAATGTTGAACACTATGGCTACTCACAGTAAATAGCCAGCACGAGCGGTCGCCTTCACAGTTGGCATGAAGATGTGGATCGACCTGTTATTCGTTTCTCGAATCACTGTCACTTGAATTGCAGAACCCTGGACAATACAAGATTCCAACACTGCACCATTGATCTGTGCCACAGTCTGCGCGACGCGGCACACATCATGTGCTGAGTCGCCTAGATTTTGAGCGGCGGCTAATGCTGCCAAATCAGCGGCGCCGCGGGCACGGTGCACCTCAGCGACAAGTGACACCATACTCAAGGACCACACCAACAAGGTTGTGATTGCGAAAATCAGGCATGCCGTCAAAACCGTCACATTGCCCGAATCACTCTGTTGACCTTTTTCGAAACTGTCGTTGCCCAGCCGGCCCGTGGACTCATTCATCTGGCACTACTGATTCACTAACTCTGATCGCGCTGTCGCTTGCGCATGCAGTGTGACTTCCCGCAGTATCAAAGGAACCTTTCGCGTCTCGCTCAAGTCAACGCCGACCATTTCGTTTTCCAATTGAACTTTTATCGATCTACTGGGATGCGCGGCGAGTGTGACAGATTCTGGAACTGTGTCTCCTCGAGCTAGGAATCGCACTGCGGTCTGGGCATCGTTATGCAGCTGCAACTCGAGCACGCCCAGACCTAGCAGCCACATAGAAAGGTATCCAACAAAAACTATGACGGGCAGAACAATCGCAAACTCGACCACTGCAAAGCCGTCCATTGCGGTGCAGAGGATGCCTTGAGACAACTTCTGCACCGCATGGCTGCGCGTTTTCATTAGTTAAAAATGGATCCGAACGCTGTTTGAATCAATTTCCAAATCAGCGCTTGCATTTCAGATGAGGACAACAACTTAATTAGTAACCCACCTAAACTTGCAGCAGCAATAGTGCCAACAGCATATTCAGCGGTCGTCATTCCCTGCTCGTCACTTAACTTTTTGATTAGTCGAGATAGCATGCGTTTTTCCTTTGTAGGTTGAGCACACAGTGTGCGCTGACAGTGTCCTATCCGTGCGCCTCACATCGCGAGCGACATCATTCGAGCGGGGAGGAAACGAGGCTGGGGACTAACTGAAAACGCCAGAGATGAGTGAGCCGGCAAGCGGGATAACGGTTACTGCGATGAATGCTGGTAAGAAACACAAGCCAAGAGGCAGTACGGCTTTCACTGAGACAGCACGAATTTGGGCACAAATGTGCGCTTCATGAGCTGTTTGAAGATCTACTGCGATCGAATGCAAACTCGAATTTACAGGAACTCCAGTTTCGTGAGCACGCGCCAAAATCCGCACTACATTGTTCGCGAGCGGCTGATCTTCAAAGGCGCGATGAAGAGCAACTGGCGCTGAATAGCCCGCTCTTGCAAATGATTCATACTGTGTTAAACACGTGTGGATTCGAGGTGAAGTGCGTTGCTTCACAGATATCAAGGTGTCATGCAGCGATGCCCCCGCTGCCAGACCAATGTGCATTCTGTCTACCCACTCCACAACATCCTGATAGCTCAAGGTGTTAGATCTTTGAGCGTCTCTCGTTTGCGCAAGCGGGACAATTTTTCGTAGAGCCAGGTAAATTGCAACGCACAGTACGACTCCAGGTAATCCAGGAAAGATCATGAACCCCGTTGCGGCGAGCAGAACGTCTCGCGTGTGAGTATTCTTCGGGCCAGAGTTACGTGCTGTCTTTGTTTTGTGCAATCGCGCAGCAGGCGGCACGCATAACCATACGGCGCCTGCAATCAACATTGCTCCTAAAAACTGGATCACAGGCTTCTTGTCGCTCGCGCGATGAGGGCGCGCACCCACAACATTCCTAAAGTTTCTAACAAAATGGCAGCGACAAGACACCCTCTGCCCAGCGATGTTCCTAACAACCATTGCAAAGAATGAGCGCCACTCATAGTTGATAAAAGGAATCCAAGAAGAGGAAGTCCAGCAAGAACCATAATTGAGGCTCGTGTGCTGGCGAGTTCAGATGTAATCAGGCTTGCGCTGCGGATTCGGTGACGAACCGAATCAATGAGAACGTCCAGCACACTAGTGAGCGAGACACCCGTGTGGATGCTCGCTTGGATTGCAAACCTCAGAGAATCACATTCAGATTGCAACACCGGAGCAAATCGCGCAGCAAGCATGGTGTTCAAGTCATCAAGATCTCTTGGCCCAGCTACATGTGACGAATTGTGTGGCATTACGGCCCACTGGAATGCTGATACGACTCCTTGCCCAGAAAGCATTTCATTGCGAAACAAAATCAGGAAATCTACAAATGTTGGTAGCAGCACCTTTTCTTGTTTAGATTTTGTTACCCGAAACCTATCTACGGCCTTAACTACCGTGCGTTGGACAAACCCACCGCCAACACTGCCCGGCGTGCTGGTGTAAACCGAAACATGAGTAGGAATCGACTGACGCAGATACATCGCAGTAGACACGGCAAAAGCAAAGAGATACTTCATGAGCCGAGCTGGATTCGTGAAACTAATGTGTCCCAGCCTTCACATTTGTTAACTTCGTCATCGATAACAGCGCATGGAATGAGCTCTACGAGGCCGTTGCTATCTCTGGTTGTCATCGATATTTCGCGCACTGCACGTCTCCCATCGCTGGATTTTGCAACATGAATCACCACGTCAATGGCACTTGCAAACTGCGAATGGACTGCAGGTCGAGAAATCCCACTGAGCATTCCCAACGCTTCAACGCGCGCAATAACATCGCGTGAGGAATTGGCGTGCACTGTCGATGCCCCGCCCTGATGTCCGGTATTCAGTGCAGTGAATAGATCAACAATTTCGGGTCCTCGGACTTCGCCGAGAATTATTCGATCGGGTCTCATGCGCAAGGTTTCTCTGACAAGTTGGCGTAAACCAACGGCGCCTACGCCTTCGATATTGGCCTGTCGGGCCTGCAATGAAACAACGTGCGGATGTGTGACAGCAATTTCCTGTGTGTCTTCGATTATGACTACTCGTTCGTGTCGGGAAACCTGGCCAAGTAGCGCACTAAGCAAAGTTGTTTTACCTGAGCCAGTGCTTCCGGAGATGAGAAAAGATTGCCGACTCGCAACAATCGCAGTCATGAGATCTGTGACTAATGTTGGCTGATGCGCCAATAGCTGAGCGACGGGTGTGCCTAGCAGTTGAGGTACTCGGATCGATAGCGCAGTGCCACCGATGGAAACTGGGGGAATTGCAATGTGACAGCGCATCCCACTTCCTAGCTTGAGATCAACGCAAGGATTGAGGTCGTCGAGTCTGCGCCCCACAGAGTTTGTAAGCCGCGCTGCGAAAGTACGAAGGGTCTCTTCGTTATCCCAAGAAATCTCGACCTTACGCAAGCCTGTTGCGCAATCAACCCAGACATCATCAAATCGATTAACCAATATGTCGGTCACTCCATCAATGAGTAACAGATCTTCAAGTGGTCCGATGCCCGTAAGTTCAGCCTGGATGCTGGCTACTAGATCAACAAGTTCGCGATTGCTCAGCAGCGGCGCGATTCTTCGCGTGGCCTCTGCGATGTCGCTTGTCGATGCCGTTTCTACTTGTTGAAGAACTAGCCTCTGAATCTCGTTGTGGTGATCACGCAGCACGTTCAACTTCATCTCGGTATGACAGGTGATTTGTGAGGTGGGAAATTGCGCGACTGAAAGAGCCCAGAGTTATTGCTGCTGGACCACACCCTTGCTCAATTTGTTCGACAATCCTGGAATCCGTTGGAATGTTTGTCAGTAACGGAATATCAAGTGACTCAGCGATGGTCATCGCCGACAGGGAACATCCAGAAATACTTCGAACAACCAGTCCTTTGCGTTGTGCTGGTAACGAAGCAACAAGATGTTTTGTGAGCGTCACTGCCCGAAGTGTGTTTGGTAGGACAACACAAAACCAATCAATCATGTCTCGGATATCAACAAGAAGCGGGCTTGTGCCTGAATCTATGATGAGAAACTCTGTCTGGCTTCGAATTGACTTCACAACATCAACGCTGAGTTGCGTTGCGGTGATAGGTCTGCGCGATGTCAGAAACGGAAGCGAACCGGCCCGAGGTAACGCCGAAGCAAAGTCACTGCCGCGATACGAGCTTTCGCTGCTGACAATGTCATCCCAACGAGTGCCAGCACTTTTTTCGGCGCCGAGCACAATATCGAGTGCACCTTGTCGTGAGTCAAGATCGACAAGCACTGCTGACTCACTTGTTCGTGCAAGTCGGGCGGCAACGGCCGCTGCGGTCACACTTGCGCCACTTCCGCCTACTGCGCTGATAAATGCAATTGTCGTGGCTTGCTTAGTTTCGGTATGTGTAAGCATTTCGGTTATAGCACCACGCGATTGCGGAAGCGAAAATACAAATGCTGCACTGTGCTGTGAAGCGCACTGCCACACATCGAGTGTTGGTTCACCCAGATGAACTACCGCCACTTGTGAGTAACTCAATGTAGCGACGTCGAGTGCTGGGTCAATAAACACAAGTGTGCAATGTGGCGGCAAATCGTGTGCTCGATCAAGAACTACCAAAGATGTGTCCGTAATTGAACAAATTACTTTGAATTCGTCAATAATCCGAGAGTCGTGGGAAAAAAGCGCGACGGCTATGTGGTGCGGCATGTGACAAGAGTCGTTTAATAGCAACCTGTATGTGCTCGGTATGAAACTGGTGTGCACAAACCAGGGCTGTGAAAAGTGCGAGCCCTCTCGGGGGTGAGAGGGCTCGCGTATCGACACGGGGGTGTGTCGATTGCCAGTCAACTGGCGATTCAATGGTTGCGGATTTGCTGAAGTGGCGCAACTAGAATCGGCTACTTTGTCGCCTCAAATGTCGCACGAGTATGCAAAATACCCGATTCTAAAGCCTGAACAAAAGTTTCAACGTACTGTGCCATGTCATCCATGTTGCCTGCGGTGTAATTGCGCAACGCCTTGGAATAGGCGGTGCGGCCCATTTGATGCAAGCCAATTTCTAGGCAGGCGAACCCGCGTGGGTCCACACCCCGACTCATTAAAATGAGGCGGCCAGTTGCCCTGGCAACAATGTACGAACTTTGATTAAATGGCCGCAGCGTAGCTATCTCCGCATGTGCAATCGCACTGACCAAAACAGCTGGCGCTTCTGAATTCACTATGAGGTTGGCCAGCGCAGTCAACCGCGGTACGACCTGAGTTGCATCCGGTAACTCACCCAGATGCAGCACATCATTAACTTGATTACCCACGCGTGGGACCCCGCGTTCGGAATCTTCGCTATTGAGCGAATGCAGTCGCGCCCACACTTGAAACGGAGAATGGGCAAAAGTTTTTACCAGCTCATCAGCCTGAGCAGTCATCACCAGTGCAAGATTCGATAACTGACCCATCGGTGAAGAGTCCGGTTCTTCCGTCGGAGCACTCGGTAACGACGCACCATCTAAAGCTGCGGACGCATAACCACACATGCGACGGATGTGAGTAACAAAATCAGTAGAAGCATTACGTAAGTCCCGATCCCACGACAGGTCATCTAATGCTTGCAACCCCCGTGAACACGACTCACTTATTTGCTTATTGCGCGAAAGATTACTCAGCGGGTCGTCAAACACACTCAATCAAGTTCCTTCAACCAAGCAACTAAAAGCGAAATCACATCATCAGCCCGTTGCTCGGGAAGCAAATGACCCGCTTCCAGAACATGTGAGGTCCATGAACCATGAGCCCATTCCTGGGAGTCCAGCGATGTCTTGAGCAAAATACTCGTGTCATCACGGCCGTGAATGTGAAGCACGGGAACCTGAACTCCGCCCTTCATATCGACAGCAAATGTGCGGCCGTCAGGACGAGGCACTGACCGCAATGCCCAACGATGAAATTCGATGGCACAGTGTGCCGTATTTCCCATAAGAAAAGCATCTCGATAAATCTTCTTGGTTTCGGAATCCAAAACATCGGGAGCTACCCAACTTTCAAGTAATTCACCAACTGCGCGAGCATGATTCTTTTGAAGAGTTCGTTCTGCAAGCCATGGGGTTTGTAGCGCAACTACATAACTCAAGGCCCGAGTTTGGGTAGGGCTAGTGATCATTGCGTTGCGTAGTGCGTTGGGATGAGCTGAAGCAATCGAACCTATGGCTCGCACCGACGACGACTGCAGCGTTGCAGCAGTCCATGCAATTAACCCACCAACACCTTGGCCCACCACAATGGCATTCTGAAATCCAAGAGTACGAATCACTCCGGCGACGTCAGCAGCAAGTGTGCGCGGATCGTAACCTCGAGGTGGATGGTCCGATGCACCATAACCGCGCATGTCTATAGCTGCTGCTGTAAAACCTGCTTGCGCAACGGGTGCGAGGAACTTGCGCCACAACCACCAAAACGTTGGGAAGCCGTGAAGAAATAACACAAGTGGGCCTTCGCCTTGGATTACAACATGGAATCGGGCGCCGTGGGCGTGAACAATTCTGTGTTCCCATTCACCTGGAATGAGTACGGGGTTTTCTGACATCAAAAATCTACAGAGTCCATTAACCCAGTTACAGCATCAAGAGTCTTCTTGAGAGAGTCTTTTGTCTTGTTGGGATTTGCAGCGCGACGCATTTTCTTCACACCGAAATAGGCCAAAAGCCCACCAACAATGAGTAGCGCTAGAGCGGTAATAAGGAATGACTGCCACACCGGCAACCCTGCTGCGTTAAGTCCGTAGGCCGCAGCAACAAAAATCAGAATGATGCCAAGGTTAATTAAGGCGATAGCTAGTAAAAAGAAAATCGATGATGTAAGAGCGCTTTTGATGCTCTCTCGAATTTCAGCTTTCGCTAACTCCACGTGTCCGCGAACGAGTGATGTGGCGTCCCGAACAACGGATTCGAGCAATGTTGAGAGTTTCGATGAATTCTTAATATCCATGGCCTGGCCTCCTTGACTTAAGCCTAACGCCCTAGTGACCTATCGATAACGGCCAATAAAGCGCGAGCGCAGCGCAATAGCAAGTAAAGCAACGCTGATCGAAACAATATTTGTCAGAACAATGGCGAATTTAGCAATTCCCAATGTTGTTAAATCATGCCCAAATGACACCTCACTGACCAAGAGCGCGACGGTAAACCCAATACTTGCTAAGGTTCCGACAACTAAGACGTCCCACCAAGTGAGTTCTTCATTCAGTGTGCCGCCCGTGACTTTTGTTGTGACATAGGCAGCTAACGTCACTCCAAGAGGTTGTCCAATCACAAGTCCTAGCAAGACACCTAATGTCAGTGGATGTGTCAACGCCGCCATAAATGAAAATCCACTCAATGACACACCAGCAGACAGTAACGCAAAAGCTGGAACGCACAGTCCAGCAGAGATAGGGCGCAATGCATGTTCGGCTTGATCGCCTGGTGACATTGATTCCGCACCCCGGGCAGTTACTCGCATGGATAGCCCCAAGGCAACACCTGCCACTGTTGCATGAATTCCGCTTTCAAACATTGTGTACCACGTCGCCAAGGCAAGCGGAATATAGATTGCAACATGCTTTACGCCACGCGACTGCAGAAAGGCGAAAAGCGCAACCAGCGCCACGGCCGCTGCGAAATAGTTTGGATGAAACCCGTGTCCATAAAAAATCGCAATGACAGTAATTGCACCCAGATCATTAACAACCGCCAAGGTTAAGAGGAACGCTCGAAGTTCTATTGGAAGTTTGCGACCAGCGATTGCTAGAACGGCAAGCGCAAATGCAATGTCCGTCGAAATCGGAATTCCCCAAGCACTGTGAAAGCCACTTGTTCGATTGATCACCAAAAAGATGAGTGCAGAGGTCGTCATGCCACCCAGCGCAGCGGCCATGGGGACTGCTGCTTTTTGTGGCGAAGACAAAGTGCCCGAGACAAATTCGTGTTTGAGTTCCACGCCAGCAACAAAGAAAAATACTGCTAACAAAAAATCGGCAGCCCAGATGTTGAGTGGCAACTGAAACTGTGGGGTACCCAATGGGAGGTTCGCAACCTGCACATAAGAATGAGCCCACGGTGAATTGGCCCACACCAGAGCAACAACCGTGACAGCCATTAACAATAAGCCACCGGTTGTCTCATCGCGAAGTGCTCTCAGCACCCATCTCCGTTGACTTACCGGTACAACGTCTAATGCGGTAACCTCGGATTTTTCTGGCAATTCAGAATGCTTCATGTGCGAGATAGTTCGCTTCTTTTAGTCTTCACCGGAGGCATTACTCAATCCTGAACTAATCAAATTCATCACCGTTGGATCAGCCAGCGTTGTAACGTCACCTAACGTGCGGTGCTCAGCTATATCACGCAACAACCTTCGCATGATTTTTCCAGATCGAGTTTTAGGAAGTTCTGCAACGATGAGAATCTGGCGTGGTTTGGCAATCGCACCAATTTCACGCGCCACGTGATCCCGTAATTCTTTTGCTACACCGGGTCCGTCTTCGGACCCAGCGCGCAAAATAACGAAGGCAACAATTCCTTGTCCGGTCATGTCGTCCGTTGCACCCACCACCGCTGCTTCAGCAACTGTGGGATGCGACACCAAGGCAGATTCAACTTCAGTTGTAGAAATCCGGTGACCTGAAACATTCATCACGTCATCGACGCGGCCAAGCAGCCAAATTGCGCCGTCGGTATCCCACTTCGCTCCATCACCTGCAAAGTAGTTTCCCGTGAAACGTGACCAGTAGGTTTCTTTAAATCGCTCTAAGTCGCCCCAAATACCGCGCAACATAGCTGGCCATGGCTGCGTCAACACCAGATAGCCACCACTTCCGTGTCCTACCGCCTGGGCATTGTCATCAAATATCTCCGCACTAATTCCAGGCAGTGGTCGCATCGCAGAACCTGGTTTGCAACCAGTGACTCCTGGCAGTGGGCTAATCATGATGGCACCTGTTTCCGTTTGCCACCACGTATCAACAATTGGGCAGTTACCGCCGCCGATGATGTCCCGGTACCACATCCACGCTTCAGGATTAATGGGTTCGCCAACACTTCCTAGTAGTCGAAGGCTCGATAGATCGTGCGCTTGCGGAAACTCATCGCCCCATTTCATAAACGTGCGAATTGCCGTAGGTGCTGTATAAAAAATGGTGACCCCGTACTTGGCGATGATTTCCCAGAACCGAGCCTTATGAGGTGTATCTGGAGTTCCTTCATACATCACTTGGGTGGCGCCATTGGCCATAGGTCCATAAGCAATATACGAATGTCCTGTGACCCAGCCGACATCTGCAGTACACCAGTACACGTCGGTTTCAGGTTTGATGTCGAAAACTGCTCGATGGGTATAAGCAACTTGAGTCAGGTAGCCACCAGTGGTGTGCAGAATTCCTTTTGGCTTTCCCGTTGTACCAGAGGTATACAAAATAAATAACGGATGTTCTGAGTCAAATGATTCAGGGACGTGTCTAGTCGATTGTCGACCAACGACGTCGTGCCACCACAAGTCTGTGTCACTATTCCATTCGACGTCTTGGCCGGTGCGCTTAACAACAACTACTTTGCGCACTGTTGGACATTCTTTAACAGCTTCATCAACTGCAGCTTTCAGCCCCAAAGCAGCGCCTCGACGATATCCACCATCAGCGGTAATCACTAAAGACGCACTGGCATCCTCAATACGACTACGAAGAGCCTCGGCAGAGAATCCCCCAAAAACTACAGAGTGTGCCGCACCTAAACGTGCGCATGCCAACATGGCAACAACTGCTTCTGGAATCATTGGCATGTAGATCGCGATTCGGTCACCAGCAACAACACCAAGTTCGGTCAATGCGTTTGCCGCCTGTGACACTTGATCTTGCATGTCTTGATAAGTAAGAATCCGGGTATCGCCAGGTTCGCCTTCAAAGTGAATCGCCACGCGGTTACCGTTGCCTGCTGCGACATGGCGATCAACACAATTTACGGAAACGTTGAGCTTGCCGCCGACAAACCACTGTGCGACTGGTGCTTGCGACCAATCAAGCACGGTGTCCCACTCGCGGTCCCAGTGCAGAGCCTTTGCTTGCTCTTCCCAAAACCCAAGCCGATCCCGTTCAGCATGATCATAAAGTTCCGCCTTGGAATTAGCGTGAGCTGCAAATGCTGCCGGTGGAGTAAATACTCGGTTTTCGGTCAGGAGATTTTCTAGGGCCTCGTGCAACACATCACCTTGATCGCGTAGATCCTGATTTTCATTGTGACTCATTACAACTCCGTCTCGGCCGTGAGGTAGTT
>Ga0194055_10002581_pt1 | contig 14286 bp, 9 predicted proteins | sample SepL449m_MetaG_FD_155482 | JGI IMG/M metagenome (GOLD analysis project Ga0194055, IMG submission 155482) | Anoxic zone freshwater microbial communities from boreal shield lake in IISD Experimental Lakes Area, Ontario, Canada - Sep2016-L442-9m | ecosystem: Environmental > Aquatic > Freshwater >... | reverse complement strand
GAACTGGGCTTACGGTCGTTCTGCGGTCGTTCTGCGGTCAAACTCCCGACCCACGCGGTCGGGTGTGTCGGGCGGCAGACGTACCCGCACGACGTTCATGTCGTAGAGATTCTCGGGCGCCGTCAGGCGCCGAGGTGCGCACCTCGGGAAGTGGCGCACTCAAAGACGTACCTGAGGGGTCAGGCACAGGTCACTACGGTACCCGGGGGCTCGCGGAGAGTCAAAACGGGGGTCCCCTTGGGGGCTCGCCGTGCCCGAAGCAAGTGGTGCCGACATCGTAATACTGTCCGTTTTGCGCTGTTTCACGACGTCCACTGGGCAATCCACCCACATCAACGCAGCGGAACGTGGCGCATCTCACCACGATAGCCCCGCGGAATCCCGACATACTCCCCGAATGAGGCCACTGGTAGACGCCGTCATATCGGGCGACGACTTAGCTCGTTGGTACTGGACGAAAGCCGAACTCGTGACGATCGCTCGTCGGCTAGGTGTTCGGCAAACAGGCAACAAAGCTCAATTGGCACAGCGCTTGATCCTGTTCCTCGCCAGCGGTCGCCACACTCCCCACACGAGCGCGCCCGCCAAGGTGCGCCCGCGCGCCTCCGAGGTTGATGGGGGCCTGCACATACCTCACGACGGGTTGGTCTGCTCGCGCGCCGTTCGCACGTGGTTTGAATCGGTGCTCGGGCCCGACTTCATCGTCGACGCGCCGTTGCGCACCTTCCTCGCCGGCGACGGTACCGGTCGGACCCTTGATGACGCGGCGCAGGAGTGGGCAGCTCGACATGCGAGCACTGCCCCCGTCTCCGCACCCATCGGCGATCAGTTCGTGTGGAACCGTTTCGTGCGCGACTGGTGGCAGTCACACCCCACCGGCACACGCGCGGAACTGTTGGCCCAGTGGAAGATCGAGCGAGCCCTCGAGCGCCCACCAGTTGACTGAGGGTGACAACGAAGGAAGGGGAGCCGGTTTCCCGACTCCCCTTCCTTAAAACCGTGGTGCGATCAGCGGTAGCCACCGATGTCGAACTCTTCGAGCCGAACCGCTTCACCCGAACCCTGGCCGAAGCCGGAGTAGTCGAGATCTTCGTAGCTCGACAGCGACGCGTACATCGCAGCCTTCGCTTCTTCGGTGGGCTCAACCTTGACGTTGCGGTAGCGGGGAAGACCCGTACCTGCCGGGATGAGCTTACCTAGGATGACGTTCTCCTTGAGGCCGAGCAGCGGGTCACTCTTAGCGTGAATCGCCGCATCGGTGAGCACCCGGGTGGTCTCCTGGAAGGAGGCCGCCGAGAGCCACGATTCTGTTGCGAGCGACGCCTTGGTGATACCCATCAATTCGGGACGCCCAGAGGCAGGCTGGCCGCCTTCAGACACCACGCGACGGTTGGTGGTCTCAAACAGGCCACGCTCGACCAGTTCTCCAGCGAGGAAGCCCGCGTCACCCGACTCGATGATCGTGATGCGCTTGAGCATCTGGCGCACGATTACCTCGATGTGCTTGTCGTGAATCGACACACCCTGTGAGCCGTAGACCTTCTGGACCTCTTCGACCAAGTGCACCTGAGCGGCACGCTGACCGAGAATGCGCAGGATCTCCTTGGGGTCAACCGCACCGACGATGAGCTGGGCGCCCACCTCGACGTGCTGACCGTCTTCGACGCGCAAACGTGAACGCTTCGACACCGGATACGCCTGCTCTTCTGAACCGTCATCAGGGGTGATGACGATCTTGCGCACCTTCTCGGAGTCATCGATGCTGACGCGACCGGCGCTCTGGCTGATCGGTGCCACACCCTTGGGGGTGCGAGCCTCGAACAACTCGACGACGCGAGGAAGACCGTGCGTGATGTCTTCACCCGCCACACCACCGGTGTGGAAGGTACGCATAGTCAGCTGGGTTCCGGGCTCACCAATCGACTGAGCGGCGATGATGCCCACGGCCTCACCGACGTCAACGATCTTGCCCGTGGCCATCGACCGGCCGTAGCACATCGCACACGTGCCAACCTTGCTCTCGCAGGTGAGGACTGAGCGCAATTTGAGCTCAGTAATACCGCCGGCAACAAGAGCGTCAACCATCGCAACGCTGACGAGGTCGCCCGCGCGGCCGACGATTTCGCCGCCCACTCGTACTTCCTCGGCAAGCACACGAGCAGCCGATGAGGAGTCCACGTCATCGCGGCGACGGAGGTTACCGTCGGGGCCTTCTTCGGCGATGGGAACCATCAGACCGCGATCGGTCTCACAGTCAACTTCGCGAATGATGACGTCCTGCGACACGTCGACGAGTCGACGAGTCAGGTAACCCGAGTCAGCAGTACGCAGGGCGGTGTCAGCCAGACCCTTTCGCGCACCGTGCGTCGAGATGAAGTACTCGAGCACCGACAAGCCTTCACGGAAGTTCGACTTGATCGGACGCGGAATGATTTCACCCTTGGGGTTAGAGACCAGTCCGCGCATACCGGCGAGCTGCCGGATCTGCATCAAGTTACCGCGAGCACCGGAGTCAGCCATCTGGAAGATGGGGTTCTCCTTGCTGAAGTTGCGCTCCATCGCCTTGGCGATGTCGTCGGTGGCACGTGTCCAGATCTCAATGAGTTCTTGACGACGCTCGGAGTCGGCGACCAGGCCGCGCTCGTAATCGCGCTGCACCTTGTCGGCCTTCTCTTCTGCCGCACGAAGAAGTTCGTCCTTCTCCGGCGGTACAACGACATCCTCAATCGACACCGTCACGCCTGAGCGCGTAGCCCAGCGGAAGCCGAGGTCCTTGAGGTTGTCGAGGGTCGCGGCGACCACGACCTTGGGAGCACGCTCGGACAGATCGTTGACGATCTCGCCGAGTGCCTTCTTGCCCACCACCTGGTTGACGAATGGGTAGTTCTCGGGAAGCGCCTCGTTGAACAGGGCGCGACCGAGGGTGGTCTCGAGCAGGAACGGGTCGCCGGGCTGCCAATTCTCGGGAGCTTCCCAGCCAGCTGGCGGGGTAACGCCGATGAGCCGGATACGCACCATGGCGCGCAGTGACAACACGCGAGTGTCATACGCCATCAACGCTTCAGAAACGTTGGTGAACGCGCGGCCTTCGCCCTCGCCGCCAACATCGTGCCCGGTGAGGTGGTAGATGCCGAGGACCATGTCCTGCGTCGGCATCGTGACCGGCTTACCGTCTGATGGCTTGAGGATGTTGTTCGACGACAGCATCAAAATGCGGGCTTCGGCCTGTGCTTCAGCCGATAGCGGCAAGTGCACCGCCATCTGGTCACCGTCGAAGTCTGCGTTGAACGCAGTACACACGAGCGGGTGAATCTGAATGGCCTTGCCCTCAATGAGCAGCGGCTCGAAAGCCTGAATACCAAGGCGGTGCAGGGTTGGTGCGCGGTTGAGCATCACCGGGTGCTCGCCGATGACCTCTTCGAGCACGTCCCACACGACCGGGCGCGAACGCTCGACCATGCGCTTGGCGCTCTTGATGTTCTGCGCGTGGCTGAGGTCGACAAGACGCTTCATGACGAAGGGCTTGAAGAGCTCGAGCGCCATCTGCTTGGGCAGACCGCACTGGTGCAGTTTGAGCTGCGGGCCAACAACGATGACCGATCGACCGGAGTAGTCGACGCGCTTTCCGAGCAGGTTCTGACGGAAGCGTCCCTGCTTGCCCTTGAGCATGTCAGAGAGCGACTTGAGGGGACGGTTACCCGGACCCGTGACGGGACGACCACGGCGACCGTTGTCGAACAGCGCATCAACGGCTTCCTGCAGCATGCGCTTCTCGTTGTTAACGATGATCTCGGGAGCACCGAGATCGAGCAGACGCTTGAGGCGGTTGTTGCGGTTGATGACACGACGGTAGAGGTCGTTGAGGTCGGACGTTGCGAACCGGCCACCGTCAAGTTGCACCATGGGGCGCAGGTCGGGCGGGATCACCGGGACGCAGTCGAGCACCATGGCCATGGGGGTGTTCGTCGTAGTGAGGAACGCCGACACGACCTTCAGACGCTTGAGGGACCGGGTCTTCTTCTGTCCCTTGCCGGTCTTGATGATCTCCTTGAGCTTCTCCGCCTCGGCTTCGAGATCGAAGGTCTCAAGACGACGCTGGATTGCCGCCGCACCCATGCCGCCCTCGAAATAGCCACCGAAACGGTCGCGCATTTCGCGGTACAGCATTTCGTCGCCCTCGAGGTCCTGGACCTTGAGTGACTTGAAGCGGTCGAAGACACGTCCGATGCGGTCGACTTCGGCGTCGGCGCGCTTGCGCACCTGAGCCATCTCGCGCTCAGCCGATTCGCGCACCTTGCGGCGCACATCGCTCTTGGCACCTTCGTCTTCGAGTTCAGCCAGATCGGCTTCCAGCTTCTGCGCACGCGCCTCAACATCGGCATCGCGACGAGAAGTGATCTTGGCCTTCTCTTCGCTCAGGCGTGCCTCGATCGACGGCAGGTCGCGATGACGGGCATCGACGTCGACCATCGTGATCATGTACGCGGCGAAGTAGATGACCTTCTCGAGGTCCTTCGGCGCGAGGTCGAGCAAGTAGCCAAGCCGGCTGGGGACACCCTTGAAGTACCAGATGTGCGTAACGGGTGCGGCCAACTCAATGTGGCCCATGCGCTCACGACGCACCTTGGCACGAGTGACCTCAACACCACAGCGCTCACAGATAATGCCCTTGAAGCGCACGCGCTTGTATTTGCCGCAGTAGCACTCCCAGTCGCGAGTCGGACCGAAGATCTTCTCGCAGAAGAGTCCGTCCTTCTCGGGCTTGAGCGTTCGGTAGTTAATGGTTTCGGGCTTCTTGACCTCGCCGTACGACCACTGACGGATGTTGTCAGCAGTGGCAAGGCCGATTCTCAGCTCATCGAAGAAGTTGACGTCGAGCACCTGGGTTCCTTCTTGTCGATTCGGGTTTATGGATTCGCGTCCGTCTAACCGGCTGTCGCCGGTTAGACCTCTTCGACGCTGCTGGGCTCACGCCGTGACAGGTCGATTCCCAATTCCTCCGCGGCGCGGAACACTTCGTCGTCGGAGTCCTTCATCTCAATAGCCAGGCCCTCACTCGACAGCACCTCAACGTTCAGGCACAGCGACTGCATCTCCTTGACGAGCACCTTGAACGACTCGGGGATGCCAGGCTCAGGAATGTTCTCGCCCTTGACGATGGCCTCGTAGACCTTCACGCGGCCGAGCACGTCATCGGACTTAATAGTGAGCAATTCCTGCAGTGCGTAGGCGGCACCGTACGCCTCGAGTGCCCACACCTCCATCTCACCGAATCGCTGGCCGCCGAACTGGGCCTTACCGCCCAGGGGCTGCTGCGTGATCATCGAGTAGGGACCGGTCGAACGAGCGTGGATCTTGTCGTCGACCAAGTGGAGCAACTTGAGGATGTAGATGTAACCGACTGCCACCGCCGCGGGGAACGGCTCACCGGAGCGACCATCGAACAGTCGCGCCTTGCCGCTGGAGGCCACCGGGTTGGGTGAACCCGATGCTGTCGGAAGGGTTGAGCCGAGCAGTCCGGTGATTTCTTCCTCACGCGCACCGTCGAACACCGGGGTCGCCAAGTTGGTGCCTGGAGCCACTTCGCGCGCTCCAGGGTTGAGGCGGGCTGCCCATTCGGGTTCGCCTTCAACCTTCCAACCGGACTTCGCCACCCAGCCCAGGTGGGTTTCGAGAACCTGGCCGATGTTCATGCGGCTAGGAACACCCAGCGGGTTGAGCACGATGTCGACCGGCGTGCCATCTTCCAGGAAGGGCATGTCCTCGATCGGGAGGATCTTGGAGATAACACCCTTGTTTCCGTGGCGACCGGCGAGCTTGTCGCCCTCGGTGATCTTGCGCTTCTGTGCGACGTACACACGCACCAGACGGTTGACGCCGGGAGGCAGTTCGTCGTCGGTGTCGCGGTCGAAGACCCGAACGCCGATGATGACGCCGCTTTCACCGTGCGGCACCTTGAGCGAGGTGTCGCGCACTTCGCGCGACTTCTCACCGAAGATGGCGCGCAGCAAGCGCTCTTCCGGAGTCAGTTCGGTTTCGCCCTTGGGCGTGACCTTGCCGACCAAGATGTCGCCGGGAACAACCTCGGCACCGATGCGGATGATGCCTCGCTCATCAAGATCAGCGAGAACCTCATCACCCACGTTCGGAATATCGCGAGTGATTTCCTCCGGGCCCAGCTTGGTGTCGCGTGCATCGACTTCGTGCTCTTCGATGTGAATCGAGGAGAGGACGTCGTCTTGCACCAGACGCTGGCTCAGGATGATCGCGTCTTCATAGTTGTGACCCTCCCATGGCATGAATGCCACGAGCAGGTTACGACCGAGTGCCATTTCACCGTTGTCGGTGCAGGGACCGTCGGCGATAACCTGACGGGCTTCAATGCGCTGGCCCTCAGTGACGATGGGGCGCTGATTGAACGAGGTGCCCTGGTTACTGCGACGGAACTTCTGCAACCGGTAGGTGCTGTTGGTGGCGTCATCGTTCATCACGCTGATGGAGTCAGCCGAAACTTCGGTGACCACGCCGGCGTTGTCGGCGACAATGACATCGCCAGCATCGACGGCTGCGTTGAACTCCATGCCGGTACCTACCAGCGGAGCCTCCGAGCGAATCAACGGCACTGACTGACGCTGCATGTTCGAACCCATGAGCGCGCGGTTGGCGTCGTCGTGTTCGAGGAACGGAATCATCGCTGTGGCAACAGACACCATCTGGCGCGGAGACACGTCCATGTAGTCAACGTCGGCACCCTTGACGTAGTCAACCTCTCCGCCCTTGGTGCGCACGAGGACGCGCTCCTCGACGAAACGGTCATCGTTATCAAGAGGAGCGTTGGCCTGCGCGATCACGTGCAGGTCTTCCTCGTCAGCGGTGAGGTAATCGATCTGGTCACTGACCTTGTCGCCAACAACCTTGCGGTACGGCGTCTCAACGAAGCCGAATGCGTTGATGCGGGCGAAGGTCGACAGCGATCCGATCAGACCAATGTTCGGGCCTTCCGGTGTTTCAATCGGGCACATTCGGCCGTAGTGCGACGGGTGCACATCGCGCACCTCGAAGCCGGCGCGCTCGCGTGACAGACCACCGGGGCCAAGCGCTGACAAGCGGCGCTTGTGCGTCAAACCGGCCAACGGGTTGGTCTGGTCCATGAACTGCGACAACTGGCTGGTTCCGAAGAACTCCTTCATCGCCGCCACGACGGGGCGGATGTTGATGAGGGTCTGCGGGGTGATTGCCTCGACGTCCTGAGTGGTCATGCGCTCGCGCACCACACGCTCCATACGCGACAAGCCGGTACGAATCTGGTTTTGAATCAGCTCGCCGACCGAACGCAAACGGCGGTTGCCGAAGTGGTCGATGTCGTCGGTCTGCACGGGAAGAACTCCGCGGGGGGTGTCAATTTCGGGCATCTCGGCGTGCATACGCACGAGGTACTCGATCGTTGCGGTGATGTCTTCGAGCGTGAGGGTGGTATCGGTGAGCGGACGGTCGGTGCCCAGCTTCTTGTTCACCTTGTAGCGGCCGACCTTGGCAAGGTCGTAGCGCTTCTGATTGAAGTAGAAGTTGTCGAGCAACGTACGCGCAGCTTCGACCGTGGGCGGTTCGCCCGGTCGCAGCTTGCGGTAGATGTCGAGTAACGCGTCTTCCTGAGTGACGGTGGGGTCCTTTTCGAGGGTCGCCACCATTGACTCGTAATGACCGAAACGAGTGAGAATCTCCTCGTTGGTCATGCCGAGCGCCTTCAACAGCACCGTCACGGGCTGCTTGCGCTTGCGGTCGACGCGCACGGCGACCATGTCCTTTTTGTCGACCTCAAACTCAAGCCAGGCACCACGGCTCGGGATGATCTTGCCGACGAAGACGTCCTTGTCGCTGACCTTGTCGAGGCTGCGGTCGAAGTAGACACCCGGCGAACGCACCAACTGCGAGACGACGACGCGCTCGGTTCCGTTGATGATGAACGTGCCCTTGTTGGTCATGATCGGGAAGTCGCCCATGAACACGGTCTGACTCTTGATTTCGCCAGTCTCGTTGTTCATGAACTCGGCCGTCACGAACAGCGGCTGCGAATAGGTGAAGTCCTTATCCCGGCACTGCTCGACCGTGTACTTCGGCGGCTCAAAGCGGTGATCGCGGAACGACAGCGACATCGTCTGGCTGAAGTCCTCGATCGGGCTGATCTCGTCGAAGATTTCCTCGAGGCCGGAGGACCGGGGAACGTCGACCCCACCCTTCACGGCTTCCTCTACCCGCTTCTGCCACGCGGCATTGCCCATCAACCAGTCAAACGACTCGGTCTGCAGGGCCAGAAGGTTAGGGACTTCGAGAGGTTCACGGATCTTCGCGAACGAGACTCGGGTGGGAACTGCGGGACGGGCAGACGAGCGCGAGGCAGCCAAGGCGATCCTTCCGGGCGGCGAGCCGTATGAAGCGCATACCGATCGAGCCGCGGCGGAACCGCGACATCAATGGGGGCAGCGCAAAGCAGCAGCGTACCAGAATTGGCACGCCGCTGTCCAACCCGGGTGCGGCAGGCAACATCGAGCCTTCCCGCCAGAACCAGGGACAGCAACCTGGCTCGACAAGGGCGGGAGCTCCTCGTCACCCACGGCGGCTGGAAACCAGCCCCGGGATGTAGTGCGCACAACGATGGTGACTCGTGTAGGGCTTGGAGTCAAGCACCCACGGCAAGTCTGTGGATCAACAGATCCACCGTTCGGGGGTCAGCGCTGAAGCCAACCCCCGAACTGTGAAGCAGAACTACTTGATCGAAACCTTGGCGCCGGCTGCCTCGAGGGCATCCTTCGCCTTCTCTGCGGCATCCTTGGTCGCCTTCTCGAGGACAGGCTGGGGAGCGCTCTCGACCAAGTCCTTGGCCTCCTTGAGACCGAGGTTGGTGATGGTGCGCACCTCCTTGATGACCTGAATCTTCTTGTCGCCGGCTTCCTCAAGGATCACGTCGAACTCGTCCTGTTCGGCAGCGGCCTCGCCGCCACCTCCAGCGGCCGGGGCCGCAGCAGCTGCCACGGCAACGGGAGCGGCAGCGGTGACCTCAAAGGTCTCCTCGAACTGCTTCACGAACTCCGAAAGCTCCAGGAGGGTCATCTCCTTGAATGCGTCGAGCAGTTCGCTGGTGCTGAGCTTCGCCATGGGGGCGTCCCTTTCTTTGCGACCGGGTCCGTGCGGGCCCGGGGGTCTGTGGTGGGTTTCTTACTCGTCCGAAGCTGGCGCGTCGGACGCCGGCTCGTCGGTGCTGGCCTCGGCCACGGGGGCCACGGCTTCGGTCTCTGACTCAGTTTCCGTTGACTCGGCTTCGGCCACGGGGGCTTCTTCGGCCACGGGGGCTTCGGCACCAAGCTTGGCTTCGAGGGCTCCGAGCAGTCGAGCAGTCTGAGCAAGCGGAGCCTGGAACAGACCCGCAGCCTGCGTAAGCGACGCCTTCATGGCGCCCGCAAGCCTGGACAACAGAACCTCGCGGCTCTCGAGATCGGCGATCTTGCCGATCTCGGCAGCGGTGAGGATCACTCCGTCCATGTAGCCGCCCTTGATGACCAGGAGCGGGTGCTCCTTGGCGAAATCGCGCAACCCCTTGGCAGCGTCGACCGGGTCACCCTTGACGAATGCAATAGCGCTCGGGCCTGCGAGCAACTCGTTGAGGCCCTCGACGCCAGCACGCTCGGCGGCGATCTTGGTGAGCGTGTTCTTGACGACGATGTAGTTCGCTCGGTCTCCGAGCGAACGGCGCAACTGCTTGAGCTGAGCGACGGTGAGACCGCGGTACTCGGTGAGCAACGCGGCGTTTGAACCGCGGAACTCCTCGGTCAGCATGTCGACAGCGGTCGCCTTGTCCTGGCGTGCCATGGAACTCCCTTTCGTTGCGGGAGCCGGCCGTTCAACGAAAAAGCCCCACGCAGGAGGCGCGGGGCAGACGAGCATGGCTCGAATGAGGCGACACCTACGCTGGCGTTCACGTGGAACCTTCGGTCAACTCGTGAAAGTTGACGACCGGCGGTCTTTGGCTTCTGAGCAGACTACGGGGTCGGGGTCCGGAACGGCAAATCGCCCCATCCTCAGGGCGTCTAGGACTTCTTTGGTCAATCGATCACCGTCTCGGGGTTCTCTGGTCAAGAGATGCCCACGAGCCGGACCCGGACGCGACAGTGCCCCGGCGCCAGAGGCAACCGGGGCACTGTCGTTCAGGACTAGTTTTCGTCGTCGGCGGTGACGTTGCGCGTGCGCAACGTGTCGACATCGATGCCAGGTCCCATGGTCGAGGAGACCACGATGCGCTTGAGGTACCGGCCCTTGGACGAGCTCGGCTTGAGTCGCATGACTTCCTCGAGCGTGGCCGCGTAGTTCTCGACCAGTTGCTGCGGGGTGAACGATGCCTTGCCAATAACGAACTGAAGGTTGGAGTGCTTGTCGACGCGGAATTCGATCTTTCCGCCCTTGATGTCTTCCACGGCCTTGGCGACATCCATCGTCACCGTTCCGGTCTTGGGGTTGGGCATCAAGCCACGCGGGCCGAGCACCTTGCCCAGTCGACCCACCTTGCCCATGAGGTCGGGGGTTGAGACGACGGCGTCGAAGTCGGTCCAGCCGCCAGCAACCTTGTCGATGAGTTCATCCGAACCCACGATGTCGGCACCTGCTGCGCGGGCCTCTTCGGCCTTTTCTCCACCGGCAAAGACCAGCACGCGGGCCGTCTTTCCGGTGCCGTGCGGGAGATTGACGGTGCCGCGCACCATCTGGTCGCTCTTGCGAGGGTCAACGCCCAGTCGCATCGACACATCGATGGTGGCGTCGAACTTGGTCTTCGACGTCTCCTTGGCGAGAGTGACGGCCTGCAGCGGGGTGTGAATATCGTCGCCGCCGATGACCTTCTCCGCTTCGTTCCAGTTCTTGCTGCGCTTCATCTCATCGATCCTTTAGGTCAGGGCCCGCCGAAGCGACGAGCCATCGAGTGGTGTGGTTGACGGGCCGCAGCGGCCCTCCCACGTGGTGCAGGCGTTCGATCAGCCAGAGATCGTGACGCCCATCTGACGTGCGGTGCCCTCAATGATCTTCATCGCCGCATCAATGTCGTTGGCGTTGAGGTCGGGCAACTTGGTGGTGGCAATTTCGCGAACCTGCTCGCGCGTGAGCGATCCGACCTTGGTCTTCTGCGGAATCGACGAGCCCTTCTCGAGGCCAGCGGCCTTGAGAATGAGGCGCGAGGCCGGCGGGGTCTTGAGCTTGAAGTCGAAGGAACGGTCTTCGTAGACCGTGATTTCGACCGGAATGACCTGACCTCGCTGGCTTTCCGTGGCCTCGTTATAGGCCTTGCAGAACTCCATGATGTTCACGCCGTGCTGACCGAGAGCAGGACCGACAGGAGGGGCCGGGTTGGCCGCGCCCGCCTGGATCTGCAACTTGATCAGACCAGTGATCTTCTTCTTCTTCTTCGGAGGCATGTGCTCGTTCCTTGTTGTTGGTGATGCTCGCCCGGTGGGGCCGGGAGACTGGTGGGGTTCAGCCCTTTTCGATCTGGGCGAATGTGAGTTCGACCGGAGTTTCGCGACCGAACAGTTCGACCATGACAATGACCTTCTGCGACTCAGGCGTGATCTCAGAGATCGTGGCCTGCATCGTGGCGAAGGCGCCTTCGATGATCGTGACGGGTTCGCCGACCTCGAAATCGACGATGCGGGAAATGACTTCGCCGCCTGGGGTACCGGGGGCACCCTTCTTTTCCGACTTCGGCGCGAGGATCGAGTAGACCTCGTCGAAGGACAGCGGGCTGGGTTGGTGAGCGTGGCCAACGAATCCCGTGACTCCCGGGGTGTGACGCACGACGCCCCACGACTCGTCGGTCAGTTCCATGCGCACGAGGACGTAGCCAGGGAACTTGTTGCGCTTGACCTGCTTCTTGACGCCGTTCTTGAACTCGATGACCTCTTCGATTGGCACCTCAACTTGGAAGATTTCGTCTTCCATGTTCATCGTGGTGATGCGGCTCTCGAGGTTGGTGCGCACCCGGTTTTCAAAACCTGCGTAAGAGTGAATGACGTACCACTCGCCGAGGGCTTCGGACAGCATGCGGCGGAACTCTTCCTCAGGGTCGAGTTCCTCTTCGAGCAATTGCTCGGCAATGGCGTCGGCGACTACTGCGTCAAGAACTGCCTCATCGGCGATCTCGGCGGCAATTTCGGCCTCAGCAATGGCCTCTTCGGCAATTTCAGTCGCGATATCGGCCTCGAGGATGGCCTCGACGATGAGTTCGTCATCGTCTGAAGTTTCGATGATGAGTTCGGCGACAGCATCGGCAATGAGCGCTTCTTCGACGGCCTCTTCGGCCACGAGTTCGGCAACAATCGCTTCTTCGACAGCCTCTTCCGCAACGACCTCAGCCACGATCGCCTCGGCAACGACCTCATCGACCTCATCGACCTCGTCTGCCGGCGTAGCGCCATCGTCCGTGTCGGCACGGGCGAGCGCGGCAGCCCAAGCGTCGGCGACAGCTGGGTTCGCGGTGTTGTCTTGCTCAGTCACTGCGGGGCGCTCCAGAGGTGAGAAATGGGGAAGGTGGGATGAACGAGGTGTTAGCCGCCACCAAAGACGGCGAGCACGGTCTTACCGAATACGTAGTCAAGGGCCGCGACGAACAGCGAGACGGCGGTGACGAAGACGATGACCACCCACGTATAGGTGATCAACTCCTTGCGCGTGGGCCAAATGACCTTGCGCAGTTCGGCAATCACCTGGCGGTAGAACGTGCCCAGACGCGCGAACATGCCAGGTCGGCTCTTGGCCGTCCCCGCAGTGTCGTTCTTCGCCACGTTGTCGCTTCCGTTCTGTCAGATGTTCGCTGCCTGCATCGTGCTGGTCGTGCTGCTCGGTACTGCTCGTACTGGTCGGTACTGGTCATGCTGGTCGTACTGGTCGGTACTGGTCGTGCTGGTCGTGCTTTACCAGTGGCGCACCACTGGCGGCTCCGGCCCGAACTTTCCGGACCGGCAACGCAGGGCCGGAGGGAATTGAACCCCCAACCGCCGGTTTTGGAGACCGGTGCTCTACCAATTGAGCTACGACCCTTGAGGCGGCTGCACGAGAAAACAGCCTGCGGGCAGGCTCACGCACGGGTGGGTACCCACCGCCCGACGAGTGTATTCCGTGAGAGGTGTCCGGGTCCAACCGCCTCCCACGACGAGCCATTCTGAGGCGATCTGGGAGGATTACAGCATGACTTCGAGCACCCCATCCCCCACCGGAAGAGTCTCCCTCCGGGTAGGCGCGATCGCCGAATCGGCCACTTTAGCCGTCGATGCCAAGGCCAAGGCCCTGCAGGCGGCCGGACGTCCCGTCATCGGATTCGGGGCGGGGGAACCGGACTTTCCCACCCCCGACTACATCGTTGAGGCGGCGGTTGCGGCGTGCCGCGATCCCCGCTGGCACCGCTATACGCCGGCCGGCGGCCTTCCGATACTCAAGGAAGCCGTGGCCGCCAAGACGCTGCGCGACTCAGGATTCGACGTTTCCCCGGCTCAGGTGTTGATCACCAACGGTGGCAAGCAGGCCCTTTACAACGCCTTCGCGGCCTTGCTCAATCCCGGTGACGAGGTGCTCTTGCCCGCCCCTTACTGGACCACGTACCCCGAATCGATTCGCTTGGCCGGCGGAGTCCCCGTCGAGGTCATGACCGACGAAGGGTCGGGCTACCGCGCCTCGATTGAACAACTCGAGGCCGCGCTGACGCCACGCACCACCACACTGGTGTTCGTTTCGCCGTCGAACCCCACGGGTGCTGTCTACTCCCCCGCCGAGGTTGAGGCCATCGGACAGTGGGCTGTTGAGCGCGGATTGTGGGTTGTGACTGACGAAATCTACGAGCACCTCGTCTACGGCTCGGCCCAATTCGCTTCCATGCCAACGCTTGTGCCGGCACTTGCTGACCGCTGCATCGTGGTCAACGGCGTGGCAAAGACGTACGCAATGACGGGCTGGCGAGTGGGATGGCTCATCGGCCCTGCCGACATCGTCAAGGCTGCCACCAACTTGCAATCGCATTCGACGTCGAACGTGGCCAACGTGTCGCAGGTGGCCGCACTTGCCGCCGTCAGCGGAGATCTTTCGGCTGTCGAGATGATGCGCACAGCCTTCGATCGTCGGCGCATCACCATGACGACGATGCTCAACGGCATCGACGGAGTCACATGCCCCGAGCCCGAGGGAGCGTTCTACTGCTACCCGTCGGTCAAGGGAGTGCTCGGTCGCACGATTCGCGGAGTCACTCCCACTACCAGT
>Ga0194055_10002580_pt1 | contig 14287 bp, 8 predicted proteins | sample SepL449m_MetaG_FD_155482 | JGI IMG/M metagenome (GOLD analysis project Ga0194055, IMG submission 155482) | Anoxic zone freshwater microbial communities from boreal shield lake in IISD Experimental Lakes Area, Ontario, Canada - Sep2016-L442-9m | ecosystem: Environmental > Aquatic > Freshwater >... | reverse complement strand
GCCGAATCCTCACGCCTCACGCCTCACGCCTCACGCCTCACGAGCACGAGCACGAGCACGATTGGAGATCAAAGTCCTGCACGCTCGAAACTGGAAAGATGGGTCTGGAAAACACCATCAACCGCTACGCAAGGTCGATGCAGCGAGCCGGGCTTCCTACCCATTTGGAACGGGCCGGTATGTTGCGAATCAACGTCGAACCCGCTCCCACCATTGCCCATTCTCCGATTTCGATGCCCGGAATGACCGAACAACCGATTCCCAACATGGCACCTGCCCCCACTCGGACATTGCCCGCGATGTGCGTCCCCGGAGCGATATGAGCAAACGATTCGATTTGACCATCATGATCGATCGATGCGCTGGTGTTGATAACGCAACCTGAACCAATCGTTGTCGCTGCGCCGATGGCCGCGTTGGGCATGATGACGGTTCCTGGGCTAATTGTCGCCGAACTTGATACGTACGCCGACGCTGCAATCACGGTAGCGAATCTCGCCCCACGCGCCGCGAGCGCTCGCGAAACACGTTCGCGCACGGCGTTCTCTCCGATCGCCACGAAGAACCATTGACCTGCTTCGATCGCCTCTTGGATCGCTTCATCGGTCTCGTCGATCACGTCGACCCCGAGCAGCTTGGTTGATCGCGGTTCCCGGTCCATGCACGCGATGACACGCCAATTCGAGGCGCTGCGGCACGCTTCGATCACCATCTTGGCGTGGCCACTAGCACCGATCAGAACAACAGGTTCGGGTTGCATGATGAATGTCCCGCTCGTACTGATTCTCTCGACAGGAGTGACTCGATTACTTCAGGCCAGTCAGGTATTCGATCAAGTCCAAGAACTCGGTCGGTGCAACCGTTACGCCCAGGTTCTCCGGCATGCTGCTCTGAAGCGCTTGTTTGCGATCGGCGATATCCTCTTTTTTGTTGAGGGTTCGCGACTTGCCTTCGGGAAGGGACAGGACCAGTTCATCATCGGTCTCTTGAGCCACGAATCCGATGACGACTTCATCGTCGTTGGTACGGATCTGTTCGCTGATGTATTTCTTGTCCATCTTGGCACTCGGCTCGACGATCGATTCGATCAGATCATGTCGATTGAGTCGCGTGCCAACATTGGTTAGCTCGGGACCGAACTGATAGCCATTGTCTCCCACCTTGTGACAGTTCGCACACACGCGAGCAAAAACTTGCTGACCATTCTTTGCATTGCCTCGGAGGGACTCCAGTGCTTCGTACGCATTGTTGCGTTGGATTTGCTGGAGAGGATCGGCTGGTTGAACGAGCAGCTTGATGTGCTTTTCCGCAGCCAGCCCTGGTCCACTGGATGCCAAGTAGCGATCGATGAAGGGGATGGCTTTTTCATGTTGCTTCGCCAATTCTCCAGATCGGTAGAGAGGTTCCCACGTTTGCTGGGTAGCACCGATAGCATGTTCCACTACATAGTTCAGCCATTGATCGTTTTCCGCAGATGCCAATTGCATCAGGGAATCGACGGCCGCGGGATCTTGGAAGAAACTGAGAGCACGAGCCGCTTCGGCCCGAACGCGTGGATGCTCGTCGTGAGCCGCTTTTTGGAAACGGGCCAACGCGTCGGGTATCCATCGCGTGAAGTCGGAAACGAAGTGTACGGCAGCAGCACGCGCTCGTGGTTCCTTGCACGTCAGGACGGTATCGAGCAGCGATCGATCAACGACGTGATGATTCTGAAGGGCCCACAATGCTTCGGTGAGAAGTCTATCTCGCTCAGGATCATTCGTAGGAATGGTATCGATCCATTTTTTGACGGCTGCCACGACCCCTTGCGTTGGACGATCGGCAAGCTCGCGTCGGGCACGAGCACGGGTGCGTGGTTCGTACGCGCGCAACTGCTCGAGCAGTTCCTGTTCGGACTTGCCGAACTGCGTCACGGGTTTGATCAACGGTCGATCCTTCGCGACCAAACGGTAAATGCGTCCGCGAATGTGGTCTCGGTTTGGGTCGCGTTGGGAGTATTGCATATGGCCGATGAGAGCGTTGCACCAATCGCCGAACCACAATGCTCCATCCGGACCGATTTGCGGGTCGGCGGGTCGGAAGTTCTTGTCGGTCGAGCGGATCAGATCGTCCGGCTTTTTGTCATCGAACATGATTCTTTCGCCCGCGAAACCAGCTCCATCGTCGCGGAAACTGAAACGGGGCATGCCGTTCATGTTGATCACACATGCGTAGGTGAATTGTCCCTGCATGCTGTCGGGAAAATGCTTTGAAATGATTATTTCATTCCCCAGCGCAGGGCGCATGCCTTGGTTGTCGAAGATCGGGTTCAGACCACGACGTGGACCGATTTGACTCCCTGAGAGTGCGGTAGCCCAATGCTGCTGAGCATTGGTGCCGTCACCGACAACTCCTTGTCCCCAAGGTTCGAATAGCAAGCACCAAGGATTGCCGTAGCCAGGCGTCGTGAAGCGGCTGATTTCAAACGTCTTCGGATCGAAAACAAAGCTTCCCGCTGCTCCCTGCCAACGTTTCGGACCCCACGGCGTTTCAAGAGTCGTACTCATAGCGACCCCTTCCAGCATATGAAGCAATCCGCCGTGCGAGAATTCGAAGGCGCCGATGGTATGGTGCGTATCGTCAGTTCCCCAGCCATCGAGAATCTCGACGACCAAATCCGCCACATCGTCACCGTCGGTATCCTTCAACCAAATCAATCGCGGTTGATCGACGACCAGCACGCCACCATTGAAAAATTCAAAACCCGTCGGGCAATGCAATTTGTCATAAAAGATTTTCGATCGGTCGGCCGAGCCATCGCCGTCGGTATCTTCCAAGATCACCAGCTTGTCGTTGGGGCGACCGTCACCGGGTCGCCATTGAGGGTACGTCGGCATGCACGCGACCCAGAGTCGGCCTTTGTTATCGAAGTTGAGCTGGACTGGTTTGGCCAATTCGGGAAAGCGCGTTTCGTCGGCGAACAGTTTGATCTCGAGTCCGTCGGCCACCGTTGTTGCCGCGATGAATTCATCGGGGGTCAAGTACTTGAGTTCGGCGGGTTCCGAATACTTTTGTACGTTCGTACCGAATCGGGTCGGCGGTACGATGAGTTCTTCGGTGCTGGCGTCATCGATCTTCGGAGTGGGTCTGCCTGCGGCCACTTCCCATATGGCTTCGTCGCGTCTCTGCGCCATTTGACGAATCTTGTTGTATTCGCGAGGGAACGTCTCGTGATCCCATGTTCGACGACCGCCGTAAACGTACCAGCCGTTGACCATGCGGTAGTCTTGGAGGTGGATCCAGGATTTATCGTTGACTAGCGAAAGCAGTTCGGCGACGCGAGTGCTTTGGGACGCGACGGGATTTTTTCCGACTCGGTCACCAAAAAGTTGCTTCGAAAGGAGATCAGCGACCATACGATCGCCTGCAGAGGTGACTTGGTACCCGGCGAGTGTGTATTGACAGCCTGGCTCATTTTGGAAAGCGCGCTGGGTAGAGTCAAAAAGTTCGACAACAGGCCAACCCGTCTCGGCAGCGACCCGCTTCAGCGCGGCGGAGTATGCAGCAATGTTTGCATTGATCGGATTGGAAGGAGGCAACAGTGGGTCGTTTGTATCCTCGAAGGCGATGGGGCCGACCAGGACAAAACGGACTTTGCTCCCCGTTTCGTCGCGGGTGTATTTTTCAGAAAACTGCTCCAGAAATCGGACGTAATTGCGAACAAAACTATCGACCCCATCCGGCCCCGCGTAGGACTCGTTGAAGCCAAAGAATGTAAAGACGGTATCGGGAGAAAAATGGTACATGGGGTCATCGAGCAACGCATAGCTACCCGGTCGCTGCTGCACAGTGACTTCATCGGCTGGTCGTGCAAAATTTCGGATCTTGAGTTTCTTGTCAGGGAATGCGAGATGAAGTTGCGTTTCGAAATGGCCATGCAGGTTCATTTTTTCGGCGAGCGAATTGCCGACAAAAGCGATTCTTTCTCCTTCGAAGAAATCCAAGGGCAATACGGCGGGCTTCAGATCGGGACGTCGGGCCCTGGAGGGTGGAGCCAGCAATTCCTTTCCCCCAACTTCTTTCTCTTGAGCGGATGCCGTAGGAAGTTCGGCGGCGATCCCAGACATGAGACAGACGAAAAAGAACGTGAGTCGCGCTGTTGGAGTCCCGAACAAACGGCGTACAGACCATTGGCTGTCGGACAGGAAAGGGATGGCAGGGCCGAACTCGCGAAAACCGATATCACGGCCGCAATTCGGTCTACGACTTTGGGATACGAAGGAGTCGCAACGCCGATGGAACATGAGAATCACTGTTCTGTTGGAAGGAGAGTTGGAAAGGAGGGGACGTCGGATTGCAGGGCCGGAAGATTGCGGGGTCGGAGGATCGTTGGGTCGGGGTTTGAAGGGTCGGACTGCAGGATTGCAAATCGTTCGAGCGGGTATACTCTGTGGATATCGTAATTGGATTTTTCGCAATCCACAAAGCCCTACCGGAATTGCGAGAACCTATTCACCGCAACAAGCGTCTTTCGGGCGGAACCCCGTCCCGGGAGGGTACCTGACCCTGTGCCGGGATTGGTGATTGAAAGCTGGCAGCGGTGAAATTCCGAATTGCCAGCGAAGGGGGCGAAACGGGCCGAGGACCCCTTCCTCCTTCCAAATGAAGATTTGTTCGCGATTGGCCCTGTTGCTACAAAATCGGCTAAACTGACGGATCTGCTACAATGGAATTGGAACCCCGATCAAACCTCATGTAGGAGGATGCAGAATGAGCGATGGGTCTTCACTGGATTGCAGTGTACTTGTACTTAATCGGTTCTACATGGCCATTCGCGTGATCGATGTGCGGCGAGCGATGACATTGCTTTACCGGGGCTGCGCGGAAGTCATCACGATCGAAGACGATCAATACACGAACTACGATTTCGAAAATTGGTCCGAACTCTCGGAACTGCAGGCGCTCGAAAAACAACCGGGGGAAGATTACATCAAAACCCCAACGCGAGAACTCCAAGTCCCGCGTATCGTACGACTCGTCTTCTACGATCGCGTTCCCAAATCCACCGTACGCTTTAATCGCAAAACCCTCTTTGCACGGGACGGATACCGGTGCCAATACTGCGGGCAGACGCGACCCATGAGCCAATTGAGCCTCGATCACGTATGCCCTCGTTCGCAAGGTGGACGTACGACATGGGAAAATGTGGTTTGCTCCTGTACGACCTGCAATAGTCGCAAAGGTGGCCGAACACCGGTTCAAGCGGGCATGAAACTGCTCACGGTACCCGTACGGCCAACCGCCAATCCCGGGATCGCTGTTACTCTCAAAGATCCACGCTATCACTCCTGGAAGACGTTCCTGTCGACCGCTGGCTCGACAAGCTAGCATTTCTTTGCGGTGTATGAAGTGACGTTGACGCTCCGCATCTCAGTGGGGCTTTCGTGTCAATCAGGCTTCCGTGTCCGTGGGGCGTCCATCGCTCGGTTTGCGAAGTCGACCTAGCGTCACGCTCAGGCACTTTCTAATCTACCCACGTTAACTTGGAGATCTCACGCATTCTCCAAGAGCCATGCGCGCCGCACGCCCTGTGCTCAGCCCCAGACAATGGAATGCTCCTTTCTTACGACCAAGCCAAAAACAGGATGAGGCAATTGCCCGGCGGCCCTCAACTGGAGCCAACAGCCAAGCCTTCCAAGTCCGTTACCTTGATTCCTAGTAGCCTGCATCCGCTTCGATGGCGTTCCTGCATCGGCTGGGCAATGCTTTGGTTTTGTATAGCGAGACTCGCTGCGACGGGTTATTCCCAAGTCCAAACGACTTCGTCGCGAGTGCCCAATCAAAACTCTTCGATTCCCTCGATGGCAGATGGAAATCTCCATGCCTGTACGATCCTCTCGATGGATCGGGCGGTGGTGGTCGGGGATCGCGGATTGATCCTCACGACGACCGACGGGGGCAAACAGTGGCAAACGGTGACGGATCGAAGGGATGCAACCTATTATGCGGTAGGTTTTGATGCACCCGGAGTCAATCAACGTGGCACAACGGGAATCGTGGTGGGTGGGACCATCGAGCCCCTTCAAGGACGAAGCGCCGGCGAGGTTGCGATCACAGCCGACGACGGTCAAACCTGGAAGCCCCTTTCGCCCCCCGGCTTCCCTCGATTGACGGGTCTTCAATCCCTTGGGCATCGTCACTGGATCGCATGGGGAGATTGGTCCAGTCATTGGCAGTCATCACTGTTTGAAACCCTCGATGGTGGCGAATCTTGGAATGCACGTCCCGTTCCATGTGGTCACCTGCGGAGCGTCGCGGTTTCCGAGGAAGGGGTCACCCTGCTGATCGATCGATCCAATCGTGTTTTCTATTCACCGAACGGATTGGAATTTGAACTTCTGGCGCTCCCTACCAGTCCATTCCATCCGCTTCGTTTTTGCAAGAGAACCGAAACAGGGTGGTGGATGGGTGGTGATCGTGGTGTTCTGTTGCAATCGAACGATGGCAAGAACTGGAACGCCATCCGGCTACCCGGTAACGATCTCGATCACGAGTTGATTTCCCTATCCAATATGGAATGTCGTGGATCCAATCTATGGCTGGTAGGACAACCTGGCAATGTCGTCTGGAGGTCCTCCGATGCGGGGCGATCCTGGGATGTCACATCGACTCATCAATTCGGCGACCTTCGATCGATCGCATCCCTCAATGAAAACATGTTGATCGCATGCGGAGATCGAGGGCGCATCCTGTTGACTCGCAATCGAGGCAATGCATGGTGGTCGGCGCATCGCTCGGGAGAACGAGTGGCTGCATTTGCCATCGTATCAACCCATCGCAACATTCCCTGGGATGCGCTGACGTATGTGACACACGAAGGGCGTCGGCATGCGAGTGCTCTCGTCCTCCACGATCAACATTTCGGCCAAGCCATGAGCCATCATCCCGAGTGGTCGGAGCGACTGAACTCGATTGCACCGAGGATGCGCATCGACGCGATCCAAGTTTGCACAGCCTTTCCCGTCGGGGATCTTCGCAACGGCATACGGCCCACCGATCTTGCATATTACGCTCAGGAAAAGTCTCAACCATCGCAACGTGTCAAGGCTTCAAACACAATGGAGGCTGGGGTCGTCAATGACATCGTGCGGCAGATGGTCTTTGCGATTCGAACCCATCGGCCGGACACGATCGTTTCCGAAGATGTGGCCTCGACCCAACCGTTGGAAGCAGCGAACGCGGTTGCGACCAACCAAGCGATTCAATTGGCATCCAATCCCTCGTTTCCTCTTTTCAGTCCCGAAAGCGGGATCGATATTCCCGTTTGGAACGTCCAGCGGACTCTCTTTCGAAGTGCCAATCTGGGGGGCTTTCAACTGGCTCCGACGATGTTGATGAGCAATTCCGCCACGTTGCTCTCCGAAGCCATGGCCCCACTTAGGCAACTGTACGATAGCGATCCCTATTTGCATTATCCCACCAAGCAAAAGATCACCTATCGCATCTCGAACCAACGCACATCCACGATCTCACAGCCTCTCGAAGGACTCATCCTTGAAGGTGATACGAGTCTCACGGAACCGCTCAAAGGCAAACTCAAGCTGACGACTGTACTCGCATCAGCGAGCGCTCCCGTGAAGGTCGCAGAACTTCTTAAAATGCGAGGTTCGGGCGTTCTGATCGAGAGCGCCTGGGACGATGCGCTGCGCACGTTCGTCAAGTCCATGACCCCCGCAATGGCTTCGGATTCCCTTTGGACCATCGCCATCGAATCGCGCCGTCAAGGCAATTGGCATCGTTGGTATACATCTCTTCAATTGCTACAGGATCTCAATCCCGATGGACCGATGGCGGAAGTCGCCACCATGGAATGGATGACTTGTTACGGAAGCGCGGAAATCCAGCAAGTGATCGAACAGCAAATGACTCAACTCCAATTGAAGAGTTCGAACGATTCCATGGAGAGTTCGGTTTCGACAGGTGGAAATGCGTCTCCGTTTGCAAACGGCAACAATACCGTAGCCAAGGTCTCTTACGATCGTGCCCTGCGCACCACTCCCATCGCTCGATCGAAAGGGATGCAGGAATTCAGCCAGTCCCTCAGCCGTTGGCCCGATTCCTGGCAAAGCCACAAATCGGAACCAGCTTGGGCCTGGTTGATCACGTCCCGATATCGAACGAATCAACTTCTCAAGCATGGGCAGATCTCCGATTCCAAAGAGTCTTTTTTTTGGCCACCATTCCATCCTGCACTCAGTGATTGGACTGCCATTCACGAGCAAGAAAAATTGCTACAAGAAAATCCGAGTGGTCTCCCTGCCTTGCCATTCGTCCGTCAGCGCCCCTATCTGGACGGTCGCGGCGATGAATCGGTATGGCAAGAAGCGTTGGTGCTGAGGTTGGTGACTGCCTGGGCGGGGGATAGCCCCGGAACGGAAATCCGACTTTGTCGCGACGAAGACTTCATTTACATACTTTCACGATGCCCGAGAGATGGATTGGTGGATGCCGCTGCCGAGAGTGGAAACAAGCGAAAAACGGTTGCTAAGGGAAATTTGAAACCGCGCCAACGAGATGGACTCAATGAACTCGAAGATCACATCAAATTCAAATTGGATATCGATCGCGACTATGCGACATGGTTCGAGTTTGGCTGGGATGTACGGGGTGAAACATTAGAACAATGCAACGACCTCCGCGGGTGGAATCCTACGTGGTATATCGCCCAGCAGTTGGACACCGATCAATGGACGGCTGAGATCGCCGTCCCGATCGCGAGTTTGGTCGGGAATCCTTCCGTTCCCGGTACGCCGCCGAATCCCGAGGATGCGGGTGGTGTACAGATCGCTGCTGCGCAACAAGGGGAAACGCCACGACCGTCGATCGACTGGACGAAACAGGTATGGGCGATCTCCGTCACACGCGAGAGGCCGTCCGCCAGTACCGAGTCCCTAGTCGCAGGCGAATCGGATCGCTGGTACCCTGATCAATGGATGCTCCTGACACCGGCGCCTCCATCCCCTGTCTCTGTCCCTGAAACCGAACCGGAATCGGACCATACGGCATTGCAATCTGTCGATGCAAATGCTCAACGCAAATGAGTGATCAAATTCGGATCGCCTATGCAATCACCATGGCGTGCGCGCTTGGGATTGCATGGCGACTGCTCCGCACCCGCCAATCACGCCTCGACCTCCCATCGGATCAACGAATCGGTATCGCGATCGGAGCTTTTGTCGGTGCCATGATCGGTGCCAAGATGCCGTTCGTTCTCGAAGCGGATTGGGAATCGCTCCGGTCGGGAACGATCTGGCTGAGCGATGGAAAGACAATCCTGGGAGGGATCTTCGGCGGCTACTTAGCGGTAGAAGTCACCAAGTGGTGCATGGGAATTACGACCAAAACCGGAGATGCATTTGCTGTCCCGATCGCGGTCGCCGTCGCCATTGGACGCATCGCCTGTTTCATCGCTGGTTGTTGCTTTGGGATACCGACCCAAATGCCATGGGGAGTCGAGTTTCCCTCTGCGAACGATCCTTCTGGAACTCTTCGGCATCCCACGCAACTCTACGAAGTCGCGTTTCACCTCACGGCCGCAGCATTGCTATGGCTCGCCGAACAGCGGGGTTGGCTGCCGAGGCAGCGACTGAAAGCATATTTGCTCGCCTATTTGACCTATCGATTCGTTAGCGAATGGCTGCGGCCGGAGCCAACTGATCACTGGGGATTGACCGCGTACCAAATCGCATGCGTGATTCTGGGTGCGGTGTTGGCTGTGTTATGGGCCGCGGATGCAAAGCTAGGCGATGTGTCGGATGAAAGTCAGACCTCTTGATCTGGCTCCCCTCGCCCCTGAGGAACGAAGGGGAGATGACGCCTCGATAGCCGCATTGAAAGCCTCTTCATACCATGGCTCAATGTATCCTGTCGCGGTGACGCGGCTTTGTCTTGGATACCTACCCATTTCAATTCCCATAGAACCAAAAAACGCACGCGGAGAGATTTCTCCGCGTGCGTTTTGATTTTTCATTGATGTTCGGCCGATTTCCGTTAGACAGAGTGCCGTAGCACCCAGTTATTGTTGATCTCGCTTTTCAACCGGACGCTAACGCGTTCCGGCCGATTTTTGAGATGACAATTTTCGGGAGCTTACAGATCGTAGCCGGTGCGGTACTGCGGTCGGATCAAGGAATCGTACTTGTCAGTACCCTTGACTTTGAGATTGGCCGCATCCCATTCCAGTTTGTCGCTGCTGACTTGTTGTCCGTCCGGTTTGGCTTCGCCTGCGGCCCAAACTGCCAAGTTTCCTAGCAAAATGACCTCGGTCAACTTACCCGCATAATTTTCGAAGTTCGACCAAGTTGGCTTGCCCGTCTTGATCGCCGTTGCGAACTCACGGAAATGCCCTGGGCTCCGTTCGAAATCGACTTCTTTGTCTTCCACGCCGGTGAAGAAGCACTCGGCACCATAATCGTTGGGCGAGTACATCTTTCCTTTATCACCGAGGACGAGCAATCCGCTGTCACTGCGATTGCGTCCATCGAGCATTGCAGGGTCGACTTTGTTGCCACCGTCATACCAAATCATTTTCAAAGGTGGACGATTCTTGGTCGCCGCAAACTCGTACACAATCTTGGAGGAAGCAGGGAATGTCTCTTTGTTGTGCCCGGTGGTCGTGGCTTGCACACTGACTGGATTGGTTAGATCGCAGCCGGCAAACGCGACGTTGAGAGTATGGCAAGCCATATCACCCAGCGCCCCGGTACCAAAGGCCCAGAATCCTCGCCACTTAAAGGGATGGTAGGCGGCATTGTAAGGACGCATTTCGACGGGGCCGATGAACTCATCCCAATGCAAGTTCGCTGGGATGGGTTGTTCTTCTGGGCGAGGAATGCCCTGCGGCCAAACGGGACGGTTTGTCCAAACGTGAATTTCTTTGACGTTACCGAGGATTCCCGATTTGAGTTTGGCGGCAGCAGATCGCAAGCCTGGTTGTTCGGAACCTTGATTCCCCATTTGCGTTGCCACTTTCGAAGTGGCCGCCAGTTCGGCTAATCGACGCGCTTCCCAAATCGTGCGCGTCAACGGCTTTTGGGTGTAGCACGCCTTTCCGAGACGGAGAGCGGCAGCAGTCGCTACGGCGTGTGTATGGTCCGGCGTGCTGACGGTGACAGCGTCGATCTCTTTGCCGACTTTGTCAAAGAGTTTGCGGTAGTCGTTGAAGACCTGTGCGTCTTCGAAATCTTCATCCTTCTTGCGTTCGGCGATGGTGTTGTCATCGACATCGCAAATGGCCACGATGCGTCCGTTGTTCGCAGCATCCTTGGAATCGCTCGAACCCTTTCCCCCAACTCCGATACATGCGAATCGGATTTCCTCCAAAGCCGATCTGCTCGCTTTGGCGGATACGCCTCCCGCTACCCAGTATCCCGCGCCCAGTGCGGTGGTCGATTGGAGGAAACGACGACGATTTGTATTTTTCATATCTACTCAACGTGATGATGGAAAGGAACGAAAGGCTGGATCGGTAATCGACCCTGCTCGCCAAGTCTCGTTAACCTACACCAGACTTGTGGAGAATTCAATTTGTAGGGAAAAATCAGAGGATATCGATTCTGCAAAGTTTTCCCACGAAAGGGTCGAACACCTGTCGATTTCTCGACTTGCTCAATAAAAAGTCGATGTAGCTCGTCTCGCAGGACGATTTCAAGAAAGCGCGACTCGGAAGGATCCGATGAAATCGGCAGGGATGCGGAGGAACGGCCTTTCAACGTCTGGATAGTCTCTCATTATGTTGAATCCCTCATCCATGTGGCGAGCCTTTTTCTGTGCGATCGGTCTCGTCCTGATCATTGTGGGTTTGGAATGTTTCGCCATCGACAGCGCGGTACTTGTCTCGGGTGTCAAGGAAGATCCTTCCGCAGCCCAAGTCCAACCGAATTGGTTTAACTCTACCCCGCCAATCGCGAAGGGAAGGTCTGTTAAACCCTCGGATTGGTTCCCTTGGGCAATGCTAGCCTCGGGCGCGATCGTATCGCTTTATTCCGTGTCGTTTCGCTCCAATGGAGCCTGAATCGATGCTCGCGATCCTTCCCTGCAACTCGATTTTGTGCCGGGCTTTTGTGCCGGAGATTAATCTTTCGGTTGTTCGATGACCAGTAGTTGATTGAGCTTCTCAATGGGGACAACTTGGACCGTTCCATCAGCCCACTGAACCGTTAACTCCTCCGGCTTGCGATCCCCCAGTCCAAATGTCGCCGTCAATTCGGCTTGTGATAAGTAGCTACGAGTCGGCGTGATGCAACGGGCCAGAATCTCGTCCTTTGCGGTTCGAAGAGTGATCGTGGAACCGATCGCGCCGGTGTTGGCTTTGTCCTTCAACCGAACTCTCAACCAGCCATGTTGCGTTTTCTGGTCATTTCGCAATAAGCGCGGCTTTCCTCCATTGGCTGTCATTAGGATATCCAGATCCCCGTCCGCATCGATGTCTGCATATGTTGCGCCGCGCCCGACCATTGGCTTCTGAAAATCCTTGCCTGTCTTCTCTTCGCCGAGTGCCAACAATTGCGTAGGCTGCCGCTTACCCGCATTCCAGAATAATTGAGGCGACTGTTCGTATTGTTGTGTTGGAAATACCTTTTGAATTCCCGGTTCCAAGTGGCCATTGGCGCAGACGATATCCAATCGACCATCCAGATCGAGGTCCGCGAAGAAGGCACCAAACGTCAACTTGAGTCGGGTCTGCGGTCCGAAGCCAGTGGTAGGGGCTACGTCCGTAAAGCTCGGTTTCAAGCCATCACTGAGATACAAATTGGATGGCTCGTTGGCGAAATTCCCGACGACAATCCCACAACAATCATCATTTCGATAGTTCGCACAATCGATACCCATGGCCCCGGTAGCTTGGCCGTCGCGTGTTAAAGCCACGTTCATCGAGATACCTTGATCTTCGAACGTGCCGTTGCGTTGATTGACAAACAGAAATTTCTTCACGGTGTCATTGGCGACACACACGTCGAGCCAACCATCATGATTTGCGTCGAGCAATGCGATTCCCAGTGTTTTGGCTTCGGGAACCTTGGTGGCCGCATTGAGGACGTGCAGGCCTGCCTTCTCGCCTACCTCGGAGAAGGTGCCACCGTCATTGTGATAGAGGTACAAGTGCACGCCATCAAAATTGGTCGGCTGACCATAGGATCTTTCCAAGCCCACCAATGTCGAAGCCAACGAAAGATCGATCTCGCGGCTCCACGATACGTAATTGCCCACGATCAAATCGAGCTTTCCATCTCGGTCGTAATCGAACCACATGGCAGGACAACTCCATTGCTTGTCCGATCCCCCCACCCCCGCTGCATCCGTCACGTCGACAAAGGTTCCATGGTCATTGCGAAAAAGATGGTTCTTACCTACGGCCGTGATGAATACATCCACCCAGCCATCATTATCAAAGTCACCAAACGCAGGTCCCATTCCATAGAATGTGACATCCAATCCGGAACCTTTAGTCACATCTTCGAAATTGCCAGTACCGTCGTTGCGATAAAGTCGCATGGTCGGCTGCAGTTGATCGTCGCTGCGGACGGTCCACGGCCAATCGCATGAATTGACAAACAGGATGTCTTCATCACCGTCATTGTCGTAATCGATGAAACCACAGCCGCTCCCCATCGTCTCAGGCAATAACCGTTCCCCTTGCTTCCCATCAAAGTGAACGAAGTCGATGCCCGCATCTTGGGTGACATCGGTAAACGGAATGTTGGGAACGGTGACCGTGACGGCTTTACGCTCTTGAGGGAGGATGGTTTCGGTCTTTTTTTCGGGTCCATCTTTGGCTGCAGGGCGGGTCGCGAAATAACCTACGGCTGCCAAAATGCCCAAGCTTCCGATGACCGCCAACGATTTCCAAAACATCCTGCCGATGATGGAATCGTCTTCCGCTTCATTCGATTCGACGGGTCGATTCCCTCGCTGTTTGCCTTTGCTCGGAGCCTTTTGGGATTGGGGATGTTGCGATTTACGTGAATCTGCCATGGCCAGCCTCTGTCGTCCAGTGATTGAAAAGCGTGTAGGGAAGAGAACCGCAGCCCAAAAGGAACAGTGCCCGCACAGGATCCGTGCTAGCGTTCCCTTTTGATCGCAGCCCGCGAAATGCATGCGGCTGCTGATTATTGGCTTCCGATCCTTTCAGACGGAGTCGAGTTGTCGGCCGCAGAGGGAATCGCCTGCGGTGGCCTCATTTCGCTCCGATCCGCGAGCCATTCCCGAGCAGCCTCGGAGGGAAGCTCTGGAGCGCCAGGTCGTTGCA
>Ga0194055_10002579_pt1 | contig 14287 bp, 19 predicted proteins | sample SepL449m_MetaG_FD_155482 | JGI IMG/M metagenome (GOLD analysis project Ga0194055, IMG submission 155482) | Anoxic zone freshwater microbial communities from boreal shield lake in IISD Experimental Lakes Area, Ontario, Canada - Sep2016-L442-9m | ecosystem: Environmental > Aquatic > Freshwater >... | reverse complement strand
TTCCCAGAAGCAATAATTGTAGAACCGCTAATAAATGAATTTGATGCTTTAAACTTTCCAGAAGATGCAAACAACTTAGATTATATATTTAGTTCACATTGTCTAGAACACTTATCTGATTGGGTTGCTACCCTAGATTATTGGAAAACAAGGATTAATAACGATGGAGTGATATTTTTATATCTTCCTGACTACTCTCAAACATATTGGCGACCATGGAATAATAGGAAGCACATTAATATTTTGAGCCCAAAAATTATGAAAGACTATTTTGAAGATAGAAACTTCACTAAAATATTCACGTCAGAAATTGATTTAAACAATTCTTTCATGGTAATGGCACAAAAAAATTGAGGCAAAATATGAGATTAAATTATTGGAGTTGTTCTAAATTTTCCGATTTAATTAGAGGCTCAAAAAAGCCTTTTGCTTTAGAGCTTGGACAATGGGATGATTGGGCTAAAGAGCAGAAAAGTAAAAGCCCAATTAGATTTTGGATGGCAGAGGAAGGTTTGTCCAAACTGCAAGACTTCGTAATGTTCCCATCTGATGTTTACAAAGCAACTAAAAACTATATTCACAAACGATGGATAATTAAAACTCACTATCTTAAAACAGGGCTTAAACCTGGCGAATACTATGATCTTGATCACAGGATAGTTCACGGTTTATTCAACGAACTCGTAGATTTTGTTGAAATCGAATGTGCTCGTTTCGCAAAGCGATCAGGAAAAAAATATATCATAAAAAATGGGCGATCAGCAGAAGCTGGTTTAGATTATATTGATTGGTCTTCTACAGAAAAAATAGATATCGGGGAAAAAATAAAAGAACTTTATTTCTGGTGGAAAATTCGTTCTAGTAGACCCGAAGAATATCTTGAAGATTCTTTCCAAGAAGATACAAAAATGCTAATTGAATTAATAAAAATAAGGCATGAAATTTGGACATGAAAAAAATAGCCTTCATGAATTAAATATGTTGGTGTTCACATAGCGCATGAAATGGGCTTCACACAATATTTTTCACGGCTTCAGAGATAGCAGAAGCAACATTTTCCGCTGCTTCTTTTCTTAAAATTAACGTGTGATGGTCTTCTCTGTAGCCATTAAATAATATCTCCCACGCAGCCTTCACACGACTAAAACCTTTTTTCCAAAATGGAGTCGTGGTGTTAATGAAAAATGTTATTTCAACGCTTTGAATTTCTTTTTCACCGGCGATTTCAATCCACATTTCAACTTGATGATCCTTATGACCACAGTCACAAGCAATTGTGTAGTAGTTATCAGAATTCAACATTATTCCTTTTGCAGGTTTTTGCATAATGAAAAACTTTCCAGATTAATTTTTACTCAGAACTATTATTATAGAGGGAAAAATAAGAAAGTCAACTATATTAATTGTATGAAAAATATAGAAGAAAAAAACAAATGTGTTTTTAGCTTTTTAAATGAGTTCACAGAATCAAAAGAACTAAATGAATGTGGTGTTATAGAGCCTCTATATCAATACGTTGTATCCATATACAATTGTTTTTTTGATTTGTGCTTCGAACTGGAGAACAGTCAATACGCCATAATGTCAGTAACTATTTGGTGGGCGGTTCAAATAGAATCATAAAAAGTCTTTTTTAGTTTTTTTATAAAAGTTATTATCGATACTTTGAAGATGGTAAAAGTTAATGTCATTTTGGTTAAGAGAATGAAACCTACACACATTTCTGTACATTAACCAAAACTCACAAAAAACTCTAAGACCAAATTTATTTTTGTCAACCTCGACGCTTAGTCGATATGATTCCTTAACTGAATTTAGACTTTTAATATAGTTGCAATTTGCCCACCAAAAGTTACCAGAAAAATGTCCAGATGGAGTAGAACCATATTTTACACCAACCGTATCAAAATCAACTAATTTATCAAGGCATTGAATGTAACTTTCTATAGCAAAATATTCCATATAATCTATCCACAACTGAACATTTTTTTCTCTTATAGGGTGACAATCGTGTGTTGCTCCTATGCTGTGTAAATACAATATTTGATCATTACTAAAACATTTTTGTGTTACTCCTTTGCTGTGTAAATATAAGATTTTATCATTATTAAACATTAAACTATGCTTTAGTACACAATCTAATGTTAATTGTTCTCCAGAACTTTCATTTCCTGATTGTTCTACTGGGAAAGTGTGAAATTCTACTTTAGATAAATTATATGATTTTAAAGTATCGTGTGCTGCTTGCAAATTATCAATAGTGTTTGCCTTTAAAAACAACTTAATTGATTTACAGTCGCTTAAAAGTCGAGATTTCTCTATTTTTTTGTATGTTTTTAAAAAACGATCTATGCAGTCTGCGACACAAAACATGTGATAAAATATGTGAATCATATTATTTTATAAAAATTCGCATAAATAGGTTATGGGAATTTTTAAAAATTGGCTCGAAGGATTAGATTTCGATAGCGACAAAGCTTTTTCACAGAAGCATAAAACGCAGGCTTCTAATATAGGAGAAGCTTTAGGATTTGTCAAACCACTAGTGAAATACAGTGAGGGTAGTTTCGCCACTTTATATTATCATCCAACAAAAAAGAACTTACTTATCAAAGTGACTTCTCACAAAAGCGATATAATGAATCTTGTTCAGGCTCAAAAGCTAAACAGCAACAACATTGTAAAGCTTTTTTCATGGAGAGGAACTCAAAAGGTAAAAGAATTACCTGCACTAGATTCCTTCGCAATAATAGTGGAACTGGTTTCTGGTCTTCCAATGATATATTCTACGAGCGAGTTTTATGAATTAAGCTTTAACGGTCGTTTTGAGTTTGCTTCAAATTGGTTGTCTGCTGGCGGGCATACGAGGCAGCATACTATTTTAAACAAACACAATAAAAATAACGAATTAGAGCATATGAAGCTAAGCGAATTGTTTCAAACTTTATATAATGCAAAGAAATATCATATTGATTTATCCGACTTTGAAGATAATATTATTGATGCAGTGAGCAGATATGTTATTATAGACATGGGATACTAATCTTTTTTTTTATTAGATTCTTTTTCTAATCTAGATTTTGTAAAAAAAGCTGCACATGCATATATTATTCCTCCAATAGCATAGGAAAGAAATGTTGTAGCTACAATAAATTTTTTAACCATTTAAAATATCCAACGACTTAAGAAGTTTAATATTGTGCAAAGCCCAGAAATAAAACAAACAACATAAAATATAAATAAAACACAACCAGTAACAACAAATTGTGCTTTAACATCACTTTTCTCCACATGCCTGCAGTGAAGAATATAAGATCCAGACAGAACAAACAAAGCTAGCAAAATCCACATAATGATCCTTTTGTAAACTAAAGACTGGTTTTAGAATTATTTAGAATAATCAATAAAATAGAAAAAAAAATTAAATAAGAAAATAGAATTATTTCTGGCATATTTTCCTTGATTTCTAACAACATATATAGCACAATTAACATAATTTATTTTTTCATATAGTCTGCTCCATTGTAATTAAAAAAACAATGTCTATGTAATGGATCTGTTTCTTGTATAAAAGGTTTATGCATGGCAGCAGCTAATGACAATGGAGAAGATTGATTTCCAACAAAAGTATTACAACCTTTTATAACCTCCGCCATCTCAAGAAAATTTTTAACAGGGTAATAAGGAACATATCCGAAATTTTGGACAAAATCTTTGTGCTCAAAAGGAAGTCCAATAAAAATAGAACTCTTGTTTTTTTTCAAAATATTTTTATATGTTGTATTATCATTTCGATATCGATTTGATCTTGCAAAAACAATTTCTGCAACTTTTTTTTCTTCACAATTGATCCAAGGTGATTCTATTTCTTGGTAAGGAATAGAAAACGCATAAAGTATCTTCATGCAAAGGTTTTCAGATCCAGAAATGCTCCATCTTTCTCTAAATTCATCTAGATTTATTATAGGATTATATTTTTTGTCATAAATTTCAACTTTTTTAATGTATGGTTGTGCTTCTAAAAGTGGTGTTAACATTGCAATTAAATCCATTGTAAGTCCACTATTCGATCCATCACACTTTTTGCCTAGCGATTTTTCATTTAAAAATAGCGTGCCGCCTCCTAAGTGGCGAATTACTGGTAAGCTATAAATTACATCTCCTATATCCCCTGAGTGCTTAAAAGATCCGCACAATGTAGGAAATGTATTATATTTTAATTGTTTTAGTGTGTTTTTAAAATCTACTTTTCGTATATTTTCAAATTCTTTTACTATTTTTTTTTGATTTATTATATTTCTAGATGCTGAAATATATGCTATTTTTTGTTTATTTTTTACGCTTTTATAGCTTTTAACGGATTCAGATGACTGAATTTTTTTACGAGAATCCTCCAGCCTGCCGGATCTTGTAAAATTCCGGCGTAAAGATGTTACAACATGTATTCTTTTTTTATCCATATGATGACATATATATGTTTAACATATTAATAGTCAAAGGATTCATATGAAAACATTTATTGAATTTTGCCAAGAAAGCAAAAAAGAACTACCGTTTATTACAGAAAAAACATCTCGGGCAGGTATAATGCATTGGGCATACCCGGACAGTTATATTCGCAGCCATTATTCTGCTGCGTACTTTATGCCTATTGCCGCCGATGCAATTCAAAAAATGGGCTATAAGACTTCTGAGGATGAAGTTGATCATGGACAAAGAACTTACAAAAATCACGAACTAATGTTAAGAAAAGAAAAATGATGAAGTTTAAAAAATGGCTCCAAGAAGAAGACGTTTCAGAAGGGGCATTAAAAAATCTTGCTCTGGCAGGAGTGCTAGGTCTATCTTCATTGGGCAGCACTGCTGCCGCCGCGAATTCTAGCGAAGTAGTTCCGCAAGATTCAATCGGACAGCAACCTCAAATTAAAGTTTGGAAAGATAGTACTGGTTCTATAGAAAAGCAAGGACACCTAGAAAAAATAGATAATGATTTAATAACGATAAGGTTGTTGAACAATGATTCTTTCACAATGCCAATAAATTGGTTTTCTGGAAATGATAGAATGTATATAGACAAACATAGAGGAATGACGAGTGTTGACATTAACGCGCAAGTAAAATCTTTCCTTCCCGATTTAAAAAATACACAACAGGCACCGAATCAAAAATCTGCGTCTGCTCCATCTTTTAGTACAAGCCCTGTTGAATTTGATCCTACTTTCGGACCAAAACCTCCAAATAAAAATCCAACGCCAATGCAGGTTTATAAGTATCAAATTAATTTAGTTAATAAGGCACAAATGGAAATTAATCGAGGCAAGAGACCATCAGCAGAATGGCTAATACTGTATAAAAAATATAATGGACAACAACCATCCCCACCAACAGAAAACGAATAAAATTAAAACATTATTTTTAGTATTGTTATTATTATTGACTGTTTTATTTGGATGTTCAAAAAACAATTGTAATTGCACCTGTATTAATTGTGGTCCTTTATGCAAAAACAGGTGTGAAGAAGATAAATGTTTTCCAGGCGTGCGATGCTGCGAAAAATGCACCTGTGTCTCTAGAAAATAATGCTACCGAGTATTTTTATTGCCCGTTCCGCCCACAACGCCGCCTGCTATTGCTGCTGGTCTTGTAAGGTTATCAGCGGCATACTTCGCGGCGGCGACTCTTTTTGCAACTTCCGCCGATGCACTCTGTCCGTACTGTCTTATGTCTGATGCGTTTTGTCCTTGGGTAACCTGAGACCCCAACAAAGACGAAGTAGCATCCGAATCTTTTGATTGTTGCATCAGTCTTGCTGCATCCCTATAAGTGTCCCTAACGTCAGGCTGATTTTCCACTCCAACAATTTGAGTTACGTTATTTGTTCCGGCACTAGATCCAGCAGAAGTGGTTTGGAACTTCCCTGATGGGTTCACGGCTTGATCTCTTCCTACTGTCATGTCATCATGTACTCTGTGTCCTTTTGCATTCAAGTGAGTTGAATGATGAACATTTGACCCATCATCCGAACTCAGAGTTTCTCCTTGTGCTTTACCACTACCAGATGGTTCCAGAACTACACTTTTATGTAGCCACTCCGCAACCTTAGGATCAATACCTTGATTTTTTATTGATTGAACAATGAAATCTTTGACTTCATGACTTATCTTCCCTACTCCAGCACCAATAGCAGCACCAGCACCAACTAAAAATGCCATCCTTGCAACTTCTTTTGGATTGTTTTTAGCATATTGACCAATCTCTTTAATTCTGTTGCCGATTGAACTTCCTATTTTTGCTCCATATCCTGAAGTTTTTCCTGCAACTGTTCCTGCGGCAGATCCTAATTTTTCTCCTGCCCAGTCTCCCCAAGAGTCTGCTTCTACGAATGCTTTAAAAGACTCAGGCTGTAATTGCACTTGTGGTGTTTGTTGTTTATTTCCAGAAACAGCATTTTTAACTCCTTGGACGGCCTTTGCACCAGTATCCCAAGTCGCATCAAATGCTTTGTTAGCACCTTTCATGAGCGGCTGTTTAACAAAATAAAGAAGAGCAGCAAATGGGATCGCTGCTGGACCGCCGGTTATTCCAGCAGCTACTAAAGCAGTTGCCAAAGGAAGAGGAACTCCAGTTTTCTGTGAAAGCATTTTTGCAGTGCCGCCAGCCTTCGCTAGGGCTTGCTTTGCAACGTCTGAGTATTTCTCGTAGTTTTGATCGACTCCTTGTTGAGCTTGATTAAAGCCCGTCTTAAAACCTTTTTGTAAAGATCCCAAAAAAGCTTCGTCGTATTTTTCTCTGTTTTTACAGTAAACTAAAAATTGCATAAATTATATAGAAAAATTACTAATTTAATTGCAAATAATCTTGACAAACAGATAATATTTTTGGTATAGTCAAAAAATGGAAATTAAAAACGAATATGAGAAGATAGGGGCATCAGTTGTATACCCATTTAAAAAAAACAATAGATGGGTATTCAAGAAAGATGGTCAGGTATATGATATGGCTCCTGCACAAGCCACAGAAGCAGCTTTAAGCCCTTTGGTTATCGGTGCAGATAGAATTATATCTATTGGTTGCAAACTAAAAAACATAGAAAATCCAGAGGACGGTTTTGCATTAATTTTCTCTCAAGAATATTTTCCGAATGCAGATGTTAAATTTAACCTAGTAGAAGATAAGTTTAATGGCTGGATATACGAAGTTGAAGAGCTAAATCTTAAAGGATTGCTACCAGGACAATCTGCGTGGGTTTGTCCGTATATGATACTATATTATAAAGAGCCCCCAAAAACTATTTATTTAAAAATAGAGAAAAAACATTGATTAAATCATATTTTTTTATGTTTGTTTTTTTGTCTTCTTTGGCATTAATCAGACTATATTGTGCAGACATTGCTGGTTTCTTAATATTCTTATTCTTTTCTTTTTTTTTCCTATACTCATTCTTCATATCATATAAAATGAAAAAAGAAGAAAGTAGAAAGTTAAGTAGATTAAAATTATTTAAGTCTTTACTACTGCCAAAAGTAACTGTAAAAAATGAAGGATATTCTTTAATATACAAACTAATTGTTCCTTCTCCAGAACTTTTTAATGAAATAGAACAACAAAAAAAACAAGTAAAATGAAAAATTTTGTTAAAAAAGCATTAGAAGCTGGCGGGTCAATACATCCATTGATTATACCAGCAGAGCTAACAAACGGAACAGGGTTAATGAACCCTTCCGTAATGATATTAAACAATAAAATAATTGTTATAATAAGGCATGTTAACTATACTTTTTATCATTCAGAAGCTAAAATGTTTCAACACCAATTTGGTCCATTAACATACGTTCATCCGGAGCAAGATTTACATTTAAGAACAATAAATTATTACTGTGAGCTAAACAACAATTATGAAATTACAAGATACAACAAGATTGATACATCTGAATTTGACACTTATGCTCCGCTTTGGGACTTTGTTGGATTAGAGGATGCTAGGATATTTCAATGGGAAGAAAAACTGTACATATCAGGAGTTAGAAGGGATACGACAACGAATGGTCAAGGAAGAATGGAGTTATCAGAGATTATAGTGTCTCCTCTTGGAGTAAAAGAAGTTTCTAGATTTAGAATACCTACTCCAAACAACAATGATTCTTATTGTGAAAAAAACTGGATGCCATTTTTTGATTTACCATTTCACTATGTTAAATGGTCAAATCCAACAGAAGTTGTAAAAATAGATATAAACAACAAGACTTGCAGTACTGTGAGTTTAAGCGACCGTATAAATTTGCCTCGTGACATAAGAGGTGGATCTCAAATTATATCTTGGGGCGATGGATACCTTGCTGCAACGCATGAAGTTGATCTTTTTCAAAGCGAAGTTGGAAGAAAAGATTGTCGTTACAGGCACAGATTCATTGTGTGGGATAAAAACTTTAAAATTGTAAAGTTTTCAGAAGATTTTGATTTTATGGAGGCTCATGTAGAATTTTGTATCGGTATGCATAAGCAAGATGATTGTTTTCTCATGACTTTTGGATTTCAGGATAATGCAGCATATTTGTTAAAAGTTCCTATTAAAACAGTGGAGAATTTCATCAATGAGAGTAATTGATTGTTTCCCATATTTTAATGAAAAAGAATTATTAGAACTGAGAATCCATCTTCTTCATGATAAAGTAGATAAGTTCATTATTACAGATGCGAATAGAACACATAGAGGAACTTTAAAACCTTTTACTTGTAAAAACACTCTTAAAGAACTGGGAATAGTTAGCGATAAGATTCAAGTTATAGAAGTAAAGCTACAAAGTTATGAAGAACAACCAAATGCTTGGTCAAGGGAAAGAATGCAAAGAAATGCTGCTGCCGAGTTCATAATAGAAGGTGATGTTTGCATTGTGAGCGATTGTGATGAGATTATGAATCCAAACTGCGTGCAGTATTACATTAATGTCGCACGACAGAACCCAAAAAATATCATAAGAATTCCTCTCGCCTTTTTAATAGGAAGAGGAGACTTAAGAGTGTTTGATGAAAGAGGAAATCCTGTGCCTTGGCGTGCTCCTTACCTTTGTTTAAAGTCTCATTTAGAAAAATATACTTTTTCTGATGTTCGTGAGAGTCATGCATTAGGAAAACATAATATAGAATTTTCTGATTTGTTTATTACAGAAAACAATAAAATAGAAGATGCTGGCTGGCACTTTAGTTGGATGGGCGATGAAGCTAGAATAAAAATAAAAAGTGAATCATTTTTACATTGGGATGAAATTTCATTACAAAAAGACTATGTTCCAAAAGAAAACTCAACAGACTTTTTAGGAAGAAAAAATCATATTCTAAATAAGTACCCAATTGAAAATTTACCAAAAGAAATATTTAATATTCCAAACGTGAAAAAGTTTTTGTCCGTATGAGGAGTCAAAAAATATGAATAGAACTGATATTATTAACAGAATAATTAAAAGTAATGGTGCAAAAAAGTACCTAGAAATAGGCGTTGATGATGGAGTAAATTTTTCAAAAATAAACTGTGATTATAAGATTGGCGTTGATCCTGCTCCAAATTCACATGCTAATATTCATTCGAACTATGATGAATTTTTTGATAAGAACAAAGAAAACTTTGATGTTGTTTTTATAGATGGTCTTCATCACGCAGATCAAGTTTATAAGGATATAATAAATTCACTGAAAGTTTTAAACAAAAATGGCTATATTGTATGCCATGACATGAACCCAATCGAAGAAATACATCAAATTATTCCATACAGTGGCTGTGGAGCGTGGACTGGCGATTGCTGGAAGGCATTTGTAAAGCTGCGAATGGGTAAAAATGACTTGGAAATGTATACCGTTGATACGGACTATGGGTGTGGAATCATCACCAGAGGGCATCAGAAACTTTTAAAGGCTAATGATTCGCTTACATATAATTATTTAGATAAAAATAGAAAAGAGTTGTTGAATTTAATTTCTCCAGAAAAATTCTTATCAAAATTTGCTTATGATGAAAAACATGACTTAGCTTCATTGCTGCACAGATACATTTACGACTCCGAAAATGCAGATAATAATTTTTCTTTAGCAATTATATATGAAAATATGGGGCAAACCGCTGCTGCTCTTTCATATTATTTGAGAGCTGCCGAAAGAGCTGAAAGCAAACTATTACAGTACGAATGCCTAATCCGTTCGTCAATATGTTTTGAGAAGCAAGGCACAAGGAACTTTACAGCGAAAGGACTTTTGTTGCACTCGCTGGCGATTCTTCCAAAACGACCAGAAGCATATTATCTTTTAAGTAAATTTTATGAAAAAGAAAATAAAGATGGAAGTTGGCAGGAATCATACACCATGGCATCAGTAGGATGCGATGTTTCAAGTTTAATTGCACACGAACCACTAAGAACATTTGTAGGATATAACTATTATGGACTATTGTTTCAAAAAGCATTAAGCAGTTGGTGGTGTGGTCTGTGCGAAGAAAGTAAAGAAATTTTCAAAGATTTAATCAATAATTATAATTTAGACAATCAAACAAAACAAGCGGTTACGAACAACATGAAATTCCTTAAATTAGATGTTAAATAATTATAGAAATAAAATGCAAAACAAACTAGACGGCTTCCCAATAGTAAATTACATAAGCCTAAAAGAATGTGTGGAAAGAAGAGAATCATTAGAGTGTAATTTCATAAAAAATGGAGTTACTACATTTAACGCATTAATATCTGAACGTTTTTCAAAGTGCTCCGACATCGTTACGGGAAACAACTTGGGAAACATGACAGAAGGAGAAATAGGATGTGCTGTTTCTCATATAAAAGCAATAAAATATTGGTATGATAACACAACCGAACCATACGGATTTTTTTGCGAAGATGATTTAAGCTTAGAAACTATAGAATTCTGGGAGTTTACTTGGAAAGAATTCATAGAACAGTTGCCAAGCGACTGGGATTGCGTCCAACTACTGTGCATAAGAAATGAATTTAAAACTTTTTTACTAAAAAAAAGATCTTCATGTGACTGGCTAGGAGATCCAATTGACTGGGGAGCAGCAGCTTACATTCTAAAAAGAGATTATGCAAAAAAGATATTAAACAGATATATTATAAACGACAATTTTTTGTTTTATATTAAAGAAGATTTAAACACCATCCCTAGCGTAGAAAACCTACTTTTCACACACATTGGGACTGTTTATGCTATCCCGCTGTTCGTTGAAGATGTATCTTTTAATTCTACGTTCACAAACAAACAAAAATCATTTCATGACTACTCCAGAGAAAAAGTTTTGGAATGGTGGCGTAATTCAACGCTCAAGCCCATTCCAGTTGTTGGCACCGCTGTTGTTAAATCCACCGCGTGGGTTTCTAGGTTAATATCTAGCATTGACTACCCTGTTGAAACTTTTGTTATCATAAACAATAATGGCAAAAAGGAAATAAACAAGGAGCTAGACTTGTTGGCTGAATTAAAACATGAATTTATTAGAAATATAGTAGTATGCCATATGCCGTCAAATATAGGTGTTGCTGGTGCCTGGAACCTTATTATCAAATGCTTCATGAACGCTCCATATTGGATCATCGTCAATGATGATGTGTCCTTTGGACCTGAATTGTTAAAGGAAATGCATAATGTCTGCGAGGCGGATCCAGAAATAGGCATAATTCATGCTTATGAAGGAGATTTTAATATGGGAAGTTGGGATCTATTTTTAATAAGAGACCATACAATTCAGAACTATGGACTATTTGATGAAAATTTATACCCAGCATACACAGAAGATTCTGACTATATCATGAGATTCATTATAAAGCCATTAAAAAGAATTGTGTCGCTGCCGTATGGCTACAAGCACGGACTTGGCGAAAAAGATCAATATTATACAGAAGGTAGGCAAACATCAAAAACAAGTCCAGAACTAAAAGAAAAACTTGATAAAAGCAACAATATGAACATAGACTATTTATCAGAAAAATGGGGCGAAGGATGGAGGATGGGCTGTCCTTATAAAAATCCATATAACCAAGAGAATAATTCTCTGTCCCACACAACATATGACCTTTCGTTTGTGAGAAAAAAACACTTAGGATTTTGAAAATAAATTTACATTAATCGCCCAACAGCGACTCCAGCGGCTTTAGCTGTTTGTGGCCATAACTATGGTTGCAGCGACTCCCATAGAGCGATGTCAGTGGCGTAAATCTCACGAACACGCACTTCCTGCTCTGGTGTCAGGTTTGGTTTATCGGTGGATTGAGCGGGATCTAGTTGGGGCAAAATCTGGGCAATTCCGAGCCATGTCGCGCACGCCTGCAATTGATCTTCAAACCGGAAGTAAACTGTAAACGGCAACGGAGGCAGTGCTTGATACCTTGGATTTGCGAGTTGCTCGTTTAGCGTGACATCCTGTTTGGCAACCATTGAGCGAAATCGTTCAATGGGATTGCGCACGATCACTGCCAGCTCTGCATTCTCTGGCAGCTCATAGTCCGATATTTGTTCGGTTAGGTATCGTGCCGGGTGCAGCCACCACTGGCTGGTGCCTTTGTCTTCCCTATAATTTAAATAGTTGTCCTCTTCTTTTTCTGCCATCCACGCTACGGCAATTGCGTGTGACGCGCTTCGTGGAATTAAGCGTAGGTAACGATTATTTCCTGCGTGTAAAATACTACCCATTGCACCACCTATGTAAAATAAAGAACCACAGCGCCCGCGCCAGCCGGAGTGCCTGCGATGATATCGTAAGGGTAGGCAGTTACGCCGCCGCCGCCCAAACCAGCGGTTTTAGCCGGGCCGTACTTTTCATCTACCCCGCCAGAGCCAAAAGCTGCGCTGGCCGCACAAGTTTCTGTGGTGGAAACACCCGCTAGTGTCAAGGCCGCAAATAATCCGCTTATGTTCGTAGCCGTGTTGCGCCTGCAAACTGCCGGGGTGCCGTTGCCTCCAACCGCACCACCGCAATGATCTGTGTACGCTATCAGAACAGCCAAACCGCCGCTTGCTCCGCCGTCGCCACCGCTAAACGATGCGGGCGTATTACTAGAAACTAGCGGCGCAGCATTTCCAGTGATCGTGGTTCCACCGTATGTAACAGTGCTATTCCCGGCACTTGATCTGGTATAAGCGACTGAGGAACCGCCTGTCACAGTCCACGTCTTATATGCGCATCCGCCAGCATTTCCAGCCCAACCGCTCGTAGTAGTGTTATTGCCTAGTCCCCCGCTGCCCACTGCCCAAGCCTTCATGGTGGTCGCACCGGTCGGCACGGTGTACGCCGTGCCGGAGGTTAACATGACTGCTGATGGAGAAAAAGAAGCCAGCGACGTAGCCGTGACTGTTGCCGAACTACTGACATACCCAGTCCTCGTCGTCGTAATCGTCGCTGTTGAGCTTGTACTACCTGACACCCCGGTTACTGTGACGAGTCCACTTCCACTAATTGCTACCGAGCCCGATGCGGTTGCCGTACCGGCCCACGTGTACAAGGCGGAGTAATTACTGATCTGAACAGTAAAACCATCAGCGGTTGCTGTTGGTGTTCCAAATATTGCCGTCTCGGCTTGCGTTTTTAGTATTAGCGTGATTCTTGTCATAGTCTTCTTCTAACTATAATTTTGTATATATGATCCGTACCAGTATGTTCCCTCGCTAACAAAAGAGAGCAGATCTGTCCTGCTTGCTGTTGTTGAGATTGTTGGTGCTGACCCTCCTATAAATTTTACGCCAGTAAACGAGGCAGTGAATGACCCCGCTCCAGTGTATAGGAATAATAATAAACTCTTGCCCGCCGCCGCCGTGGGCATCGTAAACACACAATTCCCTGTCAGGGTGCAGGTTTGTACGTTTCCGTTTGTTAGGGATAGCGTTTTAGTTGTGGATGAGTTGCCTATTGATACTACTGTTTCAGTATATGCATTTTGATAAATCCTAGACATATTATCTCCATTTTTATTTACAATATATAGTATTAATCATGATGGTTTAATGGGCCACTCTATATTATTAGGATCATTTTGCACATTAGGAATGTCTCTAAGATTTTGTCTATAAGTCATCCAGTCTTCTTTATTGTTTCCAACATCCGGCAAAACCCTCCAGTCACATTGTGACAGCAAAAGATCTCTTTGATTACGAACTGCTATCCAGAGCTTTTCAATGGGCCAGTTTAAGACAAGAGCGTCAATCTGAGCCTGTTGTTCTGGTGTTGGCTGGTCATCTTTATAGTCTATTCGGAATGACCCATCACCATTTTCAGATATACAGGTTATATTAATTATAG
>Ga0194055_10002578_pt1 | contig 14288 bp, 17 predicted proteins | sample SepL449m_MetaG_FD_155482 | JGI IMG/M metagenome (GOLD analysis project Ga0194055, IMG submission 155482) | Anoxic zone freshwater microbial communities from boreal shield lake in IISD Experimental Lakes Area, Ontario, Canada - Sep2016-L442-9m | ecosystem: Environmental > Aquatic > Freshwater >... | reverse complement strand
TATGTTTCCGCCAGCAGCTGCGATGGTAGAAGTGATGGCGGAGACGGAACCTGGCTCTAGCGGACGTCCCATGACTGTGACTATGAGGCGTTCGCGCCAGTGGTCAAGCTCGGTGTCGGGAATGTGCCGAGCCACCAGGCTCATGTTTCGGGAGTGGGCATACAGGGACGTCACGCGTTGAGCCTCTGCGTATATCGCTTCACGATGTGGTTGGGAAGTATGAATCACCACACCCAACACCAAATGGCCTTGTAAGACAATTTGTTCAAGCTGGCGAATCGTCACAGGTAGTTCGCTCAGAGTTGCTGTGAGACCAGCAGTGACTCCAGTTTGATCATCACCGCTCACTGTGAGAACCAAAACCTCTTCCATACCAAGTAAGACTACGGGTAATGAATTGCCACGGCCCGTAAAAGATCGTTGGCTGACCGTTCCAGTTCCCGTAAAACTGAAATACGGGCAAGATCTCGGCTACGAGAATTGACTACCTGTGAATGATTGATTGCAAAAGCACACACCCGAGCAATTTTGAATGCCAAGTGCGCCGTTTCAATGTCACGTCCTGATGGTGATGGGGGCAAGTGCAGAAATGCTGCGGTGGCAGTTGCATTATCTGCCGAATCACGATTTCCCATGACAGACATGGAATTGAGTTGCTCTGTGGATTCCGAGAGTTGCATGAGGAATGTTTGGCGAGCATGTTGTCTATCGAGCACAGGAATCGCGTGATCTATGTCGTGAAATCGGGCTGCTGATGACGGGAGGAATTCAATGACACCTCGTGTACCAAAGCCAACGAAACCCTCGGGGTGAGCTGCTTGCTGCAGAAGAGTCGTCGGCACTCCGTGAGGCTGCCCGGGAAGAGGGAGTGCAGGCAAGGCAAGGGATCGATCCTGACTCACTGTGTCCAGGAAGGTGCGCCACGAGATGTTTACTGCTTCATGGGAAATGGTGTGGAATCCGGTGATTGATTCCGCAGCATTTGCGCAGTCCGATGTGGTGACTAGCCCTGCGCGCCAACTGTTTAGCCACGCACAAAGTGCGATGCTCTGTGGCAACTCGGATTTCACTTAGATAGATTACACATGTGACTCCTGCGATTGCACTTTCCGATGTCACAGTCGTTCGCGGGCAACGTGAAATCCTCTCGCATGTCTCTTGGAATGTAGATGAAGGCCAGCGTTGGGTGGTTATGGGTCCCAATGGTGCAGGCAAAACGACGCTTATGCAGATCTGTTCGGGCTACATGCACCCCACATCCGGAAGCGCAATTGTGCTCGGTGAAAAACTTGGTGCTACAAATGTGCGAGATCTTCGCCCACGAATCGGCATTTCGAGTTCAGCCACTGCCGGACTTCTACCACCTCAGGAAACCGTTTCCGATGCAGTTGTGACCGCTGCGTATGGAGTTTCGGGTCGTTGGCGCGAGCGGTACGAAGCAATTGATCACGAGCGCGCACATACGCTCATCGAGTCATGGGGATTAGCTGACTTGAAAGATCGGCGGATAGGTACGTTGTCGGAAGGTGAACGGAAACGAACCCACATTGCTCGCTCGCTCATGGCAGATCCCGAAATCCTCATTTTGGATGAACCGGCCGCCGGTCTTGATGTTGCAGGCCGTGAAGAATTAGTCAATCGACTCAGTGCGTTGGCAGCAGATGATCGCTCGCCAGTTCTTATCTTGGTGACTCACCATGTCGAAGAGATACCTCCACACTTCACACACGCATTGTTAGTGAGCAACGGCCAGGTCAGTGCGCAGGGACTAGTGCATGACATGATTGCCTCCGAACCGATGTCGAAAGCATTCAACACGCCACTTATTGTGGAGCATTTTGACCAGCGTTGGTATGCGCGTGGCTGGGAGCCAAGCCGCGGTAAGCGCGCCCTGTAGTTGCTAACATCTCGGTATGAGTGACCTCACAGACGTTGTACCGACTTGGCTTAGTTCATTTGAACTTGAGCAAGCACGCGAACGGTTACCCATGGTCTACGTGGATGCCATTCCGGTGCGAGTGAATGAACAAGGCCGAGTGACGCTCATTGGATTACTCTTGCGCGGCAGACCTGATGGTTCCATCAGTAGGGCCGTAGTCTCTGGACGCGTGCTTTATGGTGAACGTATTCGTGACGCGCTGATACGTCACATAGAAAAAGACTTAGGACCAGTAGCGTTGCCACAAATCCCACCGAGTCCGGCTCCGTTCACAGTGGCTGAATATTTCCCGGACGAAACGGTGTCAGGCTTTCACGATCCTCGACAGCATGCGGTGTCGTTGGTCTATGTCGTCCCAGTTAAGGGCGATTGTCGACCAAGCCAGGATGCTCTCGATCTTGTGTGGGTCACACCTGAGGAAGCAATTTCGCAGGATGTGCGTGCCGAGATGACAGGTGGACAAGACCTGCTTGTGCGATTGGCACTGGCTCATGTTGGACAGTTGCCTTAACAGTGGCTTCATCAGATGGCGATGGGTGGGTTGATTGCACCTGCGGTGCTCGGCATTGGGGCAAACACGGCGCGGCAGGAATTCTCATTGTTGATGCCAGTCAAGAATCGGTCCTCATGCAACTTCGAGCAGAGTGGACGCACGGTGGACGCACCTGGGGCATACCTGGGGGAGCTCGCGATTCGCACGAAACAGTCGTTGAAGCGGCGCTTCGAGAATTACACGAAGAGTTGGGCATTCTTTCGGATTTTGTGGAAGTCATTCATCATGATGTATGGACTGATCATGGTCCGTGGACATATCACACAGTGATTGCACTAGCGAACCAAGAGTTAGACATCGTTGCCAATGAGGAATCAGTTGAGGCGCGGTGGGTGTTGCTGGACTCGGTCGTTGATTTGGATCTGCATCCAGCACTAGCCCTTGTGTGGCCGGAGATTCGAATGCAAGTAAGCGCAGCTATTGCGCAGCGCGCCGCAACATAAATCTGTGAATATTGTGTCCAAGTTGCTCACCACGCACTTGATATTTTGTTGGCGCAAATTCACGATGTGGCTCACTGATAACAAACCGTTTGTCCGTAGACACAACATCACGTACATGTTGCGCATACGAGTCATCATCCGTCACAACAGTAATCAGGCCCTCAGCAGATAGCACCTGATCTGCCACATTGAGGAAAGCGGCCTGGATTAATCGTCGTTTGTGGTGCCGAGCTTTTGGCCAAGGATCGGGAAAAAATACGTGCAACTCGTCAACACAACCCGGTGCGAGAACATCAGCAAGTAACACCCAACCATCACCGAGATGGACTCGAACATTGATCAGTTCGTGCTCGATGACTTTTTGGGCGATGGCACAAATTCCTGGGGTGTGCACGTCGATGGCAAGCACTCCGTAACCATCATTGGCTAGGGCAACGGTGTGATGTCCCATGCCAGCTCCAAAATCTACGACTGTTCGCCGGCCTTGAAAAATCTGGTGCAAGTCCACAGGATGCGCAAGATTTATGACATCAAGTCCAGGAATCACAGTCTCAATGAGGTCAGTTCTAGCCTGACTCATACGCCCATGTCGTGCACGAAAGGTGCGTATGGGTGGGTAGATTGGTGACTGCACCCATCAAGGGTACAAGCCCCGGTACAAGGAGAAACACAAGTGAAGTTTCAAGGCGTTTACGTTCCCATCATCACCCCGTTCGACGCGGCAGGAAATATTGACAAAAAAGCACTTGCTGATTTCACCGACGTGATGATCGCAAATGGTGTCGATGGCATTGTTGCTGTCGGAACAACCGGCGAAGCCTATGCACTAACGATGGATGAGCGTCATGCTGTCATCTCCACTGTCATCAAGCAAGCAGCGGGCCGAGTTCCAGTGCTTGCCGGTGTTGGCGGCCTGTCGACGAATGAAGCAGTGGGACAAGCAGCACTTGCCAAGCGTCTTGATTGCGATGGCCTCATGCTCGCTGCTCCTGCGTATGTTTTGCCGACACCTCACGAATTAGCAGTGCATGTGAAATCTGTTGTAGCTTCTGTGAATCTTCCAACTGTTCTTTATGATTACCCAGGTCGTACAGGTGTTCAATTCGGTGTCGAAGCACTCGATGAAATTGTGGGATCTGACAATGTATTTGGAATTAAGGAAGCCTCTGGTGACTTGTCCCGCATCGCAACAATGACTGCACGTTACGGAGATAAGTTGCAGCTCATTTGTGGAGCAGATGCAGATAGCCAAGAGTTTATGGATAGTGGCGCAACCTGTTGGATCGGCGGAATGGCAAATGCACTTCCTAAGGCCCATTCTGGAATTATGAATCCCGACACTCGTGCACAAGCACATGCTGCAGTGTCAGGCATCCTGAACTACATCGAAGCTGGACGCTACATTGCAAAGACCAAGGCACTCATCACTATTCTTGGTTTCCCAGTTCCACATGTACGTGGCCCGCTGATCGAAGCAACACCGGAAGAGATTGCAACGCTTGAAAGTCTTGTTGCCGATGCTGGTGAATGGGCACCGAGTTTGGTGTAGTACGTACAACATTTCGTAAGAGGCTCCGAGTTTATTCTCGGGGCCTCTTCGTATGTCGGCTTGATGTTGCGCTCTACCCTTAACACATGGACCTGTGGAGCCTTGTTCCCTTGATGTGGCAAACCGAGCTCATTGGGGTAAAGCAGCACATCGATGCCATCAATGCACAATTGGAAGTGGTGTCGACCAAGCATTCTGTGTTACCGGCGCAGCACCAAATTTTTCGGGCGCTATCGTGTGCGCCACGGGATGTGCGGGTCATCATTATTGGGCAAGATCCCTATCCACGTCACGAACATGCATGTGGGCTGAGTTTCTCGGTGCCGCCTGGCACGACGCCGCTCCCCCCGACATTGCGCAACATACTGTTGGAGTTATCAACTGACATTGGTTCTCATCATGTGTCAGATGGTGACTTAGGCGCATGGAGTGAGCAAGGTGTGCTGCTGCTTAACCGAGTGCTCACTGTTACCGAAGGTTTGTCGAACTCTCATCGCAACTTTGGCTGGATGACAGTGACTGAGGAAATTGTAGACACTGTGGTAAAACATAATCCAGATGTTCCAGCGATACTGTGGGGTAAGCAGGCTCAAGAATTACAGATGACATTTCAGCATGCCGTTGTCAGTGCACATCCCAGTCCGCTAAGTGCCTACCGTGGTTTTTTCGGCTCTCGCCCCTTTAGTGAAATCAACCGCATATTGGAGCAACAAGGACATACTCCGATAAGTTGGTAAATAACAACAGATGAAATAGTTGAGTGGATGTGACCAGATGAAGACGGCAATTGCAGGTCTGGTCGTCTTCGTGTCGCTGCAACTCACTTCTCCAGCACAGCGACATACACCTGCAATACAAGCACCGACCTTGGCATCGGAATCTCCGGCATTGTTAGCTGCGCAACATCTGACGGCAAAGGGTAGGGCGCCAAAGACTGGATATAAACGATCACAGTTCGGTCCAGCCTGGCGTGATGTTGACCATAATGGCTGCGATACCCGAAACGATGTGTTGCGCCGTGACTTTATTCGGGTAGTCATTAAGGCACGCACACACGGCTGCAAAGTTATTGGAGGCAGTTGGATAGATCCATACTCGGGTCAATCTGTTGAATTCAGTAGTGCGCCATCACAACTCGACGCAGATCACGTGGTGTCACTGTCAGATGCGTGGCAAACCGGGGCGCAGTATTGGAGCAAAACGCAACGCGAGGCGTTAGCCAATGATCCGTTAAACATCGTCATCACTACCGCTTCGCTTAATCGACAAAAAAGTGACAGCGATGCCGCATCGTGGCTCCCACCCCGAGTGGCATTTAGGTGTGACTTTGTTGCAAGGCAAGTGGCCGTCAAGCAGAAATATGGTTTGTGGGTCACGTCCGCCGAAAAGACTGCCATCATCGCAATCTTGTCGGGACCTGCATGCCTGCACACAACTTTGCCTGATGGAAATCAACGCCCCGTCTAGGGCATAGTTGACCTATGTCAATTCAACCTCGAGTGTTGATGGTCGAGTTAGTGATGTCCGCCGACCGACTGATCGAATCAGCACGAACTGCCACAACAGTGCCAGGCCAGTGGCCACCGACGATTGTGTTGGGCCACTTGTGCGATAACGACAGGTTAAATTGGTCGCTGCGAATTGATGCCATGGTTACGGCACGACGCACGCAACGCCCTGCACCGCACTTCGAGTGGTACGAACCCGAAGGGGACCTGACGCAGACTCGGTATCAGAACCACAGCCTGGATGATGTGGCGGCCGCTTTGATGGCTTCCCGGATGAGCCTTGTCACGCAGTTGCGTCAGCTGGAACCCCAAGATTGGCAAGCAACCGCCGTACATGACATTTTTGGTGACATTGAGCTAACGGAATTGATTATTCGGCTCTTAGCGCACGACGAGGAACACCGCGCTTCTTTGGTTTTAGATGCATCACTCGGGGGTAACCTGTAACCATGAACACAACAACAATCGTGGTCGGCGCACTTGTGCTGCTTGTCCTTTTTGTCATCACCCAATACAACCGACTCGTGCGCCTTAACGTGCGCGTAGACGAGTCATTTTCGCAAATTGAAGTGCAGCTGCAGCGTCGAGCTGATTTGATCCCCAATTTGGTGGAAACCGTTAAGGGATACGCTGCTCACGAGAGTGCAACTTTTGAAAAGGTTGTTGCAGCGCGTGCTGCTGCCACCTCGGCTAAAGGTGTTGCGGATGTCGCCGCCGCCGATGGCCAGTTGACACAAGCATTACGTGGCTTGCTCGCAGTTTCTGAGGCTTACCCAGACCTCAAGGCCAGCGCAAACTTTATTGCTCTGCAGGAAGAGTTGTCGTCAACTGAGAACAAGGTTGGTTTTGCGCGTCAGTACTACAACGACAATGTGCGTTCTTTGAATGAAGCGATCAAGACCTTCCCTGGAAACTCGTTTGCAGGTATTGCCAAGGTTGTCGCGCGCGATTTCTATGTGGTTGACAATCCGGGTAAGCGCGACGTCCCCAACGTTTCGTTTAGTTAAGGCTCACGAATCGTGAGTAGTGATTTTCGAGCGCAGCAATCGAGTAACCGCATCAAGACATTTGTGCTGCTCGGAATCATGGGCAGCGTTGTGGCTGTTGTTATTTATGCAGCCGGTGTCTACATGGGTAACGTCACAACAGGCATTGTCCCGATTGCAATTTTGATTGCTGTGGGTTCGGTTTGGGGTTCGTACTATGCCTCAGACAAAATTGTGTTAACAATGACTGGCGCTAAGTTAGTTGATCATGATTCTGCGCCACAGTTATTCAACATGGTTCAGGAAATCACGATGGCTGCTGGCTTGCCAATGCCCAAGGTTGCCATTGTTGAGGACTCGGCTCCCAATGCCTTTGCCACGGGTCGCGATCCGCAGCATGCTGTCATTGCGTTCACGACTGGAATTCTTAGCGCGATGGACCGCGAGGAGCTTCAGGGTGTCACTGCCCACGAGCTAGCTCACGTTGCTAATCGCGATACCTTGGTTTCTGCTGTGGCCGCTACGACGGCTGGTGCGATTGCCTTGCTCAGTGACTTCATCCTAAGAATTACTTGGTTCACAGGCGGACGTCGGGACAATGACAACGGGGGAAACCCCATTGCCGCAGTGGCAGCAATTGTGGCCCTGATATTGGCACCGATCGCAGCAGTGTTGCTTAAAGCGGCTGTGTCACGAAATCGTGAGGCGCTAGCTGACGCTACTGCAGTTCAATTCACTCGGAATCCTGCAGGCTTGCGTCGTGCATTAGAGACTTTGCAAAAAGATTCGACAGTGGTTCACCAAAAATCGAACGCAGTTGCGCACATTTGGATTGAGTCACCTCTGGATACGTCGACCACATCGCGATTGTTTTCAACACACCCTCCGCTTTCCTGGCGTATTGAAACGCTTCGAAAAATGGAGTCCGGCGCAAACTAGTCCACTTGTGGAAAATAGTTATGCACAAAAAGCTAGTGACGAATCAGAAGTTCGTGTTCGGGTCTACACATCAAAGTTGAGTCCAACTCGGAACAGTCGGGGCAGAGCAAAATGAGTTTGCGACAACGTAGATTTGCACAATTGTAAAACTTGCTGGTTGGTGCCTGACAATGATCACATTGACCGAGCACTTTTGGATGGTCGCCAAATTCTTGATTCATCCGCTTATCGAATATGTAAAGCGAACCCTCCCAGAGTGCGTCGTTACCAAATTCTTCGGCATAGCGCACGATGCCACCTTTAATTTGATACACCTCTTGAAATCCTCGGTTTTTCATCACGGAGGAAAGCACTTCACATCGAATGCCACCAGTGCAATATGTGACTATTGGTTTGTCTTTGAGGTGATCGTATTTGCCGCTTTCGAATTCGGCCACAAAATCACGAGTCGTTGATACATCGGGCACGATTGCATTCTTAAAACGACCAATTTTTGCCTCAAATGCATTCCGTCCATCAAAGAACACCACTTCGTCACCACGTGCTGCAACAAGCTCATTAACTTGCTCAGGGCGTAGGTGAACGCCGCCGCCGACAACACCATTTTCATCAACCTTCAGTTCACCTGGTGCACCAAACGACACAATCTCGTCACGGGCTTTAACGCTTAATCGTGGAAAGTCGTCCGCACTGCCTTGTGACCATTTGAAGTCGATTGTGCGAAAGCCGGGGAACTGTCGGGTTTTTGCAATGTAGGTTTTCAGGGAATCGACAGGTCCACCTAGGGTTCCATTGATCCCATGCTCGGAAATGATGATGCGACCCTTGAGTTCAAGAAGCTCACATAAGTCGCGTTGCCACAGGCGAAGTGAATTTGGGTCAGCAATCGGTGCAAAGCCGTAGTAGAGGATTACCTTTTCGCGTTCCACAGTGCAATGTTAGCGTGGCTCATAGCCGTGCGATTCAATCGACTATTCAGTCATAATGTGTGGAAAGAATGGAGTTGCGCATGGAACAGATGGAATTAAAGTTGCGTTCTGTTGACATCGCAACCGAACTTGCGGAATCTCCCACTGAGTTTGAAGACTGGGGTCCTCGTGACAAATCTGCCATGCCGGTCGATCTGGAACGTTGGGTTATTGAGTTACACAGTGATGCAAGTGTTGTTGATGTGGGCAATATGTCTTGCCACAGTGTTTGGTATGGGCCAACGTCCGGATCTCGCGCTGTGAACATCGGTATTCATGTTCTTGCGGAATTCAGAGGGCAGGGAATTGGATCCTCAGCCCAAGAGATGCTAGCCAATTTGCTTCATACTCGGGGCATTGTGCGAGTAGAAGCCTCAACAGATGTAGAGAACAGCGCTGAAAAAGCTGCGTTAGCACGAGCAGGTTTTGTCTGTGAAGGCGTTTTGCGGCAAGCACAAGGTCGAGCCGATGGACTACATGATCTCGAAGTGTGGTCGCATATTGTGTGAACGTTGCACTGCCATGAATGTCGGGTTCTAGAAAGTTCCCGCGTGGGAAGCGACGCCAACCGAGTGGGCTTGTACTATTCCTGTATCGCCCACACTAGTTATGACCATTTTGGCTGAGTGAATCCTTACTCAACCAAGGTGGTTTTCGTAATGCGTCGTGTCGTTATTGCTGCACTGTCTATGTTTCTGGTGCTCTCAGGTCTTGTTGTTAATCCAGCCTCGGCTACCGATGGGGCCTTCAATCCCGCAACAGGCAATGGGGATGTTGCTTGTGACTCTGGTTCTTTTACTGTCTCACATTTCAAGGTCACAACAAATACTGAATGCGAAGGAACAGTTACCATTCCATCCGGAGTAACGTCCATAGGCCCGTTTGCATTCGCGTGGTCTTCAGTGACGGATGTGCAATTTTCGGAACCGTCCGTTGTGACCAGAATCGAACAAGGTGCATTTTTCGGATCTCGACTTGCGTCCGCTGAAATTCCGTCGAGTGTCACTGAAATAGGATTTGTGGCATTTGTGGGCACTGTGCTGGCCCGTCTTCGCTTTCTGGGTGATGAGCCACGCTCAACAAGGTACAGCTATGGGATTCAATCGAGTGGTCCTACAGTCGCATATGTTTCGCAAGATGCATCCGGGTTCGCGACGGTGGATGGCAAATGGAATGGTTTAACGATTGTCGTGATCGGTGGCGACTACCCTTGCGGAACTGCAGGGACATTTACAGTGTCTCATTTTGCCGTTACGGGAAACAGTTCATGCCAGGGGACTGTGTTGATCCCAGAAGGCGTCGCAAGCATCTCGGATGATGCATTTAGGCAATCATTTGACTTGGTTGGTGCACCAGCCGATGGCATAACCAATGTGACATTCGAGGAGCCGCAATCCGTAGTTTCAATTGGCGAAAATGCTTTCGCTGGTTCCAGCATCACGTCTATATCAATTCCCAACTCTGTCACGTCTATCGGGGATGGTGCATTTTTCTACACCGTCAAGCTTGCGACCGTCACATTTGATCCCAATTCTCGTTTAGTTGCAATTGGCAATGCGACATTCTCAGCTAGCGTTATCACAGAGATAGATGTGCCGACAAGTGTTGAATCGATTGGCAATGCAGCTTTCTCCTTCACCGCCAGTTTGCAACACATCACTTTCGACAAGCCAACGAAAATTACGAGTATCGCCAGTCATGCCTTCACTAATTCGGGTCTCTTGGCTATAGAAATTCCTGCGACCGTGGAGACACTCGGCGAAGGCGCTTTTCAAGGTGACGCCGCATTGAGCCAGGTGACTTTTGAGCAATCTACAGGTCTTACAAAAATTAGTAAGTGGGCTTTTCAAGGAACGGCTATTACGTCTATCGCTATTCCGGCGAGTGTGACTACCATCGGTGACGCTGCTTTCAGTAATTGCCATTTGCTTACCTCAGTGACCTTTGATCAACCAGCCGCACTTCAATCAATTGGGTCAGGGGCGTTCATTGGAACAGTACTTTCTACGATTGAAGTTCCAGCACATGTCACATCAATTCGTAGTTCAGCCTTTCAAGGAGTTTCAACTCTGGTAACAATTGTATTTTTAGGAAATGCTCCGACTATGGGAGCCAACGTATTTCACCAGAACTTTATTGACGCACACGTGTATAAATCTGCTTCAGCGACGGGCTATGTTGCACCTGGTGGCTCGTGGCAGTCGTTACCAATCTCTATCGGCGGTTTCGCAACAAGCGGACTTCAGTTAGACGGCAAGGCAGTTGCATCACGACTCAACGTGTCTGTTGTATCACCGAAGGCAGTTGTTACAACTACTGTGGACTCTGCTTCGAGCACCGCCCAGGTGTGCGCAAAAGTGGGTCTTAAAGTAAGCCTTCTGAAAGCAGGATTGTGCACTGTGAATGTTAAAGTCCAAGAGCCCAAACCTAAGCGAGGCGCAAAACCGAAGGCGACCGTTATAACGGCGACATTTATTGTGCAATGATGCACGCAATTGACGTTCACTCGTGTGCGGTGTCCGAGGGGGGACTTGAACCCCCATCCCCGTGAAGGGACTAGCACCTCAAGCTAGCGCGTCTGCCTATTCCGCCACTCGGACTGGTGCGCTAAGCGTTGCCTAGCACGTTGAGAATACCTGTAAGTGCCTCGTATGCTCAAATGCAGGGTGGCGGCGACACATTGTGAATGGCATACGAGAAACTATGACGTATGGAACCACTTGCAGACATTGCATCAGAAGTCGTTGAGATCGTCCGAGACTTGATTCAGATTGACACCTCCAATTACGGCGATGATTCCGGACCTGGTGAGGCTTTGGCAGCAGAATACGTTGAAGCCAAACTCAAAGAGGTCGGTATTGACTGTGAGCGCTACGAGACAACAAGTGGCAAGCGTCAAGGTGTCTACGCTCGAATTGAAGGCGGCGACTCGTCACGGCCCGCACTGTTGCTGCATGGCCACCTCGATGTTGTTCCAGCCCAGGCAAAGGACTGGACATATGATCCATTTGCTGCCGAAGTGCACGATGGCCTGATTTGGGGTCGCGGCGCTGTTGACATGAAAGACGGCGATGGCATGATCTTGGCACTGGCCCGTGCCTATGCTCGCAATGGAATTAAGCCGCCGCGCGACATCGTCCTGCAGTTTCTGCCAGATGAAGAAGCGGGAAGCACCCACGGTTCACATTGGTTGGTTGACAATCGCAAAGATCAATTCGTCAATGTCACACAAGCTGTTGGAGAAGTTGGCGGCTTTTCACTGACGTTGCGCGACGACGTGCGGTTGTATTTAGTTCAAACGGCCGAAAAAGGTATTCGCTGGATGAAGTTGCGTGCCGAAGGTACAGCAGGTCATGGTTCTTTTCTCAATAATGACAATGCAGTGACTCGGCTTGCCGAAGCTGTCGCTGCTGTAGGTAATCACAAGTTCGACATTGCTATGACACCAACTGTGCGCGACTTCATCAAGGCAGTTTCTGATGCGCTGGGAATTCCACTTTCAGCAGATGACCCAGAAGAATTGCTCAGTCATCTTGGTCCTATTGCTCGAATCATTGGAGCAACATTGTCAAACACTGCTAATCCGACCATGTTGGACGCTGGCTACAAACACAACGTCATACCCGGCACAGCAGAAGCAATGATTGATGGCAGATTCCTACCAGGTTTTGAAGATGAACTCATCAAAGACATTGAGAATCTCCTTCCACCTGGTGTCGTTCGGGAAGATGTCGTCAATGGCATCGCACTAGAAGCGCCATTCGAAGGAGCACTTGTTGATGCAATGAGCGCTGCTATTCGTGCCGAAGATCCGTTTGGAATTCCAGTGCCTTATACAGTCTCTGGTGGAACTGATGCAAAAGCGTTCAGTGAATTGGGGATTACCTGTTACGGATTTTTACCGCTGTTGTTACCGCCCGAACTTGATTTCAGCGCGATGTTCCATGGAGTGGACGAACGTGTTCCAGTTGCGGGACTTGAATTTGGTATGCGTGTCATGGACCGGTTTATCCGAGCCTGCTAAAACTAGTTAAGCGGTGCGTTGCAGATGATAAATCTTGCGGCGTAAGCGCACCCATCGACGGCCATCGTGGCTCATGCGTACGCGGTCAAGTTCCCAACGTTCCACTTCAGCCATTGTGGTCAGATACGATTTCACATCAGATCGCTTCGCGTCTTGATCAAAGCGCAGTTCTTTGTATTCCCAGACTGCACCCATTATTGATTCCATCCGAATTCGGGGTAGCCCTTATCTGGCGCTGACACTTCATCGAGTGCCTCATAAATTTCCCGAGGTAGTTCGGCCTCTTGGCTAGTGAGTATCGCGCGAAGCTGCGCTGCCGTGCGGGCACCGACGATTGCGCTTGAAACTTGTGGTCGTGCAGTGAGCCACGACAACGCGACATCAATGGCAGTTAATCCAAGGCCATCAGCCGCCATGCATACCGCATCAACAATGGCACGTGGCCGTTCTGCAAGATAAGGAGTCACAAAGGATGCGAAATGTGCTGATGCAGCGCGCGAGTCGGGTGGTGTGGCATGGCGGTACTTTCCAGTGAGCACGCCACGTCCCAGCGGGGACCATGCCACAATTCCCAAGCCGTGTGCAATTGCCGCAGGAATCACTTCACGTTCAATTCCTCGTTGGACTAGTGAGTATTCCATTTGCGCGGCGACAAGAGGACTCGACATTGCATGTAATTCCTGGGTGCGCGCAGCACGTGCAAGTTGCCATCCCGAGTAGTTTGAAATCGCTGCATATCGGACTCGCCCTGAGTTAATCGCGTAGTCGATAGTAGACAACGTTTCTTCAAGAGGGGTGTGGCTGTCCCAGGCATGAATGTTCCACACATCGATGTGAGTCCGCCGAAGACGACGAAGCGAAGCATCGAGTGCGTCAATCAGATGAGTGCGGCTAGCATCTCGGCGACGAGCTCCTCGAACGCTTCCGGCTTTAGTGGACACAATCATGTCAGGGTGCTCGCGAAGTAACTCTCCAACAATTTCTTCTGACATGCCATCGGCGTACACGTCAGCGGTGTCAATAAAACGACCACCTGCGTCGTAGTAAAGGTTAAATTGATCTCGAGCTTCATGAATATCGGTGTCGCGACCCCACGTCATGGTCCCTAGGCCCAGTCGCGACACGAAGAGGCCGCTATTTCCTAGTCCCCGAACTTCCATGTGTTCACGCTAGCGTTTCAACGTGAGGGAACCATAGTTCCTCTTGTGCGTGTCTTATGTGAAGTGGAGAAATCGTGTCCGATCATCTGTCGTGGCTACAAGCGTTGGTTCTTGGTATATCCCAGGGTCTCACCGAATTTCTGCCAGTGTCGTCATCAGCGCACACGTTGATTGTTTCTCGACTTTTTAACTGGCCAGACCCTGGCGCGGCGTTTACAG
>Ga0194055_10002577_pt1 | contig 14298 bp, 18 predicted proteins | sample SepL449m_MetaG_FD_155482 | JGI IMG/M metagenome (GOLD analysis project Ga0194055, IMG submission 155482) | Anoxic zone freshwater microbial communities from boreal shield lake in IISD Experimental Lakes Area, Ontario, Canada - Sep2016-L442-9m | ecosystem: Environmental > Aquatic > Freshwater >... | reverse complement strand
GAGGGCATTCTCGATTTTGGCTTCGATCACGTCGGCCTCGTTATGCGCGGCGATGATCAGCGCGACGCGCGGCTCGATGTCGAAGGCGTCGATGTGGCGCGGCAACAGCTTCGACCACGCAAACGCAAAGATGGGATAGCCCACATGCGTCCACACGAGCAACGCAAGCGCGACCCAGCCGATGGTCTCGAGCAGGTTCACACCCGTAGGGTAGTCGTCAGGTCGCGGGCGTGGCGCGGACAGCCGCCTGGCGGCGCGCCAAAACCCGCTCGACGCCAAAGGCTGCCGGCGCTGCGAGGATCAACAGCAGAATCACGTAGAAGGCACTGAAGATCATTGTCAGATAGAAGATGTTGCCAACGAGCGTCGCGACAAAACCGGCCGTCAGGCCACGTGCCACGGCGCTGAGCACGCCGTCGTCGCCGCCAAGCGAGGAACGCGCACGGCCGGCACGCAAGAGGACGCGGAGGCGGCTACCGACCCAGACCAGGAATAGAAGCCAAACGAGCGCGCCGACGATACCCAGTTCGGTCAGTGTCGCGACGTAGAACGAATGTGGTCCGAAGTCGGCACGCCCGGTCTGGAATTCGTAATACACGGCAAAGTTGTTGATACCGATTCCGAATAGTGGCGACGTCTCGAGCACGGGCATGACGAGCGAGTAGAACTCGACGTGCGCCTGTGAGGAGCGGTCGCTCGTGGAGGTGCGCGAGGCGATCAATTGCTCGAGTTGGGCGGTCTTGGCAGAGGCCACGAAGAGGCCAGCAGCCCCAAGAATGACGAGCGCGACAATCACCTGCTTGTTGAAGAAGCGCTTGCGATACCAGCACAGCAGCATCACGACACCGACGCCAATACCGAGCAGACCGCTGCGCGATTGTGTCAGCAGGGTGGCGACGAGCAGGATGCCGGCCAGGCAGGCGAGCAGCGTGCGGTGTCGAGCGGCGAACCCGCCACGCGCACCCACGATCAGGGCGGTCAGGAGGAGGAGTGGCACGGCGGCCATCACTCCGAGATGGTTGGGGTCTTCGCTAAAGCCCGTCAGGCGATAGACGTTGGCCTGTGACGTGACGCCGTACTGGTCGTAGGTTGAGACGACGCCGTAGAGGTTTGCGCCGAGAGCGCGGGCTCCGGGAAAGAACGGCTTGATAAAGATCGCGTCGAGTTCGATGCCGGTGACACTGCGGACTGCTGTCTGGAGTAGTCCGTAGGCCGCACTGATCACGACGCCGAGCACGAACGCACTGCCGGCGTACCACCACAGGCGCTGGCCTCGGCGTGCGATGTGCGTGATCGCGCAGACGAGGAAGAGCGCGAAGATCCCCCACTTGAGGACGCCCTTCGTCCATTGGTCGACTGCCTGTGTTGTGTCGAGTCCCAGAAAGCCCGCGAGGTGCACGCTGACCAGCATCAGCACGAAGCCGAGTGTCACGACCGCTGCTGGCGACAGGCGTCCATCCTTACGAACCACGCGATCGAGCACGAACAGCGTCAGAAAGACCAATTGGAGAATGTCGACGAGCGTGATGCGCCCCACGGCCTCCCACGACATCTTCTGCCAGGTTGCCGTCAGCGCAACAAGTACCAACACGATGTCGAGCAGGCTGAGTCCACGAACGAAGCGCATTGCCACATTGTGCTGGTTGCCCGCGTCGGATTCTCCGATGGCACGGCAAATTGAGGAAAATCGGACGCGAGGGCGAATCGTCTCGCAGACTGTGATGATGCTTCGCAAAATCGTTTTCTCTTTACTCCTCGTTCTCGGTGCGGCTGTACCTGCGACCGCAATGGCTGCCAAGCCGCCTGCGGCGACGCTGCAGAACCCTTCTGTCACGTGGGTGCACGTCGGTGTGATGACACCGACAGCGGGGGAGACGTCGCCGCTCGCTGGTCGTGTCGTCGTGCGGGTACTCGTACGGCACGCACCGATTGCCGATGCTGCTGTCGGTCTGCGAACGGTTGGTTCGGTCACGATCGTCTTGTCGCGCTTCGAGGGTGATCGCAACCATTCGATCGGTGGCGCCACGACGGCACGGGCATTGCCGGTGCTGACGGAGCCACTTGATGTGGTTTATCAAGTCACACTCAATCCAGCCCAAAGTGCGGCTGTCGTGGCGGCCTCAACGGCCGGTACGTTGCATTCGCTGGTGTTGGTCGATCAACGCGGGCAGGCGCGTGGGCGTGCGCCCGTGCGGAGCGGCACCTTTTTGCAGTCGGAGTCGAAGGCGGCCACGATTGGCACGCAGCTCGCTGCGAATGCTCCTCCGTTCCTTTCGGGCGGCGGGCGTCATGTCGTGATCGCAGCCAACGCCGAGGGCTACTCGATCGTTCGTAGTGTTGAGGTGCCGATCTCTGGTGGTCGCCGCCTTGTTCTCACTACGGGCGAGACGGCTGCCAACGGTCTGGTGCCGGCCGACGGCTCCGCCGCCGCACTCGGCGGGACCGTGACGATTCTTGGGGCAGATGGAACCACGCTCGCCGAGTTGCCTGCCCCCGCGGGCTTTACCTTGAGCGTCCGAACGACGGCACCGCAACGAGGCGTTCTCGTCTGGCCTGCGTTGGAGGTGCCTGGAACCGATCCGGTGCTGGCCGGCAGGGCAGTGATGCTACCGCCGTCCGTCAAGAACTAGGCGACATTTTGGGCCCGGGCCCAAAATGTCGCGTCTCGCGAATGTCTTAGCGCAGCTTGCGAACGACGGAGATCGCGACGAGGGCGCCAGCGGCGGCAATCGCGATCGGAGCGAAGCGCTTGGCCTTGGCCGACACCTCGTCCTTGGCCGAACCGGCGGTGCTGCCGAAGTTGCCAACGGCGCTGACGAGTCCGGCCTGGGCGGCTTCGGCTTCGGCGCGTGCGGCGGCGACCTTTGCGTTCTCAGCCACTAGAGCTCCTTCGTATGCGCGTCGGGGCCAAGACCGAACTCGGCTGGCGTGCCCTTGGCAATACCAATCGCCGTGTCGGGCGTCGGCGGGCCGACCTTCTGCAAAATCGTCTTGCCAGCGAGACCGCAGATCGCGGCGAGAACGAGAAACCCGACAGCGGTAATCAGCGCGGCAGCCCAGAGCGGAACGAGGCTCGCAATTGCCCAGATGATCGAGATCATGATCGCGAAGAGCGCCAAAAAGGCGAGTGCTCCAGCGAAGACGATCAGCCCGATACCGGGAGCAGCCTGCTGAGCCTTGGCCTTGATCTCGGCTTGGGCGAGCGCGAGCTCGGCGCGGACGAGGCGCTGGGCCTGCTCCGAAACCTTGAAGGCGCCCTCTTGCAGTCGGTCAATCATGTCTCGCATAGGTCGGATGCTAGCCGCTCACCGGGCTGTTCGCAGCGATCTCGGCGGCTTCCCATTCCTTCATCAGTGCCTTCAGCTCTTCTTGTCGCTGGCTATGCGCCTTGGCGGTCTGGATAAAGAGCTGGTGGTCGGCGCGAACACTGGCGTCTTCGAGTTCGGCTTCGAGTGCCGCGATTGTCTGTTCCTTGGCGGCGATCTCGGCCTCGATCTCGCGCACGCGCTTCTGTTCGGGCGTCGTCTTTGGCGCATTCCGCTTCTTTGGAGCCGCCGTCGCCGTCGCAATCTTCTTGACCGTCTTCGTATGTACGCCACCCGCGGTCGCGGCGATGAAATCGTTGTAGTCGCCGTCGCGACGCACCAGCGTGCCCTGCTCAACCGACAGCGTTTCGTCGGCGACGGCGTCGATCAAGGCGCGGTCATGCGAGACGAGCAGAACGGTGCCCTCGAAGGCGTCGAGTGCCTCCTCGAGTGCCTCGCGTGCCTCGACGTCAAGATGGTTGGTCGGCTCGTCGAGTACGAGCAGATTGGCGCCCGTCGCGACCATTCGGGCCAGCAACAGCCGTCGGCGCTCACCACCAGAGAGGACTTCAACCTTCTTTTCGACCTCGGAGCCAGGGAAGAGGAAGCGGCCGAGCAGCGTGCGGCAATCGGTCGTACCGAGTTTGTTGCCGGCACTCATCGCCTCGAGCACGGTGGCGTGTGCGGGAAGGTCGTCGGCATGTTGCGAGAAGTACGCGACTTCGACGTTGTGGCCGAGCTTGATTGCGCCGCCGGCGGAATCCCGCTCGCCGATCAGCGTCTCGATGAGCGTCGTCTTGCCGGCACCGTTCGGTCCGATCACTGCCATCCGCCGTCCGCGTTCGAGCACGAAACCTCCGTGCTCGAAGAGGATGCGGTCGCCGGCTGTCAATTTGAGGTCTTCGACCTCCATCACGACGCGGCTGGGCTTGGCTGTCTTAGGAAAGCCGAATTTCATCGCGACGTCACGGCGCGGCATCTCGACGCGCTCGATCTTGGCGAGCTTCTTGCCGAGTGACTTGGCCTGCTTGGCGCGCGTGCCGGCGCTAAAGCGGCTGATAAAGCGCTCGAGGCGCTCGATCTCTTCTTGCTGCTTATCGAAGGCATCGAGGGCCTGCGTCTCTTCGAGGATGCGCTCCTTGCGGTACGCCGAATACTTCATGTTGTAGACCTTGGCGCGCCCACGACCGAGCTCGACGACGCCTGTCGAGACGGCTTCGAGGAACCAACGGTCATGCGAGACGAGCAGGATCGCGCCAGGAAAATCGGCCAACTCGCCTTCGAGCCAATCGAGGCTCTTGAGGTCGAGATGGTTAGTTGGCTCGTCGAGCAGCAGAATGTCCGGCTTGGCCGACAGCGTGCGCGCAAGTGCCGCGCGCGTCAGCTCGCCGCCCGAGAACGTCGACAACTCGCGATCCATGTCGCTGTCTTCGAAACCGAGGCCACGCAAGACCGATTCGACGTGAACGCGCCAACCGTAGCCGCCGGCCTGGTCAAGTGCGAGTTGCGCATCCGAGTAGGCGTGCATCGTGGCATCCGAATGGTCGCCACCGGCCATCGCGGCCTCGAGTTCGCCGAGCGAACGCTCGACAGCCTCGACGTCGCCGAGCAGCTCGGCGACGTAGGCACCAAGCGTACGACCGTCCGCGCGTGGTGGGCGCTGGTCGTGCAACGCAACGCGCCAACCTTTTGGAATGCCGACCTCGCCGCTGTCGGCGTTGACCTCGCCGGCGATGATGCGCAGTAGCGTGGTCTTGCCAACTCCGTTGCGTCCGATTAGGCAAATTCGCTCGCCGGTGCCAACGCGTAACGACACGTCACCGAGCACTGTGCGTGCGCCAAACGACTTCGTTACCCCAGCAAGATGAATGGACGCCACGGAGGCAGGGTAGGTCAGTGGCCACGATTGGGACGCGGTCAGGTGACGAATGGAGAGCCGAATCTAAATAGATACCAAAACTCATTTATGGATTTGGTATCTTCTTTTCGACCCCGACTTCGGAGACCAAGCACCCGTGAGCTACGACACCATCCTTTCGATCCACTCGCCATTCGTGTTTCTGTGGCTTAGTTGCCTGTTCCTGACGCTGATTTTCGCAGCAATCACGTGGCTGCAGGCTTCGAAAGGTCTACCTACCGGCGGGATGGCAATTGTGCGTTTCACGACGATTGTCGGTCTGCCGTGTGCCGCCGTGGTGCTGATCACCGGTCTGCTCATGTTTGGCACGGGTGAATGGCCCAAGGGGGACGGCTACGCATTGGTGCTCGGCACCGTTCTCTTGCTGCTCGTGACCATCCCGGGTACTGCCTTGGCGTACTCGGCTGCCCGAAAAATGCTCAACGCGGCAACGGGTTCGGACGAGGTGACAACGTACGCGCGTCGCCTCGTGCTGATCTGCGGTCTCCAGTTTGTCCTGATCCTGTTCGCGACCATCCGAGGCCTCAACGCAGCGGGCAAACTCTGACGATCAGCCTCCTCGGCGGGTGATTTTGGGCCGCAATCCAGACTGACCGCCTACGCTGTAGCGCGTGACGACTGAGGATCTCGACCGGGCTGAGTTCGAGGCGCGCTATGCGATCGCCGCCGACGAGACGGGTGCGTTGGCTGGTCCGGACGAGCTCGACGAGGCGTGGGACGAGTACGTGTCGGGGAAGTGGGATCGCATCCTGTTCGATCCGACGCCCGAGAGTGCGGTTCAGTCGAACCGGCTGGCCGGCTCGATTGCGGAACTCTTGGCCGAACCAGCACCCGACGATCCGGCTTGGGGGCGTCGCTTGACGGCGCGTGTCGATGCATTGGCTGCACAGTTGCGGGAAGGATGCGCGGAGGATCGGGCGAACGGAGACCCACACCCTTGGGATCTCTGGGTCGCCGCGCCGCGTCGCGACTACGCTGCGGTCTTCGAGGCCTTTACTTTCCGATCCGACGGAGCCGACTGACGCCATGAGCTACGACACACTCAAGACCCTGCACTCGCTGGCAGCCTATATCTGGCTCGGTAGTCTTTTTGGCACGCTCGTCTTTACGACCCTCGCCTCGCGCCGCGCTCCTGCTGGTCTGGTTACAGGCGCAACCGCGATCGTGCGATTCTCGACCCGCGTCGGTGTGCCGGCTGCTGTCGTTTTGCTGATCTGCGGCCTTTGGATGGTGGGTACGGGCGAGGCCCCGAAGGGTGGCATCTGGATCACAATTGGCTTCGTCACTTGGCTCCTTGCAGCTCTAGTCGGCAGTGGTCTGATGCACCCGGCAGCGCGCAAGATGCGTAACGCAGCGCCCGGATCGGATGAGGCCATCAGTTATGCGCGTCGCATCGCTCTCATTGGCGGCGGCGAGATCATCCTGATTGTGATTGCCATCTGGGCGATGGGCGCACAGCCGGGTAGCTGACCCTCTGCGCGACGATCCCCTCCTCAATAATCGCGACGGGCGCCTCTTACTCGGCGCCCAGGCCGTCGATGTGGTGGCGGCGGGGGTGTCGATGATTGCCCTGCCGTGGCTCGTCTTGGACGGCGGTGGCTCGAGTACCGAGGCCGGGTTTGTGTTTGCGTTCTCGATGCTGCCCTACGTCCTGTTCGGTCTCTTCGCTGGTGTGGTGGGCGATCGCTATCCCCGCCGAACGATCATGTGGATCACACACTTGCTTCAGGTTGTCGCGGCTCTGCTTGTGCCAGTCTGGGCGCTGACGGGGCACCCACCGCTGCTCGTGATTCTGGTCGCCGCCTTTGTGATCGGGACGGCGCGTGTCTTTGTCGACGCTGCCGTCTTTGGTGCGATCGCCGCGATTATCGGGCGCGAACATTTCTCGCAAGGCCAAGCAACGCTCTCCGCAGCCTGGGCGATTGGCTACCTTGCTGGCCCGGCGCTTGGTGGCGTGTTGATCAGCCTGATTGGCGCCGCCTTTGCGCTGGTGGCCGAGGCGATCATGTTCGCGGTCGCCGTCACGATGATTTTGTCGATCAAACGCTCGCTCGATGCCGACGATCACCGTGGGCACGAGCCGGCGTGGGCGATGATGAAAGAAGGGCTCGCGGTGATTATCCAATCGCCACGCGTGCGGGCCTACACGGGTGTCAGCATCGCCTGGAACCTCGGTGCCGCAATGTCTGCCGCTTTGATCGTGCCGCTGCTCCACACCGTGCTCGGGCTGGGGTCGACACCATCCGGCATTGTGCTCGCAGCCGGGGCCGCGATGGGTCTGCTCGTGCCCACGCTGCTTGGTCGGTTTCTGCCGCGGTTTGGGGCGGCACGCTTGACGACGGTGGCGACCGCGGTCAGTTCAATCGCCATCTTTGCCACGGGTCTCGCGCCGGGTTTTGTCGTTGCGCTGATCAGTAACGCAGTGCGCTCATTGACGGATTACACGATTCTCTCGGTTGTCATTGGCGAGCGCCAGAAAGGCGTGCCCGATCGGCTTCAGGCGCGCGTTGGTATCTCGGGCCGGATGATCGCGGTGATGGCCATTACCATCGGAGCAGCGCTGGGGTCGCTGCTTGCCGATCCACTCGGAGTGCGGACGGTCTTCTACATTTCCGCCGCCATCGTGGGGCTGGTGCTCGTAACCGCACTGCCAATTGTGCGTCGCGTCGAACGAGCCGCACACCTCGAAAATCCAACCGCCTAGCCCAGCACCTCAATGACGGCACTGACCAGACCATCGAGGTCGTGCTCGTCGGCTTCGAGGGCGATGCCCACGCCGAGCTCGCGCATGGCCGCGCTCGTGACGGGGCCGATGGAGATGCCCTTGATGCCCGTCAGGTCGCGGTCAGGATAGGCGGCGACGAGCGCGCGAACAGTGGAGGCGGAGGTGAAGGTGACGGCGTCGGCGGCCAGTGGGCCCTCGCCCGTTGGCACGGCGTATTCGGTGCGATAGAGCGCCACGATGTCGACGGTCGCACCCGCGTTCGTGAGTCCTTCGGGCAGCAGGTCGCGAGCCTCCTCGGCACGCGCGATCAGGATGCGCTTGCCGGCCACGCGAGCTTGCAGCGTCTCAAGCAACGCCTCGGCGACCGCGCGCTCGGAGACCGTGTCGGCAACGACACCGATCTGGCGCAAGGCCTCGGCGGTGCCCGGGCCGATCGCTGCGACTTCGACGCCGTGCAGCGTGCGCGCGTCGCCACCGATGCGATCGAGCAGGAGCGGGGGAGTGTTCGGGCTCGTGACGACGACCACGTCGTAGACCGTGGCATCGATCGGATCGCCAGCGATCGCAACGGTCGAGATCGTGGGCGCACTGATGACCTTCGCGCCAAGGTCGGTCAGCCGGCGTGTCAGCCCATCGGCCTGAGCCCGGGCGCGTGTGACGGCAACCACGCGACCGGCGAGTGGGAGTCGCTCGGCCCAGCCAATCGCTTCGCGGACCGCGACGATCTCGCCGATCACGGTGACGGCGGGCGCGCGGACCTTGGCGGCCTCGGCCGCCGCGGCAATCGTCGCGAGCGTGCCGGTCGTCACGCGCTGCGTCGGCAGCGTGCCGCGCTCGACAATGCCAACGGGAGTCTCGGCAGCACGGCCGCCTGCGATCAAGGCGTCGGCGATCAGGCCGAGGCGCCCAACGCCCATCAAGACGACGAGTGTGCCACCCGCTTTTGCGAGTGCCGCCCAATCGGTCTGCGTCTCGGGCTTATCCGGGTTCTCGTGGCCGGTCACGATCGTCACGTGCGTCGAAAGGCCGCGATGCGTAATCGGAAAGCCTGCCGCAGCCGGTGCAGCAATCGAGCTGCTGATACCAGGTACGACCTCATAGTCGACGCCGGCCTGGTGCAGCGCCTCCGCCTCTTCCGAGCCGCGGCCGAACACAAACGGGTCGCCGCCTTTTAGACGGACGACGAGCTGACCTGTCTGGCCGTGCTCGACGAGGCACGCATTGATCTGATCCTGCGTCATCGCGACATCGCCAGGCGCCTTGCCTGCGTTGATCAGCACGCAGCCCGGCTTCGCCTCAAGCGGCAGCTGGTCGCCGGCGAGGCGATCGAGGACGAGCACGTCGGCGCGCCGCACGAGATCGAGCCCGCGTACGGTAATCAGCCCCGGGTCTCCCGGGCCGGCGCCGACGAGAAAGACCGTCACGCGGCGCCCTCGACAAGCAACTCACGCCCACCATCGGCAAGCAATCGGTCGACGATCGTGTCGACGAGGCTGTCGGGGTTATCACCCGTTGCCTCGTGACGAATCGTGCGCGTGCCGTCGGGCGAGCCGACCCAACCGATCAGGGTCCACGTGGCACCCTCGCGGTAGGCATGGGCGGCGACGGGTACCCGACAGCCACCACCGAGTCGGCGGGTCACGCCGCGTTCGGCCACCACGGCAGCACGCGTATCGGCGTCATCAACCGCGGCGACACGGGACTCATCGCCACTGCGCGTCTGCAGGGCGATTGCACCTTGTCCCGACTCGGGCACGATCATCGTGACGGGAAAGCGAAAGCCAATCTCGTAGGCAAGCTCGATCCGGTCGAGGCCGCAGGCCGCGAGGACGACACCGTCGAGCTCGCTGGTAGTGCGATGAGCAAGACGGGTCTGCACGTTGCCGCGGACGGGCACCATCGTCAGGTCGGGCCGAAGTGATCGCAGCGCAGACGAGCGCCGCAGCGACGACGTTCCGACGCGGGCTCCCACGGAGATGTCACCAAACGAGCGCGCCTCGCCACACCAGGCATCGCGCGGGTCTGCGCGCGGCAAAAAGGCGGCCAGGGCCAAGCCATCGAGCTCGTCGCCGGTCAGATCCTTGGCCGAGTGCACGGCGATATCGATCTCGTTGGCGAGCAGTGCCTCTTCAAGTGCAGAGGCGAAGGCGCCGGGACCCAACTCGCCGAGTGGTGTCGAGGGAGCGGCGTCGCCACGTGTCGAGACGATCACCATCTCGACCTCTGCGCCGGCGGCGGTGAGGGCTTCGGCTGCGAGCCGCGCCTGTGCCTGCGCGAGCGGTGAGCCTCGCGTGCCGAGGCGGAGCAGAAGACTCATTTTGTCGACGGGTCCGTCGGTGCAGCGCGCTCAAGCTCCTCAAGCGTCGCCTCGAGCCGCGTCAACTTGCGACCGAGAATCCCAACGTACGCGAGGATCACAAGCCAGACCACGATGTACGCAGCGGCGACGTACGGAACTGCTTCCTTGAGCGTCATGCGTCTTCTCCGCGCGCCACGCGCTGCAACTGGAGCACGCGCGCGGCAGTGCGCTTGCCACGCATTTCGGTGGAGATCAGGAGCACCATCAGACTTAGCATGCCTGCAAAACCGACGACAAACGTCAGTAAGAACGAGTTTGGCATCGCTGCGCCGCCCGTGGTGAAGACCGTCGGGTGGATCAGGGTCTGCGCGATGCGCACGGCGAGAAACGAGAGAGGAATCAGGCCAATGCCGAGCAGTGCGAAGACCGCCGAGGCCGAGCGGCGCCGCTCGCCCTCGTCGAGGGAGAAGCGCAGCATGAAGTACGCGCAGTAGTAGAGAAACAGAATCAGGAAGACGTTTAGCTGCCGGTCGCCCCAGTTCCACCAGACACCCCACGAGGCCTTGGCCCAGATGGGTCCCGTCAACAGCACGAGCGTGCCCCAGATCGTGCCGGAGTGCACGCCCACATACGAGCGCAAATCCCAGACCTCAGTGCGCTTCCACAGGTACATCGCGGCCGAGAAGGCACCAAAGCCGAAGGCGGCGTACGACGTGAGTGCGATTGGCACATGGAAGTAGAAGATCTTCTGGCTCAGGCCCTGGTCGATGTCATCGGGCGTCCACCAGAATGCGAGCGCGACAGTGAGCGGGATCAGAATCGTGCTGAGGAGGAGCGGGATAGTGGTAGAAAGACGGCCAAGGGAGCGCATGTTCAGTCTCCTAGAAGGTGCTCTGAGGTGCCCCACGCGAGCGCCACGAACACAAGATCGTAGAGTGCCAGAAAGGCGAGAGGACGGAGTCCTCCTACCTCTTCGCCGAAGGCGCCGTAGGTAGCCGTCACGCCCGCCAGAACGATTGGGATCACGAGTGGGAGGACGAGTACCGGCAGGAGTACGTCGCGTGTTCGAGCGCCGAGTGCGAGCGCTGCGGCCAGTGTGCCAACGAGGGCGATACCAATGTCGGCCAAAACTAACGCGACCACGACGGTGCCAATGCTTGGCCCCTCGGCCTGGAAGAAGAGCAGCCACCAGACGGGCACGGCGACGAGTTCGACCACCACGAGAAAGCCAAACTGAGCAAGTGCCGCGCCAATCCAGATCGCTGCGCGATCGATCGGTGCCAAGAGCAGCGCATCGAGGGCGCCCTCTTCTTGCTCGGCAGCGAAGGTGCGCAAGAGGCCGAGCACGGCCGTAAAGACGACCGCGGCCCAGAGCATGCCGGCTGCCGCGCGATTGCCGGCACCCGTATCGCCACTCAGCGCGAAGTGGACAATCACGATCGTCGCGGCGATAAAGAGCAGCATCGCGAAGATAACCTCACGGCGACGGAGCTCAAGCACCAGCTTGACGCGGGCAATCGTGAGCGCTGCGGCGATCACGCGATGCTTCCGGAGGAGAGGTAAACGGCGCGGGCGCCAAGACGCGCCGGCAGCTCGTCGTCGTGGCTGGCAACCAGTTGCGTTCGCGTGCCAAGGCCAGCCCGAAGCGTCGCATCGAGCAGCAGGCGCCCATCTGCGTCGAGCCCGCTCGCTGGCTCGTCGAGCAGAAGCAGAGCGGGCTGGTGCGCCGTGGCGCGGGCCAGCGTGAGCCGCTGCAGCATGCCGCGCGAGAAGCCGTCGATGTACTCGTCCGCGCGGTCGCCCAGACCAACATGGTTGAGGAGAGCCGAGATGTCGAGGTCGCGTTGCCCCTGGAGACGAGCATGCAACTCGAGGTTCTCGCGTGCCGTAAGTCCGCGATAGAGCTGCGAGCGATGGCCTGCGTACGCAATACCGGCGCGCAGAGCGCGCGGGGCACTGGTGGCGTCGACGCCCGCAATCCGAGCCGAACCGGCGGTCGGGCGCAGCAGGCCAGCGACGAGCCGCAGGAGCGTCGACTTGCCGGCACCGTTCGGGCCGAGCAGCACGATCGTTTCGCCGGCAGCGACCGTCAGCGTCGCTTTGCGGAGCGCAAGGCGATCACCGAAACGCTTTGAGCACTCCGTGAGCGTGACGACGGGCGGTTCCATGCGCGAAAGCGTAGGCGGAACGGGCTCGAGGCCAGCCGTGAGGTGTCTGAACGGTTTGCCTGTAGCAGCGTTGCGCCGAGTTGACCCGACACGACATTCGTCGAGCTCGTCACTGTGGCAAGGCAAAGCGCCGTAGTGGGTGCCTGTTTGGCAGAGGCGTCCGCTCGGTGGTAGCGTGATGGGCAGGAGGTAGAGCTATGGGCGAACTTTCGCCACTTCACATTGCAATCGTGGTCGTCATCGGCTTGTTGGTTTTCGGACCGAAGAAGCTGCCCGAGCTCGGCCGTGGCATAGGCTCTGGTCTGCGCGATTTCCGCAAGGGACTCTCTGGCGAGGCGGATCCTCCGGCACCAGCACCGGTTGTTGAGGCTATCTCCACGCCGATTGTGGAGACCGCAACAACTGCTTCGACGCAGGTTCCGGTTGATGCACCTGTCACCGCACCTGTCGACGCGTCTGCTGCTACACCGGCTGCTGCGCCTTCTGCTGAGTAAGCACTAGACCCGCAGGCGCAGAATCTTCGCGACGCCATAGGTGGCCGTGATAGCTGCCGGTCGCGCATCTTCGCCTGCGTTGAGTGCGGCAGCAAACAGGGCCGTGAACATGTCGCCTGCTCCAACGGTGTCGGCGAGGTAGGGGATGCGGTCGGCTGGGATGTGCAGAATTGTGGGCTCGTCTTCGGTCCAGACGTCACAGCCGCCTTCGCCGTAGGTGACGACAACAATCGGGACACCGGCACGGGCGAGAGCCGCGGCATCGGTGCCGCCGAGCAACGCCTCGGCCTCCTCGTCGCTGAACTTGACCGCATTCACGCCAGCCACCCAGGCCGGATCGAATGGGCCGGTTGGTCGCACCTCACCCAGACCGGGTCGAGCCAGACCCTGCGCATCGAAGACGACGCGGCGCCCAAGCGCAACGAGCGCGGCGACGGACTCGGTGGGTACGTCGTCGCGCCACTGTGTCCCCACGACGATCGTTGACGCGTTCGCGAGCGACGATTTCGCCCAGCCGTTGATGTCCTCGGGCAAAAAAGGATCGCCAAGCGCAGCGATCTCGTGGTCGCGAAGGCCGCCAGGTTTAAGCGTGAGGCGGCTGACAAACGTTTGCTCCGCTGGCCCAACGAGGACTGGCAGGCCTCGCTGGTTGAGCTCGTCGTAGAGCTCGTCATCACCACCACGCGTGACGACTATGCCCTGAATGCCGGCAGCCGAGAGTGCTTGAGCAGCGAAAACCGGTGCGCCACCACAGCGGTGCTCTTCCGTGCCGTCGGGATGGATGATCTCGTCAAGCACGGTCTGACCAAGCAAGGCAATCATGGGCGCAGGGCACCCCAGGCCAAATAGCCGTAGGCGCACAGGGCTACGGCCCACCCAGCGATGGCCAGTGCGTCGGGACCCGTTCCTCCACAGTTATAGGAGTTGCCCGCCACGCACAGGCCCTGGGCTAGGAGACCAAACCCGCCCGCAAGACCCGCTGCAGCAAAGACCCCAAGCGCGATCCATGTCGGCCCGTGTTCCCTGCCCCGTCCGCGCAGCGCGAGCGCCCCGGCCGACACGATCAGGGCGGCCAGCAGCAGGAAGGCCTCAAGCGACCAGTGGTGCAGGCTCATTTGCGTCATCACTACCACGATCGCGAGCGGGAGCGTTACGCGCGCCACAACCACTCCGTTTCCGCGGGCTAGACGGAAGATCGTCACGATTACGAATGCGGCGGAGGCTGCAGAGAGTAGAGAGAAGAAAAGACTCATCGTCGGCGGTTACCGTAGACGGTACGGCCATGTCCCGGTGGATCTCTTTCGATGGTAGCCTTCGCTGGCAAGGAGGAGTACCCCTATGCCTTTTGATTTTGGAATCGGTGAAATCGCGATTGTTCTCGTGATTGGC
>Ga0194055_10002576_pt1 | contig 14300 bp, 12 predicted proteins | sample SepL449m_MetaG_FD_155482 | JGI IMG/M metagenome (GOLD analysis project Ga0194055, IMG submission 155482) | Anoxic zone freshwater microbial communities from boreal shield lake in IISD Experimental Lakes Area, Ontario, Canada - Sep2016-L442-9m | ecosystem: Environmental > Aquatic > Freshwater >... | reverse complement strand
CTGCGCGAGCGAGTAGATGGTGCCCGACTCGCGCAGGGCGCAGCCGCAGGGGCAGCCAGGGTCTTCGACTTCTACGCGGGGTTCGCGGACACGTTCGCGTTCGAGGAGCCGGCGATGACGGGGCTGGTGGGTTCGTCGCGGTCGACGGGGCCGTCGACCGGCCGTGATTTCGGGTTGCTGGTTCGTGAGGCCGTGGGGGTGGTGGGGGCGATCATCCCGTGGAACGTCCCGTTGGGGATTCTCTGTGCCGCGCTCCCCGCGGCTCTGATCGCGGGCTGCACGGTGATCGTCAAATCGTCGCCGGAAGCGCCGGGTGAGGGTCTCCTCTTCGCGGAGGTCGCTGAGGCGGTTGGGCTGCCGCCCGGTGTGGTGAACGTCGTCACCGCCGATCGTGAGGTCTCCGAGCTCTTGGTGCGCGATCACCGCGTCGACAAGATCATCTTCACCGGCTCGACAGCCACCGGCCGGCGGATCGGCTCGATCTGTGGGGAGCGCATCGCGCGGTGCACCCTCGAGCTCGGTGGGAAGTCGGCCGCGGTGATCCTCGACGATGCCGACATCACGACCGCCGCTCAGTATCTGGCCGCCGCGGAGCTTCCCATGACCGGCCAGATGTGCTCCTCGTTGACCCGGATCGTCGTCCCGAGTGCCAAGCACGACGAGTTCGTCGAAGTGCTCGCTTCGTCGTTCGCGGGCGTCCGGGTCGGTGACCCGTACGACCCGGCGACCCAGATGGGACCATTGGCATCCGAGCGTCAACGGGACCGCGTCGAGTCCTACATCGCGAAGGGTGGCGCCGAAGGAGCGGTCCTGGCGATTGGAGGCGGCCGGCCGAAGCATCTCGAACGCGGTTGGTTCGTCGAGCCGACCGTCTTCGGGAACGTCGACAATCGCTCGACGATCGCCCAAGAGGAGATCTTCGGGCCGGTGCTCAGCGTGATCCCCGCCGACGACGAGGAGCAGGCCATCGAGATCGCCAACGACACGATCTACGGATTGAACGCCGCAGTGTTCACCAACGACTCGGACCGCGCCCGGCAGGTCGCCGGTCGCCTGCAATCCGGAACCGTCGGTCAGAACGGCTTCAAGACCGACTTCGGCATCGCGTTCGGCGGCTTCAAGCAGTCCGGTATCGGCCGTGAGGGCGGGACGGAGGGTCTCCTCTCCTTCCTCGAGACGAAGACCATCGTCCTCGACGACGCTCCGGCCCGCTATCGAGACTGAGGCGGCACAGGCTCGATCCCGTTCACGCAACCGTTGGTGATCAGCGTGTGGAGCGGATGAAGTCTGCTGCGCGTTCGGCGATCATGATGACCGGTGCATTGGTGTGCCCAGTGATGAGGTTGGGCATGATGGAGGCGTCGACAACTCTGAGTCCGTCGACGCCGCGGACCACGAGCTCTGGGTCGACGACCGAATCGGCGTCGGTGCCCATCCTGCAGGTGCCGCTGGGGTGGTAGGCCCGGACGGACTTCCGTCGGATGTGTTGGTCCCATTCGTCGTCGGTCTGGACGTCGGGGCCGGGTTCCAGCTCGGAGACGACGTAGGGGCGGAAAGCCTCGGACGCGAGGATCTCTCGTGCCTGGCGGGCCGCGGCGGTGATGACCGCGACGTCCTCTCGTGACCCCAGCATGTCGATGTGCACGAGGGGCGGATCGGTTGGCGCGCTCGAGCGAAGAGTCACCGTTCCGCGGGTCTTCGGATGCATGCACACCGCGCCGATCCGCACTGCCGGTGAGTCCATCATCTTGCCCGCGTGGATCTTCGTCGAACGTTCCGTCTTCGACGTCTCGGCGATACCGAACGGTAGGAATGCCAGCTCGTAATCAGGTCGTGAGCTCTCGGGAGTGAGCTTTCCGAACCCGAGGGCCAGCATGGGCGGCGTGGTCGCGGCGCCCTTGCCGCGCACCAGGAAGTTGAACCCATGGCGGACGATGCCGAGAGGCGTGAGCTCCATGTTGAGCGTCGGCACGTTCACGGAGACCAGGAGGTTCGATGCCGGGTGCTCCTGGAGATTCCGTCCCACATCCGGGCTGTCGGCAACGACATCGATGCCGAGGGCGTGCAACTCCTCGGCCGGGCCCACGCCCGACAGCAGCAACAGCTTGGGCGACTCGACGGCCCCGGCGGCGACGATCACTTCGCGGTTGGCTTCCGCACGCGTCAGGACCCCACGGTGGAGATACTCGACCCCATGGGCCCGCGTGCCGTCGAAGAGGATGCGGGTCGCGAGGGAATGCTTGCTCAGCGTCAGATTCTTGCGCCGACGGGCAGGGGCGAGATACGCGCGGGCGGTGCTGTGACGCCAACCGCGACGCTGCGAGACCTGCACGTAGGCAACGCCTTCCTCACCCGATGCGTTGTAATCGGGGTTGAATGGCAGACCTGCCTGCTGCGCGCCTTCGACGAACGGGCCGGTGAGCGGGTGGTCCACCCCCGACCACGACACGTGCAGGGGTCCACTGCCACCGCGATATGCATCGGCACCGCCAGCGAAGGTCTCGGTCCGCTTGAAGTATGGGAGGACGGAGTCGTAGTCCCAACCAGGACATCCCTGAGCAGCCCACTCATTGAAGTCACCGGGGTCTCCACGGGTCCACACTTGACCATTGACGGAGCTCGAACCGCCGATCACCTTGCCGCTGAACCACATGTCACGAACACCATCACGAGACGCGTCGGGCTCGGTCTCATATTGCCACCCGTACTTGCTGCGAATCTGCAGAACACCGGCCGGGATCCGGATGAAGGGACTCCGGTCCTCCCCTCCGGCTTCGAGCAGCAGAACGGTCGTGTGACCATCCTCGGTCAACCGATTGGCGAGCACACACCCCGCGGAGCCCGCGCCCACGATCACATAGTCCCAATTCATGCGATTTACATAGCTCCAATTCATGTCGGGAAGTTGCACCCACGCCTTGGCTACCGAACGCACGCCGCTTTCGTGGTCAGGCGAGAAGCATCCGATGGCGCGGATCGAGGACTGGAATCGAGCTGAGGAGCGTCTTGGTATACGCGTGCTGGGGATCCTCGAAGATCTGCGCTGTCGGTCCGGTCTCGACGATCTCACCCTGGTACATCACGGCGACGCGGTGGGCGATCATCCGGACTAGGGAGAGGTCATGGGAGATGAAGAGCAGCGCGATGCCGCGACTGTCCTGGAGGTCATGCAACAGGTTGATGACCTGGGCGCGGATCGACATGTCGAGCGCAGCGACCGGTTCGTCGCACACGATGAGCTTCGGATCGGTGGTCAGGGCCCGTGCGATGGCGATCCGCTGGAGCTGGCCGCCTGAGAACTCGTACGGGAATCGGTCGAACTGATGCTCACGGAGACCGACTTGTTGGAGGAGATCCATGACACGCGCCCGGCGCTCGTCACGGCCTTTCACGAGATGGTGCACCTTCAAGGGCTCTGCGATCTGCTCGCCGATGACCATCCGAGGATCGAGCGAGCTGAACGGATCCTGGAAGATCATCTGCATCTCTTGGCGCTTCACCTGCATCTCGGATCTGCCCAGGGTCGCGAGGTCGACATCCTGGAATCTGATGCTGCCGGCATCGGGCTCGATCAGCCGGAGCATCAGCCGTCCGAGGGTGGACTTTCCGGAGCCGGACTCCCCGACGACCGCGAGCGTTTCTCCGACGTCGAGGGAGATGCTGACGTGGTTGACCGCCTGGACGTGGTGGGTCACCCTCCCGAGGAGGTTGCGATCGAGTGGAAACGACTTCGAGAGGCCCACTGTCTCGAGCAGCGCGGTCATGAGTCGGCCTCGAACGTGATCTCGTTGACTCGAATGCAGCGGACGACTCGACCGTTGTCGAGCTCGACCATGTCCGGCATCGCGGAACGACAGGCCTCCACCACGAAGTCGCATCGAGGATTGAACCGGCACCCGGACGGGAACTCGTGGGGCGCCGGGACCACCCCACGAATGGCGTTCAGACGATTTCCACCGTCCTCGGGTTGCTTGATCGAACGCAACAGCCCGCTGGTGTACGGGTGACGAGGCGACTCGAACAGATCGAGCGTCGTCCCCTGCTCGACCACTTCGCCGGCATACATCACGGCAACGCGGTCACACGTCTCCGCGATGACGCCGAGGTCATGGGTGATCAAGAGCACGGCGAGGTCCATCTCCCGTTGCAGATCCGCGAGCAACCTCAGGATCGTCGCCTGCACCGTGACATCCAGCGCCGTCGTGGGCTCATCCGCGATCAAGATCTTCGGTTTGCAGGCGAGCGCGATCGCGAGCATGACCCGTTGGCACTGTCCGCCGCTGAACTCGTGTGGGTAGTCGTGGGCCCGACGGGCCGCGTTCGGTATCTGGACCCGGTCCAACATCTCCAGCGCCAGCCGGAACGACTCCCGACGGGAGACGTCCTGGTGAGCGCGGATCACCTCTGCGACCTGGTCGCCGATCGAGAAGCAGGGGTCGAGGCTGCGGCGTGGCTCCTGGAAGATCATGGCGATGTCCCGGCCGCGGATCTTCCGCATCGACGCGGGCGACTCGCGCAGCAGGTCACGACCGTCGAACTCGATGCTGCCACCGGACACACAGCCGTTGGCGGGCAACAATCCCAGAACCGCTAACCCCGTGGTCGTCTTCCCCGAACCGGACTCCCCGACGAGGCCGAGCGTCTCCCCACTGCGCAACGCCAGGTTCAGATCTTCGACGACCGCCACGGCTCCATGTCCCGTCTTGAACTCGACCACGAGCCCGTTGATCTGCAAGATGGGTGGACGCTCGACCTCAGGGCCCGCTTCCTGAGCGAGCTGAGGGCTAGCCATCGGAGCTCCTCGCCAGAGCGTCGCGTACGCCGTCGCCCAAGGTGAAGAACGCCATGATCGTCAAGGTGATCATGACCGCTGGCGGGACGAGCCCGAACGCGTTGCGCGATGCCTCGTGATAGGCCCCTTGGAGCATGCCCCCCCAACTCGCCTGGGGAAGCTGGACCCCGAGGCCCAGGAAGCTCAGGCTGGCCTCCGCACTGATCACCAGACCCACGGCGAACGAAACTTGGACCAACAGCGATCCGCTCGCGTTGGGAATCACGTGACGCCAGAGGATGCGGGTGGTGGGGACGCCCATGGATCGACACGCCTCGATGTACGGTTCACTGCGAATCGATTCGGCTGCGGCACGTGCGACGCGAAAGAACCGTGGCGCCAAGGTGATGCCAACTGCGAGCATGGCGTTGGTCAAGCCGGGTCCGAGCATGCCGATGACCGCCAGCGCGAGGATGAGCGGCGGGAGGCTCTGGAACGCGGAGGCGACGAGCGTGAGTCCCGAGTCGGCCCATCGGCCCGTGTATCCCGCGAACAGGCCCAGCGGTATGCCGAGCACGACGGCGATCCCCAGCCCTTGCGCCGCGGCGAACAACGTGACTGGTGCGGCCGAGAGCAACCGGCTGTACGTGTCACGACCAAAGACGTCGGTCCCCAGAAGGTGACTCCCACTCGGGTTGGCCAGTCGGTGCGCGAGATCCTGCACATCGGGGTCATGGGTCATCAGGAGCGGGGCGATGAGCGCGATCACGACCAAGAAGACGATGTAGCCCAATGACAACATCGCCCAACGGTTCCGGAGGAGCCGGGCCATGACGCGGCTGCTCCGCATCCGTTCGAGGCGTCGGCTGAACAGCCCTCCCGGCTTCGCGCCGGGAGCGGTCTTCGCCGACCCTGCGTCGCCCGAGACGGCCGCTTCGGCCGACTCGGACGGGGGGTCAAGCTGCGCGGAGCTTCGGGTTGATGAAGCCATTGGCCACGTCCACTAAGAGATTCACGATGACGACCACCACGGCGCTGATCAACACGATGGCCCTGATCATGGGATAGTCATGCGCGATCACCGCGGTGACCGCGGCGGAGCCGAATCCCGGGATGGCGAAGATGCTCTCGACGATGACGGCACCTCCGAGGATACGGGCGAGCTGGAGTCCGAAGACGGTCACCACGGGAACTGCCGCATTGCGGAACGCGTGCTTGGTGAGCACGATCCACTCGGGCAGGCCCTTGGCGCGGCCCGCGCGAATGAAGTCCTGCTCCATCACATCGACGAGTGCACCGCGTATCTGGCGTGTCAGCTCGGAAGCCGAGACGAGTGACAACGCGAAAGCCGGCAGGACGAGGTGGTGGAACCACTCCCATGCGTTGTCCTGCAATTTCACGTAGCCGGTGGCGGGAAACCAGGACCGGTTCAGCGTGAAGGGCACGATCAACGCGAGCGCGATGATGAAGGAAGGGATCGCCAGAGCGAAGCTGGCGCCGAATGCCACGAGGCGGTCCGGGAGTCGCTGCTTGTAGAGCGCGGCGATCACCCCCGCCGGGACCGAGATGAGGACCGCCATCACCATGGTGAGGAGGACGAGCGAGGCGGTCACGGGCAGCGTGTCGGCAATGCGGTCGCTGACCGGCTGCTGCGTCCCGATCGAGTTGCCGAAGTCGAGCCGGGAGGCGTCCCCGAGAAAGGTGACGTATTGATCGACGAGTGGCTTGTCCAGACCGAGCTGGTGGCGCACGAGCGCGAGCTGCTGAGGAGTTGCGGTTTCCCCCGCTACCGTAACTGCCGGGTCACCTGGCGTGAGCGAGATCAGCCCGAACGTGATCAACGACACCAGGAACAGGATCGGGATGATCAGCAAGAGCCGCTTGATGATCATCCGGACCATGGAGCTCCCAACCCCTTCTGGATACGCGTCGCGTCTCGGTCGAGTGGTCTCTGTGAGACCCATCGTGATGGAGGGTCACCAGGGCTGCTGCCTTGGGCAGCGGCGGCACGCTAACACCTCCGACCGCCGTGTGCAAGATGTTCGATATTCGATATGATTGGTCTGGCGCAGCCGCGCGGAACGTGAAATCGTCGCCGGCCGGATCATCCTCTCGGCCGATCGCTCATGGGGGAGAACAAGAATGACCGACGGTGACATGGCCGGATCTGTAGATGCCGTGGCTCCTCGACGCACCGTGTGGCAGCATTTCCGCGGCAATGGTGTCTCCGAGCGCTACGTCGACGCCGGCGGGACCCGGACGCGGATCCTGGAGGCCGGCACCGGGTACCCGGTGGTGCTCCTGCACGGGACCGGGGGTCACGCCGAGACGTACGTCAAGAACATCGGACCGTTGTCGCGCGAGTACCGGGTACTGGCGCTCGACATGATCGGTCACGGCTACACGGACCGTCCCGATGTCGTGTACACCATGGATGTCTTCGCCGATCATGTGGTGGCAGTCCTCGACGCGTTGGGTCTCGAGCAGGCGTTCCTCTCCGGGGAGTCGCTCGGGGGTGGGGTCGCGTGCTGGGCGGCGTTGAAGTATCCGGACCGAGTGCGGGGCCTGTCGTTGAACACCGGCATCCTCGCCCGTCCCGACGCGAAGGGCTCCCAAGAGCTCCAGGACGTGGAGGACCGCACGCGTCGTCTGGTCGAAGAGTTCTCGCTCGAGACCATCCGAAAGCGTCTCGAGTGGCTCGTGCTCGACCCAGCCACGATGACCGACGAGCTCGTCGAGATCCGCTACCGCGTGTATTCCCAGCCGGGCATGGTTGAGCACATGGTGAAGCTCATGGTCACCGTCCTCACGATGAACCGCACCGCGGTGGGCCCGATCGACTACTACGGGCATTCCCTCGACGCGATCAAGTGCCCGACGCTCGCGGTGTGGACCGACCACAACCCTGGCAAGAGCATCGAGGCGGTCCGCTCGGCGATCGACGCCATTCCCGAGGTTGAGTTCCACATGCTGGAGGGCGCTGCGCACTGGCCGCAGTGGGAGAAGCCCGACGAGGTGAACGCGCTCATGACCGCGTTCTTCCAGCGGGTTCTCGCCCAGTGATGCGCGCCGCCTCGCGATACCAGGTCCCCGTCGTGCTCCCCGAATGATCTCCGACGAAGAGCGGAGGACGGTCGCCCAGCTCCTCGCCAGTGCGGAGCAGGCGGCGATTCCAATCGATCCCATCTCCCCGGGTCGGCCGGAGATGGACGTGGTGGATGCGTACGCCGTCCAGCTGCTGAACATCGAAGAGAGGCTGCGCGCCGGGGCGACCATTCGCGGGCACAAGGTCGGCCTGTCGTCCAAGGCGATGCAGCGGATGATGGAGGTGGACGAGCCCGACTACGGGCACCTCCTGTCCGACATGTTCGTCTTCGAGTCGACCGCGATCGACACGTCGGTGATGTGCACGCCCCGTGTCGAGGTCGAGGTGGCCTTCGTCCTCGGGAAGCGGCTCCCGGCTCCCGGCTGCAACGCAGCCGACGTCCTGCGCTGCACCGAGTTCGTGTGCCCGTCCTTGGAGATCATCGACAGCCGCATCCGCGACTGGAAGATCAAGCTCGTCGACACGATCGCCGACAACGCCTCCTCCGCCCGGGTGGTGCTCGGCGCTTCGCCCACGCCGATCGCCGGGCTCGATCCCCGTACGATCGGCGCGGTGCTGCGCAAGAATGGCGAGGTCATCGGCACGGGCGCCGCGGGTGCGGTGCTCGGCAACCCGGTCACCGCCGTGGCCTGGTTGGCGAACAAGGTCCACACCTTCGGGGTGACGCTCGAGGCCGGGCACGTCATCCTGCCGGGCTCCTGCACACGGGCGTACGACGCGGCGCCGGGCGACATCTTCCGGGCCGACTTCCATGAGCTGGGTCACGTCTCGGTGCGGTTCTCGTGAGCGCGCTCGATCAGCACGCGGACGCGCTCGAGCGCGCGGAGCAGGCTGGCGAGGCGATCGAGCCGTTCGCGGCGGCGAACGGGCTGGATCTCGCGCAGGGCTACGAGATCCAGCGGATCCTCGTCGGGCGCCGGACCGTGGCCGGCGCCCGCACCGTGGGCTGGAAGCTCTCCGCAGTCGCGCCCGAGGCCCAGCGCCGCATCGGTGTCGAGGCCCCCGTCCTCGGACAGCTGACGAGCGACGTCGTCCGTCCCGATGGTGCGTCGATCGACCTGGCGCCCATGGTCAACCCCCAGTTGGAGGTCGAGCTCGGACTGGTGCTGGGCGCCGACCTCGACGGCGAGACGACCACTGCGGTCGACGTGATGAACGCGGTCACCGCGGTCGTGCCGAGCCTGGACATCTCCGACGCGCGCGTGGGCGGTGCGGACCGCACCGGCGTGGATGTCGTCGCTGATCGGGCGGCCACGGGCGTCGTGGTCGTGGGTGCACCGAAGCCCTTCCACGCCGATGTCGACCTTGCGACGTTGGGCGTGCTCCTCGAGGTCGACGGCGATGTCGTCGGCTCCGGCGCGGGCGCACGCCTGCTGGGGAGCCCGGTCATCGCGTTGGCCACCGCGGCGCGCGCGGCTGCCGCCCACGGCGTCCGGCTCGCTCGGGGCGATCTGATCCTGACCGGAACCTTCGTCGAACGTGTGGTGCTCGAGCGTCCCGTGCTGGTGGTTGCCACGTTCGGCGGCGGGGTCGGATCCGTTGGCGCCCGGTTCATCGACTCGAACATCGCCCGGTGACGAAGCGCAACGGACCCCTCCAGGGCGTCCGCGTCCTCGACTTCTGCCATTTCCTCGCGGGCCCTTACGGGGCCGCGTTGCTCGCCGACCTCGGGGCGGACGTCGTCAAAGTCGAGAACCCCGACCGCCCCGACGAAGCGCGGACGATCGGCCCGACGTACCTCGGGGACGAGTCGGTGTACTTCCTCTCGCTCAACTGGAACAAGCGCTCGGTCGGCATCCGACTCCCGCAGGGCTATGACGTCGTGCTCGACCTCGTGCGTCACGCGGACGTGGTCATCGACAACTTCAAGCCGGGGGTGACGAAGACGCTGGGTATCGACCACGAGCGTCTCGCCGCGATCAACCCGCGCATCATCACGTGCTCGCTCTCGGGCCACGGCGCCACCGGTCCGTACGCCTCCTATCCCGGCTACGACTACACGATCCAGGCGATGAGCGGGGTCATGAGCTTGACCGGTGAGCCCGACGGTCCCCCGGGCAAGGCGGGAATCTCGTACGTCGACCACTCCGGTGGTCTCGCCGCCGCGTTGGCGGTGGCCACGGCGCTCTTCGAGCGCACACGCACCGACCAGGGCAGCCATATCGATCTCGGCCTGCTCGACGTGCAGGTATCGATGCTGACCTACCTCGCCGCCTGGGAGCTCAACGGCCAGTTCTCGCCGGGCCGGATGAGCAACGGCAGCCATCCCTCGATCGTGCCGGCGCAGAATTTCGCGACCCGGGACGGCTTCGTGGCGCTGTTCGTGGGCAACGATCCGATGTGGCAGCGCCTGGTGGAGGCGCTCAGTGACGAGCGCCTCCACGACGACGAGTACTCCACGAACGCCGGGCGCCAACGCAATCGTGGGGCGCTGATCGGGATCCTCCAGGAGATCCTGGGCGCGCAGCCGACCGCGCACTGGGTCGCGCTGTGCGCGGCGCACTCGATTCCCTGCGCGCCGGTGAACTCGATCGCCGAGGCGCTGGCCGAGCCGCAGGTGCAGGCGCGCGCGCTGGTGGCCACCGCCGAGCACCCGAGCTATGGCTCGTACCGCCACGTCCGCGGTCCCTTCGGCGGAGGTGCCGCGACAACCACCCGGGGAGCGCCGCTGCTCGGCGAGCACACGGCCGAGGTGTTGGCGGAGATCGGGTACTCGACGACCGACGTCGAGCGTCTCGAGGCCGAGGGCGCCGTTTTCCGGCATATCGGAAATCGGATATAGTGAGCCGGTGACAACCGTCGAGTCCACCGAGGTCCGCTGCGAGCGCTCCGGCCCTCTGGCGTCGATCATCGTCGATCGACCGGAGACGCGCAACGCGATCTCGCGCAATGTCATGGCCGGTCTCGAAGCCATCCTCGCCGACCTCGAGGGCTTCCCGCCGGCCGTCGTCACGATCCGGGGCGCCGGTGAACGGGCCTTCGTGTCCGGCGGCGACCTCAAAGAGTTCGCGGCGATCCTCACGCTGGAGGAAGCCGAGGCGATGGCGATTCGGATGCGCGCGATTCTCGACCGCATCGCCGGGCTGTCTTCGGTGACGATCGCAGAGATCAACGGCCACGCGCTCGGTGGCGGCGCAGAGCTGGCAACGGCCGCCGACCTGAGGATCGCGGCGGACGACGTCCGTATCGGGTTCGCCCAGATCACGCTGGGGATCACGCCCGCGTGGGGCGGCATCGAACGCCTCACCACGTTGGTGGGTCGGTCGCGCGCCCTCTACCTGTTGACGACGGGCCGGGCCGTCACCGCAGCCCAGGCGTCGGAGTGGGGGCTGGTCGAAGAGGTCGTGCAACGCGGTGACTTCGAGGAGCGCTCGGCACAGCTACGCGCCGAGATCGCGGGGCGACCGCTCGAGGCGCTGCGCACCATCAAGGCCATCGCCGCCCGCGTACGCCCCTCTCTGCAGGTGGACACCGAGTCCGAAGCGGTCCGAAGGTTCGCGCAGAGCTGGATCTCCGACGAGCACTGGGCCGCGGTGGCGGCCCTCGACAAGACGTGACCGGCCATGCCGCCAGCTGACGACACGCCGAGACTGACCGACGCCGGCCTCCCGGTGAAACGGGTCTACGGCCCCGAAGACGTGCGCCACGCCGACGACGGCATGATCGGCGAGCCGGGTGAATACCCGTTTCTTCGGGGGAACTTCCCCGGCGGCTACCGGGACCGGCTCTGGACCTTCCGCCAGTATTCCGGGTTCGGCACGGCCGAGGAGTCCAACGCCCGCTACAAGATGCTCCTCGAGCGGGGCGGCACGGGCCTGTCGGTGGCCCTCGACCTGCCGACCCAGTGCGGCTATGACTCCGACGACCCCGAGGTCGAAGAGGAGGTCGGTCGCGTGGGGGTCGCGATCGACACGCTCGCCGACGCCGAGATCCTGTTCGCCGACATACCCCTCGACTCGATCAGTACGAGCTTCACCATCAACGGGACCGCGGCGATCCTGCTCGCGTTCTACGTGGCGGCGGCCGAGAAGTCGGGCGTCCCCCGGGCCAAGCTCCGCGGGACGATCCAGAACGACATCCTCAAGGAGTACGCCTCACGCGGCACCTGGATCTGGCCGGCGGAGCCGTCGCTGCGCCTGATCGCAGACACCATCGAGTTCTGCGCGCAGGAGGTGCCCCGGTTCAACGCGATCTCGGTCGCCGGCGCCCACTTCCGCGACGCGGGGGCGAACGCCGCGCAGGAAATGGCGTTCACCCTCCAAGACGGCATCACCTACTGCGAGCGGGTCATCTCCCGGGGACGCGTCGGCATCGACGAGTTCGCGCCGCAGATCTCCTTCTTCTTCTACACGCACGGCGACTTCTTCGAGGAGGTCGCGAAGTACCGGGCGGGCCGGCGCATCTGGGCCACGACCGTCCGGGAACGCTTCGGCGCCACGACCGACTCGGCGTGCTTGTTCCGCTTCGGCTGCGTGGTCGGTGGCGCATCCCTGTACGCGCCGCAGGCGCAGAACAACATCGTGCGTGTCGCCTATGAGGCGATGGCGTCGGTCCTCGGCGGGGTGCAGTCGATGTTCTCGGCGGCCTGGGACGAGCCCTTCGCGCTCCCCACCGCGGAGTCCACCACGTTGGCTCTGCGGACCCAGCAGATCCTCGCCTACGAGACCGGCGTCGCGCGGACCGTGGACCCTCTCGGCGGCTCGTACTACGTGGAGGCGCTCACCGACGCGATGGAAGAGGAGATCCGCGGGATCATGGCGGGGCTCGAGGCCTTCGGAGGGATGACCAAGGCCGTCGAGGAGGGTTACGTGCAGCGGATCATCGCGGACGAGGCCTACCGGGTGCAGCGGATGCTGGAGTCGGGTGACCGGAAGGTCGTGGGCGTCAACATGTTTCAGACCGACGAAGCCCTGCCGGAGATCTCGACGGTGGAGATGGACGATGAGAGCCGCAACCTGCAGCTGAAGCGGCTGGCCGAGGTGAAGGCATCCCGCGATCCTTCGCTCGTCGAGCGCACGCTGAGCGCGCTGGAAGCGGGGGCCAAGGTGGAGGATGTGAACCTGATGCCGTTGCTCGTCGACTGCGCGCTGGCCTACTGCACGGTGGGCGAGATGGTGCGCACCCTCAAGGGCGTATGGGGAGAGTTCCAGCAGCCGGTGGTGTTCTGATGGCGGCGCGGGTCCTGATCGCCAAGCCCGGGCTCGACGGTCACGATCGGGGTGCGAAGCTCGTTGCCCGGGTGCTGAGGGATGCCGGCTTCGAGGTGATCTACACCGGCATCCGTCAGAGTCCCGAGCGGATTGCCGCGGCCGCGGTGCAGGAGGACGTCGCGGTGGTCGGCCTCAGCATCCTGAGCGGCTCCCACGTCGCCCTGACGAAGAAGACGAGGCAAGCGCTCGCGTCTGTGGGGGGCGATGGCATCAAGATCGCGGTGGGGGGGACCATCCCGTCCCAGGACATCGAGGTCCTCAAGTCGGCGGGCGCCGACGCGGTGTTCCAGACCGGCACGACCACGGAGCAGCTGGTGGCCGCGATGCAGCAGCTCACCGGCACCACTCCTACTCCGACCTGATTCATGGCGCAGGGAGACGGCACCCCGGACCTGCTCTTGGGGCGGGCGGTGGAGGGCGACACGGCGGCGCTGGCAAGACTGCTCTCCCTCACGGAGAGCGATCCTGCCGCGGTCGCGAGCGCCGTGTGGGGAATCGAACGTGATGCCCACGTCATCGGCATCACCGGACCGCCCGGGACCGGGAAGTCGACGCTGGCGTCCGCGATGGTCACGGCGCTGCGGGCCCAGAGCGCCACTGTCGCCGTGCTGGCGATCGACCCCACTTCGCCCAACTCCGGTGGTGCGCTGCTCGCCGATCGGATCAGGATGGCGCCCCACGTCCTCGACCCGAACGTGTTCATCCGCTCGTTCGCCACCCGGGGGAGCGTCGGCGGGCTGTCCGCCGCGGTGCCCTTGGCGATCCGGACGCTGGAGGCGGCCGCGTTCTCGCACGTGATCGTGGAGACCGTCGGCGTCGGCCAGGTCGAGCTCGACATCGCGAGCTACGCGGACACCGTCCTCGTCGTGCTGCACCCGGGGTGGGGTGACAGCCTCCAGGCCAACAAGGCCGGGATCCTCGAGATCGCGGACGTCTTCGTCGTGAACAAGGCCGATCGGCCGGGCGCCGACCAGGCGGTCGGCGAGCTGCACCTCGCCCAGTCGTTCGGCCGGGCGAGCAACGACGACCGCTGGCCCGAGATTCCGATCGTCGAGACCGTCGCCACCGAGGGGCGCGGGATCGACGAGCTCGTCGAGCAGATCCGTGCCCATCGCCAATGGCTGGATCGCGAGGGAGCAGTCGAGGGGCGCGCCCGGCGCGCCCAGAGGGTCACCGACCACCTCGCGCTCGTGGTAGGCTCCCTGCTCGAGGG
>Ga0194055_10002574_pt1 | contig 14309 bp, 5 predicted proteins | sample SepL449m_MetaG_FD_155482 | JGI IMG/M metagenome (GOLD analysis project Ga0194055, IMG submission 155482) | Anoxic zone freshwater microbial communities from boreal shield lake in IISD Experimental Lakes Area, Ontario, Canada - Sep2016-L442-9m | ecosystem: Environmental > Aquatic > Freshwater >... | reverse complement strand
TGGTTGGCCGAAAAAACGACGTCGTAGGATCGCTCAGAATCGACGATCGTGGCTCTGCGTGACTCAAAGTTCATCCCAAAAAACGACCGTTTCAATAATTTCACAGCCTATCCGCGAACCACGACTTTCAGGTGCCGCCCCCCCTAAAATCGTCACCCGAGTTGAGTGCCACCCCCAAAAATGTATAGATTGCGGCGATCCCGCAATTCGTGACAGTGACACCCCGCCGAGGTGGCCCAGACATCGCTCTGGATGTCTGGGGTGACGCTGAAATCAGCATTGACAGATCGATTCCGTGCAGTCACCATCCCCACGTAAGTCCCCGACCTGAAGGGGACTGCGTGATTTGACGCCAAATCTTTGTCCGTGACCTGCTCAGTTTTCGCTGATTGGCCGACATTGCTCCAGGCGGAGCGGAATCCGATCCTATGTCAGACACACCGGACCCGCTTCCTGTTGCTGCCCCTGCCGTTGCCCCTACAGTCATCGACGTGCCTCAGATTTTTGAGTTTGTACTCAATCTGCAGCGTAGTCTCGATCTGAACGAAGTCGCCAATATTGCCGTTAATGATGGCCGACTTTTGTGGGAAGTCGACCGGGTCAGTCTGGTGCTGTGTCGTGGTCGGAAGACCGAGGTCGTCGCAGTCAGCGGCCAGGAATCTGTTCATCCGCGCGGGAATCTGATTCGTTCCATGCGCCGTATCGCTGACCACATCATCGCGGCGGGAGTACCGCTACAGTATGCAGGATCATTCGACAGCCTCCCTCCGCAACTGGAGGAGCCTCTGGCGGACTTCGTTCAGGAATCCGGGACCAGGTTCCTGTTGATTATGCCGTTGTTTGCTCCGGAACGACTGGTGCAACCCGAGCCGTTGCCTGGGATCGGAAAATCACCGCGGCGAGAGCGGCAGAAAATCGGTGCTCTGATCGTTGAGCAGATGACGAATAGTGAACCCTCACCGGCGCTGAAGCGATCCTTCGATTTCGTTGTCGACCACGTGGCTGCCGCAGTGTTCAATGCCAGAACCCACGGCTCGATCTTTCTGCTGCCGATCTGGCGATCCGTGGGAAGATTCCTGGAATGGCTGCGAGGCCGACGTCTCGCCGCTGCGGCTGCTGTCCTGTTCCTGGTACTTGCTGCAACTGTGGCTCTGATTGTCGTCCCGTGGACATACCGGGTTGATGCGACGGGCCGCCTGATGCCGGTCATTCAGCGCGAGGTCTTCGCCCCCTGGGACGGGCACGTGATTGAGTTGCTGGCCGAAGGGGGACAGCGCGTCGAATCAGGGCAGCCGCTGCTCAAGCTTCGCAACGACGAACTGGCCGCGGAACTGGTGACGGTCGAGAACCAGATCCATGAAAAACGAAAATTACTGGCGACTCTTTACGCCCAGCGTGACGATGCGGAAAGACAGGGAAACCGCGAAGAATCGTTGAAGGCTCAGGGACGGGCGATCGAAACAAAGGTTGAGATCGAAGGGGCACTACTGAAGCTGGAGATTCTCAAAGAACGTCGTGATCGACTGACTGTCCGGGCACCCATCACAGGTGTCATCACGACGTTTCAGGTCGAGCAACTGCTGCTCAATCGCCCCGTCCGGCGTGGCGAGGTATTGATGCAGGTGATGGATGACAGCGCCGAGTGGCACCTTGAACTTGAGATTGCCGAACATCGAGTGGGACGAATTCTACGAGCACAGCAGAGTGGAGCAGGTGAAGCGGCGAATGATGCGAAGGCCAACTTGCTGGCGGTGGAATACCGACTGTTGACCCAGCCGGAATCGAGTTACCTCGCAACCCTCAATTCACTGTCAACGCGGACGGTGACTGCCGAGGCCCGGGGAAGTGTGATGGAAGGACGTGCGGCCGTCGATAAACAGCAGCTTCCCCTGCGGACAATCGGAGCCGATGTCCGGGCTCGGATTGATTGTGGAAAGTCCAGCCTGGGTGATGTTCTGTTCGGGGACATCATCGAATTCGTGCAGTCGTACCTTTGGTGGTAGCCTTGAAAGGAATCTTTTTCATCGTCGGTCGCCGTGCGGCTGCGATGAGGCGGAAGATCATCACACGATCATGATTCATTTCGAACAGCTTTGGCATTTTGCGCGGGCCTTGGGCCGCCCCATGGCTGCAAGAGTCTCGCGCTGGCGTTCGCTGGCACGTCGAATCGTGGCGGATTCGCAGATGCTTTCGAGTCTGCCGGACGCCGCACTGCTGCGTCGCTCGCAGGAATTGGGATGGCGGGCCAAATCGGGGGAGCCGCTGAAATCGCTGTTGCCCGTCGCCTATGCTCTGGTACGCGAGGCTGCCCGACGCGTTCACAACACGCCGCACTACGAAGCTCAGATCATCGGTGGAATCGGCCTGTTTGACGGTGGGCTGGCTGAAATGCAAACGGGCGAGGGAAAGACGCTCACCGCAACCCTTCCCGCGTATTTGCGGGCCCTGTCGGGACGTGGCTGTCATGTCGTTACGGTCAATGACTATCTCGCCGAGCGAGATTGCAAGTGGACCGCGCCCGTCTATCAGCTCTTGGGAATGACCGTCGGCTGCGTGCTTTCTTCCAGTCAGCCGAAAGGGCGATATCATGCCTATCGTCAGGACATTACTTACGCCACCAGCCGCGAAGTCGGTTTCGACTTCCTGCGAGATCGACTGAAAACAGGGTTCTCGTCCGATTCGGCTCCGCGTCCCAAGGCCTTTGGCGACCGTGACATGACGGATGGTCCCGTGCAACGCGGTCACTATTTCGCGCTGGTTGACGAAGCTGACAGCGTACTGATTGACGAAGCCCGAACACCACTCATTATCGGCTTGGAGCGTAAAGGAACACCTGCCAGTGACGCACTTGTTCATTGGAGTCGAGATCTTGCCGCTCAACTGGAAATCGGCTCGGACTTCCGATTCGATCCGGAACGTCGGGGCATGGAACTGACGAACCACGGGGTTTGCCACATTATCCTGGCCAGCAAGCCCACTCTGCTGGCGTCGTTCGATCTCGAAAAGATCTACGAGCATGTCGAGCAGGCGCTCAAGGCTCGACTCCTCTTTCAACGCGGTCGCGATTACGTGATCACGCCCGAACAGAAAATCGCCATCGTTGATGAGGGGACCGGTCGTGTACTGGATGGCCGCAAGTGGCAGGCAGGTTTGCATCAGGCGGTCGAGGCAAAAGAGGGAGTACCGATTTCTGATGAGACCGGGGAAGCGGCCCGCATCACCGTTCAGACGTTTTTTCGCGGCTATGAGCATCTGGCTGGTATGACAGGGACGGGTATGCCGGCGGCGCGAGAATTCCGTAAGACATACAACCTGGGCATCACCGTAATTCCAACGAACAGGCCTTGTATTCGGGTCGGGCTGCCGTTTCGACTGTTTGCGACTCAAGCAGCAAAACATGCGGCGTTGATTCCGGATGTCTACCGGTTACATCAGGCTGGCCGGGCGATTCTGATCGGGACACCTTCTGTGACCGCGTCCGTGGAGCTTGGTCGCCTGCTCAACGAACAGGGTTTGACCTGCCAGATTTTGAATGCCGTTCTGCATGAGCAGGAGGCTGAAATCATCTCCCACGCGGGCGAATCAGGACGCATTACAATCGCTACCAACATGGCTGGGCGAGGGACCGACATTCATTTGCATGACAGCGTCCGAAGTTGCGGCGGGCTGCATGTGATCGCGACCGAAATGCACTCCAACCGACGCATTGATCGTCAGCTCATCGGTCGTGCCTCACGGCAGGGCGATCCAGGTTCCTACCAATTCTGGCTCTCTCTGGAAGATGAACTGTTTCGGACACTTCCGAAGTCGGCTCTGGCCCGACTGCAAGCGAAAGCGCGTCGGCAGACATCGGGCGACCTGCCGATCCGTTGGCTACGAGTCTTCCGCAGGACTCAGCAGCAGAACGAACTGCGGGAACGTCAATACCGCCGCCAGTTGCTCGAAGCAGAACTGGCGAAACAACGATCCTGCAAGACGATGGGTCTGGATCCGTATCTCGAAGTCTCCGAATAAAAGGCTCACATTCGGAAGTGGAAGTTCCTGCGAATGGATCGCCAGAGCCACGAAAAGGCCGAGCGGCGGGCGGCGATAAATCGAGCACTGCCACGCAGATTCGGTCTCAACAGTTCGGGGGACTCATCGAGGTACACGGTCGCCTGATATGCAGCATCCTGAAGTTGTTCCCGCCCATCGTGGTCTGTTACCGTCGACAAACGCCCGCCGTATTTGACGGTCAGATTTTCAGGTGCAAAGTCCGAATGTGCAGAAGCGATATGCGCAATCCTGCCACGAAAGACCTTGCCCGGCAGATGCTCGAACATGAGACCGACACTTAGGCCCACATGAATGTCGTGGCGATCCGCCTGATCCACGTAAAGAATGGCCTGCATTTCGTCGGTGGGAGCGATACTGAGCAGATGAGTCCGCTCCTCAAGAAAGCTTCCTGCATTCTTCTGAGCCAGCGGCGTGCCGGTCCAGCCGACAAGCCTTGTTCGCATCTGTTCAAGCTTTACGGCAGGCCGCCCGGGTGGCTCGACAATTGTGCCTGCAACGGGGGCAGTCACCGAGAGATTGCTTCGTTGTTCGACAAGTTCCGCGAGTTGACGCTCGACGGTCTGCAGACCTCCCTCCGCGAGTGTCCGTCCTTCGGGATTGTCGAGGGCCTTGGAGAACTTAATCGCCTGCAATTGTGATTTCTGCTTCACTTCCAGTTCGCGTTGCCGGTCTTCGAGATTCGGGTCACGCAGTAACGCCAGTTGCTGACCGGCGGTGACGTGATCACCCGGTTGAATATTCAGCTTGATCAACTCGCCCGGAACCTTAGTGAAGACGTGATGCACATCGCGAGGCTCGATGACGAATGCCGTGGAGTGAATCAGCGGGAATGGAATCATGCCCAGGCCGAGTCCAATTCCCGAAACGACGACGATACTGAGACCGAGACGCCAGCGGCTGATCGGATTTTGACGGGGCGCCGAAACAATGCGATATGTGGTCGTCATAAGTTTTCCGCAAACACCAATCACCGAGATTACCGCCAGAGTCTGACCGATGCTTTGTAATCCGTACGGCTTAAGCACTGTATACAGAAACGTCAGAATGCCAAACAGCACAACCCAGCCATAGATCGTTGAGGCAACGGCAAACAGTCGGAACCAGTGAAGTCCCGTTTTTGGCATGAACGGGTCGGGCGGCGGATTAATCCCCAGACACATCTTCGCCAATCCATTCCGCAGCAGTTGATCCGCCTTGGAACGCAGATTTGGGATCTCCAGGTAGTCGCTCAGCATGTAATAACCGTCAAGCCGCATCAAAGGATTGGCATTCAAGATAATTGTGGGAACGGCGGTAACAACGAACAGGTTCAAACAGAGATAGTGCAGCAATCCTGGCTCGGTGAACCACCAGCCAAAAATCGCGAATGCCGACAAGACGACTTCAACAATCATCCCCGCTGCACCAATCAGTATCCGAGACCATTTGTTCTTGAGCATCCAGGAATCAGAGACGTCACAGTAGAGAGTGGGTGTCCCGACCAGCAGAATGACTCCCATCTCGTGGCACTCTGCTCCGAAGTACTTGCAGGTCAGCCCGTGACCGAACTCGTGAAGAATCTTGGCACCGGCCAATATGATCCATAGTACGATTAAGTTCGGCCATCCAAAGAACTGCCTGAACGCAGGCAATCGGCTGACGAATTCGTTGAAATTTGTTGCCAAAAGCAGCCAGGAACTGAGTACGGTAACAATTAACAGCGCGACCGTCGCAGGATGAAAAAGCCAGGCCGTCCAGCGGAGCAGTCGAGTTAACGCGGCATCCGGATCCCAACCGGGAAGCCGCAACGAAAGAATGTTGGACAACGTCTGCCAGATTTTCTCCCGAAGCTTCTTGCGACGCTGCTCGATTCGCGACGCGGCCTGTCCTGTGCGCAGGCCGAATGCCAGCCCCTTCTGATGCAGGTCGGCAATCAACTGCTGCACATCATTTAATGTGTGGCCAAGTGAAGGAAAAGCACGGATCAAATCATCGCGGATCTCTTCGAGATGGTGGCGACCGTCAAGCAATTGCAGAACGCGGTATTGATCGCTGCGCAGCCGGTTGTACGTCAATGCAACGGGATCTTTGATGACAAAGTGTGTGACCCCCTGAAATTCGATGGGACGAACCACAAGGTCCGCTCGCCCTCGTAGCGGGATTGGCCGCTGAGTGGAGCGAAGCTGCTGAGAGGGTTGTGAGATGGACATAGGATGAATCGAGTCCAGACATCAGCAGGGTCGGGGCAGCCTGTTGATCACCACTATTTTGCGGTGGGGGTCAGGATCATTTCGGCCACCAGACCCGCCCGCAGAATGTTGTCGCGGTTATTCACTTCGGCGAACACTCGAATTTCGTGAGTCACTGGGTCGGCTGTCAGATCAACGAAGACGATGTGACCTTCAAATTCTTCCCGCTCCTCTGCCAAGTCGAGATCGGGAATCGCCAGTTTGACTTTCACTTTAGCCCCCTGACGCGCATGTTTCAGGTGCTGTAGACCAATACGTCCCTCGACGCGAACTCGACTGGGATTCACAACTTCGACGATCGGATCTCCCTGGCGAACGGCTTCCCCTTTTTTCCGATACACGCGCGTGACGATTCCTGCGAATTCCGCGGTGACCAGATAGGTGGCCAGTTCAGCGCGGGCGACTTCAGCAGTCAGTTTGCTGACCGCCAGGTTCTGCTCGGCCTCTTCAATCGACAGGACAGCCTTCTCTGCGGCAAGTCGCAGCTTTTCGACATCCAGCGAAGCGATTGGAATACCTCGACCAGCCTCTACCGCCTTTTTGTTGGCTTCGGCATTTTTGCGATATTCAACGTCGGCGATCTCACTCGCCTTCCGTTGAAAGCGGACCTCCACATCGTTTCCCCCCTTTCGTTCCGCAACGGCCAGATTCGCTCGGGCGACATCATCAGCGATGAGTGCCAGGCGCTGCCCGGCCTCGACAGTCTGGCCTTCCTTGCATTCCACCATTTTCAGGATGCCGGGACGGTCACAGGCCAGCGTCACCTGATCGATCAATACGATGCGGCAATCGCGAATGTGAATTCGCGGCGCTGCTGCAGCAGGGACTGGCTTGTCGTCAGCTCGAATTGTGGCTGTCTGGGCCAGGATCAGCAGGATGACTTTGAAGGTATGCTGAACTTGATTCATGGCAGTTTCAATCCTGAGGAAGAACTGGCGCGCCGTTGGCAGTGACGGGTATTGATGATGCTGGAGCAACTGACTGAGACTTGAGTTCAGGTGCAGCAGTTGGACTTACCGGATCAGGTGACGGTGGAATCCCTCCCCACGATGGGTCCATGACTGGAATAGAATAGGGATGCAGGTCAAGCCCTTCGGAGCCGATCAGTTCGATCCCATCGCTGGTCGTCAGGCGACCCATCCGATACGCCAGATTCCTCAGCGCCTTGTTATATTCGGCCAGGCTACGGGAGTAGGCAATTTCCGATTGCGCCAGGCTGATTTCCGCCCGCAGTACTGGTTCAACTGCGGTTCGACCTGCATCGCCGTATTCACTTCGCGCGGCATCGACGCGGCGCTGGGTTGCCGCGGTGCGGCGCCGATTGGTCTGCAACATCGCATGGGAATGCTGAACCGTCTGCAACACGGATTGCAACTCTCTGGCAATTTCATCTTCCTGAGCGGCCAGACTGATCCTGGCCTTTACGATCCGGAATTCCAGCTGGGCGATCTGGGCTCGGGCACTCCGCAACCAAAGAGGCACCGAGAATTGCAATCCGACGTTCCAACTCGTTTCCTTCCCTCGCAGCAGGGAGGCATAGGCGTTATTGAATCCCTCCTGCGTCATTCCATCATTCGTTCCAGTCCCGAGAAGATGGTTTCCGAAGCCGTTTAATCCGTAGCCCGCAACGAGATTGAGACTGGGGTTCGCCAGATTTCTGGCGGCATACAGTTGCAGTTCCAGGCTGTGGATATTGGTCTTTTGCCGACGAAGTTCAATACGATTCGTCAGAGCCTCGTACAGACAGATCGGGCGTTTGGGTTGAATCTCCTGATCTTGGGGGACATCGCTGGGATAGAGCAGCTTGCCATCGTCAATCGGCAGACCGAGCAGTCGCCGAAAGCGAGTCTCCTGTTGCAGCAACTGCGCCAGAACCTGTTCCTTTCGGATCGTCGCTTCATGAAAAGTGACCTCCGCCTGAGCTTCCTCAGACTCGCCGATCAATTGGGCTTGAAGCTTCCCATGGACGTCGCTCCACAATTGCTTTGCGACAGCCTCTGTCGATTCTTCTGCCTGGAATTCCCGATAGGCCAGAAACAGATCCCAGTAGGCATCGCCCACTTCACGCAATAGGTTCAGCAGGTTTTCCTCAAAGTCGATTTCGGCGATGCGATTATTGATTCGCGCGATCACCACCCCCTGATTGACGTAGCTGAAGCCGCGGGCCTGCTGTGCTGATGGACCCGCGATGGCGGTGACTTCCTTCCCGAAGCCGGACCATAACGGTTGCATGAACTGCACACCCAGTTGTCCGGCGTAAGAGCTGTCGAACCGTTGAGCAAAAGCATTACTGTCCGAGTAGTTCCAGTTATGGAACAGCGAGACAATTCCACCCGTCAACAACTGCTGGTCCAGTTCCGTTCTCGCCTGCCCATTATCGTTGGTGAGCACACTACCCGGTTGGAACAGCGAATTCTGTCCGGTGGCATCCCGTCCGATACCGACGGTGGTCGTCAATCTGGGGTCGAAGTCCGAAAGTGCCGCTTCGGTCCCTCGGTTGCCAAACACCACACCCGAATTCTGAATTGAAGGATCCAGGGCTGAAGGGACGCCGTCCGGGTTCTGCAGGATCGGGTTTTGCGGAGACAGGAATTGGGCGTTTTGGCGAAGAACTTTGTTGTTTTCAATCGCCAGTTTTATGGCGTCCTGTAGAGAAATCTTCCGCAATTCCTCCTGTGTCGGAGCCACCATGGGTCTTGCTTCACCCAGTGACGGTGGAGCGGTCGCCCCCGTCGATTCCTGGATGGGAAACGCAATGTTTTCGGCAACGTGACGATAGTGCTCGACTGTCGGATTGTCGACAACTGGCACGCCCCGAATGATCGCGCAACCATGAACGACCACCCAAATCATTACCATCAGCGAACGCGTTGCGATCGCTGGAATAATGGTAACTGCGGGAATTCGTTCTTGAGTTCTAATGATGTTGGCCCACGCGAGGTTGGTCCATGCCTTTCCTGCGAGATCATTCAGCACAAACTCTGACGATATACCAAGATGACACTCACCGGTCTAACTGATTCTGTCGTTTGCGCAGTCGGCAGCGAGTCTTAGCGACAACGGAATTTCAAACGGGACGTTCTCCTGCAAAAGCTGCCGATGACCGGGCAAATCAGGGCTTCGAACCCGATTCATCGGCATTCCAGGAGTCGTCGGCAATTTTTGCCGAAATTCGACTGTCACCCCGAATAAATCGATCGCGTTGATGCGGGAGCATTCCACGGATCCCGCACGTCAGATCATGACGGCGGTGCCCCAGATTTTCTTGGGCAGCGGAACTCGCGATCAGCGATTCGCTAAAGATGTGAAGAGAGTTATGGAGTGACACGGCAATCGGGGTCATGAACGGAGAAGTTCAGAATTTCCGCAAGTTCGGGAAGTTCTCTTCGATGAGTCTATAGGGTCGCGTTTTGAAGAGTGGCATTGACACGTTTGCGCACAGGAATTCCTCGGCCAAAGGTCAAGCCTTCTGGAACGACACCCTGACAATTCACAACTCGCGGGCCTGCTGAATCATCGTGGCACTCTTTCAATACTCAATGCCGAGTTAAGTTCTTCACTCATCCTTCAGGTCATGAAAGTCATTGCAATGGCAAACTTCTCGGGCGGTTTCGGATTGATCAAGCGAATTTTGGGCGATTGGAACGACGCTTCGACAAGTCCCCGAATCCGGAGAAGAATGCACCACGTTCAGGACCAGTCCGGCTGTCCGGCGATGATCGAAATGCTCGAAGCACGCCAATTGCTCAGCGCAGTCGCGCCCGTGGCCGTGAACTTCGACTCAACCGTCGGCACCCTGACGCTGACCGGTACGACAAGCACTGATTCCGTTTCAGTCGTTGCTGGTGCGAATTCGACGGCCATCATGGTGAATGGAACTCTGCAGACTACCCTCAACAACGCCACCGCCGCGAATCTTCAATCCGTTGTCTTCAACGGAAATGGTGGGTCTGCGGATTCCTTGAGCGTATCCGGTACCACGGGTCACCTGGCGATTACAGTGACGGGCGTTGGTACGGTTGGGGGGACCACTGCCGCTGGAAAAAATCTGACGATCACAAATAACTCGGCGACTGTGCCATTGACGCTGACGGCCTCGACCGTGGGTGGCAATCTGTCCGTCACCTCGCTCGCCGGTCTGACGGCAACAGCGGCTGTTCACGTGACGGGAACGACGACGATTGATGCCGGAACCAAAGATCTCAGCCTGAAGAATACGGCCAATACCTTTACTGGCGACGTCCTGCTTACCGGCAAAAACGTGTCCTTGTCGGCAACGGGTGCCGTGAGCCTGGGGAATTCGACGGTCACAGGGAATCTGGCAGTCGTCAGCACAGGTGCGATCACTGACGCCGGTACATTGGCCGTGACGGGAACCTCCTCATTCAATGCGACCGCTTCAACGATTACGTTGAGCCAGGCGTCAGCCTATACCGGTGCGATGAGTTTCGTGGGTTCGAATGCGACGATTTCGGGTGTCACAACGCCCGTGATTCTGGGGGCCAGTACCCTGTCGGGGAATCTGTCGTTGACGGCGACCACAGCAGTGACGAATACCGGTACACTCAAGATCGGTGGGACGACCACAATTTCCAATCTCGGTCATAACATCAGTTTGACAACGGCGACGAACGCCTTTACAGGATCGCTGCTCCTGACGGGGGCCAATGTCTCGGTGAGTGCCACGGGCGCAGTGAAACTGGGGGCATCAACGGTTGTTGGGAATTTGGCAGTGGTAAGCACGGGAGCGATCACTGATACCGGCGCATTGCTGGTGACGGGGACTTCCTCATTCAACGCGACCGCTTCAACAATTACGTTGAGCCAGGCTTCACTTTATGGCGGTGCGATGAGTTTTGCGGGTTCGAATGCGACAATTTCGGGTGTCGGAACGAACGTGATCCTGGGTGCCAGCACCCTGACAGGTAATCTGTCATTGACGTCGACAACCGCTGTGACGGATACAGGGACACTGAAAATTGGTGGCACAACGACCATTGCCGCCGGAACCAACAATGTGACTGTCGGAAATTCGACCAGTGCATTCACCGGGGCAGTCAGCCTGACGGGCGGCAATGTCAGCATTCAATCCGCCAGTGCGCTGGTTCTTGGGACCACGACGACCACCGGTACCTGGTCGGTTACCTCCGGGGGTGCGGTGACCGACCCCGGCGTACTGACGATTGGCGGGGTGGCAACCGTCAACGCGGGTAAGAACAATATTACGATGACAAATGGTGCTTCCGCCTTCGCCAGTACCATCAACCTGACGGGTGCAGTCGTTGCTGTAAGTAACGTCGGTGCAACGGACCTGGGAACTATCACGACGTCAGGAGCCCTGACCGTCAATTCAACAGGTGCCGTGTCGAATTCGGGACTGCTGAAGGTGGGTGGGACGACAACGGTGAATGCGACCGCTGCAAATGACGTCGCATTAAATCACGCGGCCAACACATTTGGCGGCGCCGTCGCGGTTGTCGGTAAGAACGTCGCCATCGTGAACGCAGGTGCAGTGAATCTGGGTGCGATCACCGCTGCGGGGACGCTGGCGGTCACGTCCGCCGGGGCTGTGACAAACACGGGTAAGCTCCAAATCACCGGGACGACGACAGTCGCAGCAGCCGGCAATCCCATCAGCCTGACGACGACGACAAACGCCTTTACAGGTGACGTGTTGCTGACGGGCAAGAACGTGTCACTGTCGGCAACGGGACCCGTCAGCCTGGGTGCGTCAACGATTACCGGTAACCTGTCAGTCCTCAGCACAGGAGCGATCACTGACACTGGTGTCTTGACTGTGACAGGAACCTCCTCGTTCAACGCGACCGCTTCAACGGTGACGTTGAGCCAGGCATCGGCCTATACCGGTGCGATCAGTTTCGTGGGGTCGAATGCGACGATCTCGAATATCACGACGCCCATCAACCTGGGTGCCAGCACTCTGTCGGGTAACCTCTCCGTGACGGCCACCACAGCCGTGACAAACTCTGGAGCACTGAAAGTCGGCGGGACGACAACGATCTCTGACGCGGGAAACAATATCAGCCTGGCAACTGCGACCAACGTGTTTACTGGAGCGTTGATCTTGACCGGAGCCAATGTGGCAGTGAGTGCAACAGGTGGCGTGAGCGTGGGGGCTTCGACGGTGACCGGCAACCTGTCAGTCCTCAGCACCGGGCCAATCGTGGATAGCGGCGCACTGACAGTGACGGGAACCTCCACATTCAACGCCACCGCTTCAACGATTAGTCTGAGCCAGGCATCGGCCTATACTGGTGCCATGAGCTTCCTGGGATCGAATGCCACGATTACGGGTGTCACAACGCCCGTTGTTCTGGGTGCCAGCACCCTGACAGGTAACCTCTCATTGACGTCGACAACTGCAGTGTCAGATACCGGAACATTGAAAGTCGGCGGCACGACAACGATTGCGGCCGGAACCAACAATGTTTCCATCGGAACTTCGACCAGTACCTTTAAGGGTGCGGTCAGCCTGACGGGTGGTAATGTCAGCCTTCAGGCCAGCAGTGCACTGGTTCTCGGGACCATGACGGCCACTGGCACCTGGAATGTGACCGCAGGCGGAGCGATCACCAATCCAGGCGTCCTGACAATTGGCGGGGCGGCGACCGTCTCGGCCGGCAGCAACAACATCACGATGACGAATGGCTCATCCGCGTTTAGCGGTGCCATCAACCTGACAGGTGCCGCTGTTTCGGTGACCAATGCGGGCCCAACAAACCTCGGCAATATTACGACTTCGGGCCCGCTGACCGTTGTTTCAACGGGAGCCGTGACGAACTCGGGTCTGTTAAAAGTCGCAGGGGCAACGTCAGTGAATGCGACTGCCGCGAATGACGTCGCGTTGAATCACGCCAACAACACATTTGGTGGTGCCGTAGCGGTGGTTGGTAAAAATGTGACGGTGGTGAACGGTGGAAATGTGAATCTGGGTGCAATCACCGCAGCAGGGACACTGGCGGTCACTTCTGCCGGAGCAGTGACAAACACTGGCACGCTGCTGATTACCGGGACCACGACGGTCACGGCGACTGGCAATCCGATCAGCCTGACAACGACAACCAATTCGTTCACGGGTGATCTGTTGCTGACGGGGACCAACACGTCGGTCAAAGCGACAGGCCCAGTCAACCTTGGTAATTCCACGATCTCGGGTAACCTGTCAGTCCTCAGTACCGGTGCGATTGCTGACACAGGCGTGCTGACAGTGACAGGAACGTCATCGTTCAATGCGACCGCGTCGTCAATTTCGTTGAGTCAGGCGTCAGCCTTCAGCGGTGCGATGAGCTTCGTCGGATCGAATGCAACAGTTTCCGGTGTCACAACGCCAGTGATCCTGGGGGCCAGCACCCTGTCCGGTAATCTCTCGCTGATCGCAACGACAGCAGTGACAAACACCGGGGCCCTTAAGATCACAGGGACGACGACGATTTCCAATGCCGGTCGCAACGTCAGCCTGAGTTCAACAGCCAACGTCTTCACGGGCGCGTTGATCCTGACGGGGGCCAATGTCTCGGTGAGTGCAACGGGCGGAGTGAGCCTGGGGGCCTCGACGATTTCTGGCAACCTGGCGGTTCTCTGCACAGGACCGATCGTGGATAGCGGCGCGCTGGCCGTGACGGGAACGTCAACATTCAATGCCACGACATCGACAATTACATTGAACGACGCGTCGGCCTACACCGGTGCGATGAGCTTCCTGGGATCAAGTGCGACGGTTTCAGGCGTCACCACAGCAGTGGTCCTGGGGGCCAGCAATCTGACCGGTAATCTCTCCTTGACGTCAACGACTGCCGTGACCGATACAGGGTCACTGAAGATCGGTGGGACAACGACAGTTGCCGCCGGAACCAACAATGTCGCGATTGGTAACTCAACCAGCGTCTTAGTCGGGGCGGTCAGCGTGACGGGGGGCAACGTCAGTATTCAAGCCGGAAGTGCGCTGGTCCTGGGAGCGACGACTGCGACGGGGACCTTGGCTGTGACCTCAGGCGGTGCGATCAC
>Ga0194055_10002573_pt1 | contig 14314 bp, 26 predicted proteins | sample SepL449m_MetaG_FD_155482 | JGI IMG/M metagenome (GOLD analysis project Ga0194055, IMG submission 155482) | Anoxic zone freshwater microbial communities from boreal shield lake in IISD Experimental Lakes Area, Ontario, Canada - Sep2016-L442-9m | ecosystem: Environmental > Aquatic > Freshwater >... | reverse complement strand
CTCCCTTGGGGAGCATGCCCTTGACAGCAAGTCGGACGACCCGCTCGGGGTTGCGGGCGAGCAGGTGCTCGAGGCTCTCGGACTTGATCCCGCCCGGGTAGCCCGAGTGGCGGTAGTAGGTCTTGTCCGCAAGCTTGCGGGGGCTGATCGAGAGCGCCGAGGCGTTGATGACCACGATGTGGTCACCCCCGTCGAAGTGGGGCGCCCAGGTGGGCTTGTGCTTCCCCCGCAGGAGGTGGGCGGCCTCGGTAGCGACCCTCCCCAGCACCAGTCCTTCGGCGTCGATGATGTGCCAGGCGTGGGTGACGTCGGCGGGTGTGGGTGTGAACGTGCGCATAAGAACGGAGATCCTACTTCCCCATGGCCGAGACCGGCAATCCGAGCATCGGCGACCCCGGGGCGTCGGGTCCGGGCAGGTCCGGGTAGTCGACCGACCACAGGCACAGCCCCTCGGGCGGCGCCAGCCGCGAAGCCCGCGAGCGGTCCCGGGACCGCAAGATGGTCAGGACGTCTCCGGGGGTGAGCCGGCCCCGCCCGATCTCCACCAGCGTGCCCACGACGGAGCGGACCATCTGCCAGCAAAAGGCCGTCCCCCGGATCTCGTAGCGCAGGATCCCGTCGGGCAAGACGTCCCAGTGCGACCGCTGGACCCGTCGCACGCTCGTGGAGCCCTCCGGGCCCCGACGACAAAAGGCGGTGAAGTCGTGCTCCCCCACGAACGGATCCGCTCCGAGTCGGAGTCGGTTGAGGTCCAGGGGCTCGGGAACCCACCAGGCCGTCCGGCCGAGAAATGGGTCGGGAGCCGGCCGGTTCACCACCGTGTAGCGATAGGTCCGGGACCCGGCGGAGTGTCGGGCGTTGAAGTCGTCGTCGACCACCCGGGCGTCGCGCACCACGATCTCGGGTCCTAGGCGGCGGGTGAGCCCCGCAGCGAGACGGACCGGGTCGAGGTCGATGGCGGTCGTGAAGGATATGACCTGCCCCCAGGCGTGGACCCCGGCGTCCGTACGGCCCGCGCACGCGACGTCGTCAACGTCGTCACACAGGTGCTGGCGCAGGGCCGCCACGAGCTCGCCGGCGACGGTGCGCTGCTCCGGCTGCGCGGCGAAGCCGTGGAAGCCCGACCCGTCGTAGGCCACTGTGAGCGCGACATGCGTGCGCCCGCCCACGGGAGGTTCAGACCAGCTCAATGCGCGCCATCGGCGCGTTGTCCCCCGGACGGGGACCGAGCTTCAAGATGCGCAGATAGCCACCCGGGCGCTGCTGGTAGCGGGGTCCGATGTCGGCGAAGAGCTTGTGCGTGACGTCCTGGTCGTGGATCGTCGCGATCACCTGGCGCCGCTGGTGCACGCCACCCTTCTTGGCCTTCGTGATGAGCTTCTCGGCGTAGGGGCGCAGCGCCTTGGCCTTGGCCTCGGTGGTGACGATCCCCTCCGCCGCGAACAGGCTCGCAGCGAGGTTGGCCATCATCAGGCGCTGGTGGGCGGGGTCGCGGCCGAACCGCGGGCCCTTCTTCGGCGTGGGCATCTCGTTACTCCTTCACCCTCAGCGAAAGGCCCCGCTCGTCGAGCTTCTGAAGCACCTCGTCGAGGCTCTTCGAACCGAAGTTCGTGATAGCGAGGAGATCGTCCTCGGTCTTCTGGACGAGCTGGCCGATGGTGTCGACCCGGGCGCGCTTGAGGCAGTTGCGCGGCCGCTCCGAGAGGTCGAGGTCTTCGATCGCCAACTCGAGATCGGGCGACGACGACAAGGCCGGAGCGACCTCGCCGAGCTCGAGCCCGCGGGGCTCGTCGGAGAGGTCGGCGACCAGACCCACCAGCGCCCGGAGGGTGTCGGCGGCCGAGGCGAGGGCGTCACGGGGAGAGATGGAGCCATCGGTCTCGATCTCGACGGTGAGCCGGTCGTAGTTCGTGGCCTGCTCGACGCGGGTCGGAGCGACCGAGAACGCCACCCGACGCACCGGCGAGAAGATGGCGTCGATCGGGATCACGCCGATCTGGGCGGTGCGCTTGTTGCGGTCGGCGGAGAGGTAGCCCCGACCCTGCTCGACCGTGAGGTCGGCAGCGAGGAGCCCCTTGGCGTTCACCGACGCGATGTGCAGAGCCGGGTTGAGGATCTCCACGTCGGAAGTCGTCTGGATGTCGCCGGCGGCGATGTCACCAGGGCCGCGGGAGTCCAGGCGCAGGGTCACCGGCTCCTCGGACGTGCTCGTGAGGACGATGTCCTTGAAGTTCAGCACGAGGTCGGTCACGTCTTCCTTGACGCCGGGGATCGTGTCGAACTCGTGCAAGGCCTCGTCGAATCGGACCTGGGTGATGGCCGCGCCCGGGATCGACGACAGCAGTGCACGCCGAAGGCTGTTGCCGAGTGTGTGACCGAAACCGGGCTCGAGGGGCGAGATGACGAACGACTGCGTGTTGCCGTCGGCTTCGCCAACCTCGACCTCGGGACGCTGGATGATGAGCATGGCGCTTCCCTCGCTCGGGGTGCAGGAGGAGGATCCTGCGGACTACTTGGAGTAGAGCTCGACGATCAACTGTTCGCGCACGGGCACGTCGATCTGCTCGCGCAACGGGAGGTCCCTCACCGTGACCTTGAGCTCGCCGCCGGTGGCCTCGAGCCACATCGGAACCTCACGGTCGATCGTGTCGGAGTTGTGCCGCACGACGATGAAGTTGCTCGCCTTGGTCGAGATCTCGACGACATCGCCACGACGGACCATGTACGACGGGATCGTCACCCGCTTGCCGTTGACCACCACGTGGCCGTGACGCACGAACTGGCGGGCCTGGTTGCGGCTGGCCGCGAAGTTACCGCGGAACACCACGTTGTCGAGGCGCTGCTCGAGCATCCGGAGGAGGTTCTCGCCCGTGATGCCGGCCTGGCGGTTGGCCTCGGCGTAGAGGTTGCGGAACTGCTTCTCGAGCACGCCGTAGATCCGGCGGGCCTTCTGCTTCTCACGCAACTGCAGCATGTACTCGCTGTCGCGCACCCGACCACGCCCGTGCTGACCCGGCGGGTAGGGCTTGCGCTCGATCGGGCACTTCATGGTGTCGCACTTCGAGCCCTTGAGGAACAGCTTCATCCGTTCCCGGCGGCAGAGCCGACACACGCCTTTGGTGTAACGCGCCATCTCGTCCTACTTCTCGCGGTCAGACCCGGCGCCGCTTGGCCGGGCGGCAGCCGTTGTGGGGGATCGGGGTGACATCCTTGATGCCCACGACCTCGATCCCGGTGTTCTGGATCGTGCGGATCGCGGTCTCGCGACCCGAACCCGGGCCCTTCACCATGACGTCGACCTTGCGGACGCCGTGCTCCATGGCCCGACGAGCCACCGTCTCGGCCGCGAGCTGCGCCGCGAACGGCGTGCTCTTGCGCGAGCCCTTGAACCCGACGTTCCCCGCCGACGCCCAGGCAATGGTGTTTCCCTGTTGGTCGGTGATGGTGATGATCGTGTTGTTGAACGACGATTTGATGTGTACGACGCCGTACGCGACGTTCTTGCGTTCGCGTCGCTTCGGTCGCCGCCCACCGGCGGAAGGCTTGGCCATTACCCCTACTCCAACTCTGCTTACTTGCGGGCCCGCTTCTTCCCGGCGACCGTCTTCTTCGGTCCCTTCCGGGTGCGGGCATTGGTCCGGGTGCGCTGACCGTGAACGGGGAGACCGCGCCGGTGGCGCAGCCCCTGGTAGGTCCCGATCTCCATCTTGCGCTTGATATTGGCAGCGACCTCGCGACGGAGGTCACCCTCGACCTTGACGTTGCCGTCGATGAAGGTGCGCAGTCGCGCGACTTCGTCTTCGGTGAGCTCCCGCACGCGCGTGTCGCGCGGCAGGTTCGTCTGGTCGCAGATGAGCTGCGCGGTCGTTCGACCCACACCGAAGATGTAGGTCAAGGAAATCTCCAACCGCTTCTCGCGGGGGATGTCGACACCGGCGATACGAGCCATGGAACCCCTCAGCCCTGACGCTGCTTGTGGCGCGGGTTTTCGCAGATGACCCGGACCCGGCCATGCCGGCGGATCACCTTGCACTTCTCGCACATCTTCTTCACGGACGGTCGTACCTTCATCGTTCCCGATCGATTCTCGTACTCGATGCTTGGTGGAATACCCGGTCGACGTTTCCGCCACCGGGGCGAGGGACTACTTGTAGCGGTAGGTGATGCGTCCCCGACTGAGGTCGTAGGGGGTGAGCTCCACCTGGACCCGGTCTCCCGGGAGGATGCGGATGTAGTGCATTCGCATCTTTCCCGAGATGTGGGCCAACACCTTGTGCCCGTTCTCGAGTTCGACCCGGAACATGGCGTTGGGCAACGGCTCTACCACCGTTCCCTCGACCAGAATCGTGTCGTCCTTGGGCTTTGCCAGTGCTCGACCACCTACTCGACCGCCGCGCCGGAGCACGGGAGGTCCCACTCGGACATCCTCGGAAGAACAGGCCCCCGTCTCCGGCACTGCCGGACCCGGGGGCTCCCCTCCGAAGCAGGCCACCGCAGCCGCCCAAGGGCGGCGCAGGGCCGACGGGGAAGGCTACACGGATCCCCCGACATCTGGAAATCCGGGCCCCGGGGCCCCTGCCCACCTCACGGGAGGGTCAGGATCTCGGGACCGTGGTCCGTGACGGCGATGGTGTGCTCGAAGTGCGCCGAGCGGGCACCGTCACGGGTGATGACGGTCCAGCCGTCTGCCAGGGTCTCGGTCTCGGGGCCCCCGGCGTTGACCATGGGCTCGATGGCCAAGACGATCCCCTCCCGGAGTTTGAGTCCCCGGCCGGCCGGGCCGTAGTTCGGGACCTGAGGCTCCTCGTGCATGGCGGTGCCGATCCCGTGGCCCACGTACTCCCGCACCACCGTGAACCCGGCCGCCTCCGCCAGACCCTCGACCGCCGCCCCGATGTCCCCCAGCCGGCGACCTGCCACGACCTCCTCGATCGCGGCGTAGAGCGAAGCCTCGGTGACCTCGATCAGGCGCTGCGAGGCGGCGTCGATCAGGCCGATGGGCACGGTCAGGGCGGCATCGGCGTGCCAGCCCTCGATGATGGCGCCGCAGTCGATGGAGAGGATGTCCCCCTCTTCGAGCACCACGTCGGCGGAAGGGATCCCGTGGACGATCACGTCGTTGGGAGACGTACAGACCACCGCAGGGAAGCCGTGGTAGCCCAGGAAGTTGGAACGTGCTCCCCGGCGCTCGATGACCTCTCGGGCCACCCGGTCGACGTCGAGGGTGGTGGCACCGACCCGAGCCGCCTTCCGACACACCTCGTGCATCTCGGCGACGACCCGTCCGGCCCGCCGCATCAGGGCGATCTGCTCCGGCGTCTTCCGGGTGATCATCGACCCGGGCCCACGATCATGCGGTCGACGGCTGCCACCACGAGGCCGAACACCACGTCGCTGTCACCCTGACCATCGATGCTGACCAGCTTCCCGGTCCGCCGGTAATACTGGATCACCGGCAGCGTCTGGATCTCGTACAGCTCGAGCCGGCGCAGGACGGCGTCTTCGATGTCGTCGTCCCGCTGGACCACTTGGCCACCGCAGACGTCGCAGTTCCAGGGTTCCTTCGGTGGAGCATCGACGTGGTAATTGGTCCCGCACCCAACGCATACCCGTCGACCCGCGATCCGGGCAATGACGATCTCGGTCGGGACGTCGAGGTTCACCACGACGTCGAGGGGTCCGTGGCCGAGGGCCCGGTCGAGCTCCTCGGCCTGGAACCGGGTGCGCGGGAAGCCGTCGAGCACGAACCCGGCACGCACCAGGTCGTGATCGCCGCCGGTGAGGTGCTCGTGGACGACGCCGATGACGATCTCGTCGGGCACCAGCTCCCCGCGATCGATAAACGAGCGGGCGGTGAGACCGAGCTCCGTACCGTCGCGGGCCGCGGCCCGGAAGATGTCGCCGGTCGCGACGTGCTCGACGGCGTAGTGGGACGCCACCCGGACCGCTTGGGTCCCCTTGCCGGCACCTTGCTTGCCCAGCAGCACGACGCGCGGACCGCGTTGCATCATCGTCATGCCCTCAGGCGAGGAAGCCCTCGTAGTTCCGCATCATCAGCTGGCTGTCGATCTGCTTCATCGTCTCGAGCGCCACGCCCACCGTGATGAGCAGTGCCGTTCCCCCGAACGGGAACTGGCTGATGTTCCAGAGCGCGAAGACCAGGAGCGGGGTGATTGCGATGCCCGCGAGGAACAGGGATCCCGGCAGCGTGATGCGGTTCAAGATCTTGGCAAGGTATTTCTCGGTGGGCGGACCCGGCCGGATGCCCGGGATGAATCCACCCTGCTTCCGGATGATGTCTGCCTGCTGTTGCGGGTTGAAGGCGATGGCGGTGTAGAAGTAGGAGAAGAAGATGATGAGCAGCGTGTAGAAGATGATGTAGAACCAGCTCTGGCGCGCGACCAGATTGTCGTTGATCCACTTCTGCAAGCCACCCGCGCTGCTTCCCAGCGCCGAGGCGATGAGCGCCGGGAACGCCAGGATCGAGCTCGCGAAGATGACCGGGATCACCCCCGACTGGTTGACCTTCAGCGGGATGTACGTGCTCTGACCGCCGTACATGCGGCGGCCGACCACGCGCTTGGCGAACTGCACGGGGATGCGCCGCTGACCCGACTCGACGAAGACGATGCCGACGATCATCCCGAGCCCGATGAGGAGGATCGTGAAGAACTGAGCCTTCGATCCCTGGCTCCAGACCGCACCGCCCTGGGCCGGCAGCCGCGACACCACCGACGCGAAGATCAGGATCGACATGCCGTTGCCGATCCCTCGCTGGGTGATGAGCTCGGCCAGCCACATCACGAGTGCGGTGCCGGCGGTCCAGGTGAGGATGATCAGCGCGGCGGTGCCGGTATTGAACTGGGGAATGAGATTCTTGCCCTGGAACCCGGCGAACCCGAGCAGACCACTGCGGCCCTCGTGGAGCGCGAACACGAACCCGGTCGACTGAATGATGGCCAGGCCGATCGTGAGGTACCGGGTCCACTGGGTGATCTTCTTCTGCCCGACCTGGCCCTCGTTCTGCCACTGCTCGAGCTTCGGGATCACCACGCCGAGGAGCTGCATGATGATCGACGCCGTGATGTACGGCATGATCCCGAGGAAGAAGATCGCGACGTTGGTGATCGCACCACCCGCGAAGAGGTCGAGGAACCCGACCACACCGGCGTTGTTGGCCTGGTTCTGGAGATCTTTGACTGCGCCGAAGTCCACGTACGGGACGGGCAGATGCGCCCCCACGCGGTAGACCGCGATGATCAGCAGCGTGAACAGGATCTTGTTCCGCAGGTCGGCGACCCGGAACATGTTGCGCAGGCGGGACAACATCGGAGTGGCCTCAGCGGTTGGTCAGCGCGTTGTTGGAGCCGGCCGGCGGACGGCGGTCGCCCCACGGCGGCGGGATGACCTCGACCGTGCCTCCGGCCGCGGTGATCGCTTCGCGTGCGGACCCGGAGAAGGCGTGGGCCTTGACCGTGTAGGCCGCGTTGACCTCACCCCGACCGAGGATCTTGACGAGGCCCCGCTTGGCCACCAGGCCCCGGTCCCGCAACGTCTCGGGGTCTACGACGGAACCCTCCGGAAAGCCCTCGAGCGTGTCGAGGTTCACGACGTGGTACTCGACCCGGAACGGGTTCCGGAAGCCCTTGGCCTTGGGGATCCGGCGGTGGAGCGGTGTCTGGCCACCCTCGAAGCCGGGCTTGACCGTATTGCGGGCCCCGGTGCCCTTGTGGCCCCGGCCGGCGGTCTTGCCGCCCTTGCCGCCGATGCCTCGCCCCACACGACGCGCGGCGCGCTTGGCGCCGGGGGCCGGCTTGAGATCGTGGATCTTGATCGTCATGTCAGGAGACCTCTTCCACCTGCACCAGGTGCGGGACCTTGGCGATCATGCCGCGGATCTCGGGCCGGTCGGGGAGCTCGACCGACTGGTCGATCTTCCGCAGGCCGAGAGCACGCAGCGTGCCGCGCTGCTTGGGCTTGGAGCCGATCTTCGACTTCACCAGGGTGATGCGCAAGGTCGCCATGTCAGGCCACCTCGGCGGGCTCGCCGTGCCGAGCGGCCGCGGCGCGCTCGCGGTAGGCCCGCAGCATCCCGGCCGACGACACCTCTTCCGGCGACTTGCCGCGCAGCTTCGCAACCTCTTCGGGTCGCCGCAGCGAGCGGAGGCCGTCGATGGTCGCCCGGGAGACGTTGATCGCGTTCGACGAGCCCAGCGACTTCGCCAGCACGTCGTGGACCCCGGCTGCCTCGAGGATCGCTCGAGCCGCGCCACCTGCGATCACGCCGGTACCCGGAGCCGCCGGCTTCAACAGCACGCGGGCGGCGTCGTGCTCGCCGATGATCTGGTGGGTGATCGTGGACCCGGCCAGGGGCACCGAGAAGAGGTTCTTGCGCGCTTCCTCCATGCCCTTTTGGATCGCGGCCGGTACTTCCTTGGCCTTGCCGTAGCCGAGGCCGACGTTGCCGTCGCCGTCGCCCACGACGACGAGCGCCGTGAACGAGAACCGGCGACCGCCCTTGACCACCTTGGCCACGCGGTTGATCGTGATCACTCGCTCTTCGAGCTGTCCATCAGCCATTGGGAAACCTCTCTCGGCGATCAGAACTCGAGGCCGGCGGCGCGGGCCCCGTCGGCCACGGCGGCGATCCGCCCGTGGTAACTGAAACCGCCGCGGTCGAAGACGGCGGTGGTCACGCCGGCGGCCTTGGCCCGCTCACCGATGCGCTCACCGACGTCCTTGGCAGCGGCGACGGTGGCGCCCGAACCGGTCAGACCCTGCTCGGTGGTCGAGGCCGACGCGATCGTGCGACCGGCGACGTCGTCGATGAGCTGAGCATAGATGTGCTTGTTCGAGCGGAACACGGCGAGGCGCGGCCGCGCGGCCGTACCGCGGACCTTCTTGCGCACCCGGCGGTGGCGCCGCTCGCGGAGTTCGACCTTGTGGAGTGTCATCGCGTGGTCCTCGTCGTCACTTCGCCGACTTGCCGGCCTTGCGCAGGACGCGCTCGTCGGAGTAGCGGATGCCCTTGCCCTTGTAGGGCTCGGGCTTGCGGATCTTGCGGATGTCGGCCGCGACCTGGCCGACGAGCTGCTTGTCGGCACCCAGGACCGTGATGCGGGTCGGCTGCGGGACGTCGAAGGTGATGCCGTCCGGAGCGTCGACGAACACCGGGTGGGAGAAGCCCAGCTGCAACTCGATCTTGGACGGGCCCTGCGGCAGGGCCCGGTAGCCGACGCCGACGATCTCGAGATCACGGGTGAAGCCCTGCGACACCCCCGTGACCATGTTGGACACCAGGGTGCGGGTCAGCCCGTGGAGCGAGCGGTTGGCCCGCTCGTCGTCGGGGCGGGTGACGACGAGGTCGTCGCCCTCGCGAGACACCGTGATGGTCTCGGGGACCTCGTGCTCGAGGGTCCCCTTGGGTCCCTTCACCACGACGCGACGTCCGTCGATCGAGACGTCGACCCCGGAAGGCACGTTGATGGGCTGCTTGCCGATTCGAGACATGTTGGGTTACCAGACGTGGCAGAGGATCTCGCCGCCCACGCGGCGCTGACGCGCCTCGCGGTCGGTCATCAGACCCTGGTTCGTCGACAGGATGGCGATCCCCATGCCCCCCAGCACGCGGGGGACATCGGTCGCCTTGGAGTAGACCCGCAGGCCCGGCTTCGACACCCGGCGCAGGCCGGAGATCGTGCGCTTACGGTCCTGGGTGTACTTGAGCACGATGCGCAGGCGGGGCGACGGGCGCTCCGGTTCCTGCTCCACCGAGTAGCTCTCGACGTAGCCCTCGCTCACGAGGATCTTCGCCAGGGCTTCTTTCACCTTCGAGCTGGGCATGAGCACCTCGTCGTGGAACGCCATGTTGGCATTCCGCAGACGCGTGAGCATGTCCGCGATCGGGTCGGTCATCGTCACCGGTCGACCCCCTCTACCACGATGCCTTGGTCACGCCCGGAATCTCACCGGCGTGTGCCATTTTGCGGAAGCAGATTCGGCAAAGGCCGAACTTGCGGTACACCGAGCGCGGCCGACCGCACCGGCGGCAGCGGGTGTAGGCGCGAACCTGGAACTTCGGTTCCCGCTGCTGCTTCTGGATGAGTGCCTTCTTGGCCATCTCGACCTCTACTGGTTGTCTCGACGGAACGGGAAGCCGAGCACTCGGAGGAGCGCCCGACCCTGCTCGTCGGTCATCGCGGTGGTCACGATCGTGACGTCCATGCCACGCACCGTGTCGATCTTGTCGTAGTCGATCTCCGGGAAGATCAGCTGCTCGGTGATACCGAAGGTGTAGTTCCCCCGGCCGTCGAACGACTTCGGGTTGAGCCCCCGGAAGTCACGGATGCGGGGAATGGCAATGCTCACGAGCCGGTCGTAGAACTCCCACATCCGTGCGCCACGCAGCGTGACCTTGGCGCCGATCGCGTTGCCCTCACGCAGTTTGAACGTGGCGATCGACTTCTTGGCCTTGGTCACCAGCGGCTTCTGACCGGTGATCTGGGTGAGGTCGGTGATCGCGCCGTCGAGCAGGGACGCCTGCTGCGTGGCCTTGCCGACCCCGCAGTTCAGAACGATCTTCTCGAGCCGCGGAACCTCCATCACGTTGGCAAGGCCGAGCTCCTGCTGGAGCGCCGACCGCACCTCGGTGAGATACCGGGTCTTGAGACGGGCTTGCGTACCGGTCTCCATCAGAGGTCCTTCCCGCACTTGCGGCAGACGCGGATCTTCGCCGCACCCTCGCCCTGGTAGCCGACCCGGGTCGGGCCACACTTCGAGCAGACGATCGCGACGTTGGACATCTGAATCGGCATGTCCTTGTCGATGATCCCCCCCTGGGTGGTGGCGTTGGTCGCCCGCTGGTGACGCTTGGCCACGTTGACCCCGTCGACGATCACGCGACCCCGCTCCGGGATCACCTTCGACACCCGGCCACGCTTGCCGCGGTCCTTGCCGGCGAGCACCTGCACCTCGTCGTCCTTCCGGATCTTCATCACAGCACCTCCGGTGCCAGCGACACGATGCGCATGAACTTCCGGTCCCGCAGTTCGCGGCCCACCGGGCCGAAGATGCGGGTGCCTCGGGGCTGCATCTGGTCGTTGATCAGGACGGCCGCATTCTCGTCGAAGCGGATGTAGCTGCCGTCGGGACGACGGCGCTCCTTCTTCGTACGGACGACCACGCACTTGACGACGTCGCCCTTCTTGACCGCGGCACCCGGCGTGGCGTCCTTGACGGTGGCCACGAAGACATCGCCGATGCCCGCGTAGCGCCGCCGGCTGCCACCGAGCACCTTGATGCACAGGACTTCTTTGGCCCCCGAGTTGTCGGCGACCCTGAGTCGGCTCTCCTGCTGGATCATCTCGTCACCGTGCCCGTTCGAGAACTTCGATGACGCGCCAGCGCTTCTGCTTCGAGAGCGGGCGGGTCTCGGTCACGCGGACCCGGTCGCCCTCACGCGCCTCGTTGGCGTCGTCGTGGGCATAGAGCCGCTTCGTGCGCTGCAGCGTCTTGCCGTAGCGCCGGTGCTGGACACGGTCCACGACGGCCACCACAACGGTCTTGTCCATCTTCGCCGACACCACGATCCCCTCGCGGACCTTGCGGCCGTTGGGACGGGTCTCGGTCGCGCTCTGATCAGCCATGGTCAACCTTCCTCGGCGCCCATGAGCGCCTCGGCCGCTTCGATCTCACGGGCGCGCAGCAGGGTTTCGCAGCGCGCGATGCCTCGCCGGACCCGGGGGATCCGTGCAGTGTTCTCGAGCTGCCCGGTCGCGTTCTGGAACCGGAGGTTGAACAGCTCTTCTTTGAACTGACGGAGCCGGTTGGAGAGCTCGGCGTCGTTGAGTTCGACCAGTTCGCTTGCCGTGTTGGCGTCGCTCACGCTTCCTCCTGACGGACGATGAAGCGGGTCTTGATCGGCAGCTTGTGCTGCGCGAGCCGCATGGCCTCACGGGCGAGCGGCTCGGCCACACCGGAGAGCTCGAACATGACCCGTCCGGGCTTGACGACGGCGACCCAACGCTCCGGGTTGCCCTTGCCCGAGCCCATGCGGGTCTCGGCCGGCTTCTGGGTGACGGGCTTGTCCGGGAAGATGTTGATCCACACCTTCCCGCCACGCTTGATGTGACGCGTCATGGCGATTCGGGCAGCCTCGATCTGCCGGTTGGTGATCCAGCCCGGCTCGAGCGCCTGGATGCCGAAGTCACCGAAGTTGATCTTGGTACCGCCCTTCGAAGCACCGGTCATACGACCGCGCTGCTGCTTCCGGTGACGGACCTTGCGGGGCATCAACATGTCGGATCCTCGTCAGTCCTCGTCGCCGTGGAACTTCGGCGCCTCGTGATGCTCGCGGGTGCGGCGCTCGATCTCTTCCTCCTCGGCGAGGAGTCGTTCGAACTCGGGATCCGCCTCCTTGACCAGCGGCGCAGCCTCTTCCACGACCTCGTCGGTCGCACCTTCGACCGGCACCGCCACCGACTCGTCGGCCCGACGGCGACCGCCGCCGGCGCTCACGACCCGGCGACGCGGCGCCGTGCCCGGCGCCTCGCCGACGGCCATGGCCGCCTCGCGGGAGATCTTGTCCTCGGCCGCCGACTTGTAGGGAAGGATCTCACCCTTGTAGATCCAGACCTTCACCCCGATGCGGCCGAACGTGGTCCGGGCCTCGGCGTCGCCGTAGTCGATGTCGGCGCGCAGAGTGTGCAGCGGGACCCGACCCTCGCGGTACCACTCCCGCCGCGACATCTCAGCGCCACCCAGACGGCCGCTGCACTGGACCCGGATCCCCAGGGCCCCGGCCTTGGTGGCGGTCTGGACGGCACGCTTCATCGCTCGGCGGAACGAGACCCGTCCGGCGAGCTGGTCGGCGACACCCTGCGCGATGAGGGTGGCGTCGAGCTCGGGCTGCTTGATCTCCTGGATGTTGAAGTGGATCTTCGGGTTCCCCGTGATCTTGAGCAGCCCGGCACGGAGGCGGTCGGCCTCGGCGCCGCGGCGGCCGATCACGATGCCCGGACGGGCGGTGTAGACGTCGACTCGGAGGCGATCACGGGTGCGCTCGATCTCGACCCGGCTCACCGCGGCGCGCTCGAGCTCGCGCTTCAGGTAGTCGCGGATGCGCCAGTCCTCGATGAGGCTGTCCTTGTACTCCTGCCCGTCGGCGAACCAACGCGACTTCCAGTCGGTGGTGATGCCGAGGCGGAACCCGTACGGGTTGACCTTCTGGCCCATCAGGACTCCTCTGCGGCGTCATCGCCGTGGTCATGGTCGTGATCGTGATCGTGGTCGTGGTCGTGATCGTGGTCGTGCGCCTCTTCGCGGGCCGCAGCACGCTCGGCGGCACGCGGCGGGCGGGCCCGTCGACGACTCGCCCGTCCCCGGGTCGGCCCCGCGGCCTCCTCGGCGCGGCGACGACGCTGGAGCTCCTCGTCCTCGAAGCGAGCCACCACGATGGTGATGTGGCTGGTCCGCTTCCGGATCCGAGTGCCCCGGCCCCGGGCTCGGGGCCGCCACCGCTTGGACGTCGGGCCCTCGTCGGCGAACGCCCCCGAGACGAAGAGCTCGTCGGACGGGATCTGGTCGTTGTTCTCGGCGTTGGCCACCGCGGAGTCGAGCAGCTTCGCCAGTGCCACCGCGATCTCGCGCTCACACAGGGTGAGCGTGTTGCGCGCCGATTCGATGTCTTGGCCCACGATCAAACGCAGTACCGGACGCACCTTGGTGGGTGAGGTCCGGAGGTGGCGCAGACGGGCAACGGTGCCGGTAGTGCTCATCGCCGCGACGACTTCTCCTGGCCAGCGTGGTAACGGAACGTGCGGGTCGGCGCGAACTCGCCGAGCTTGCAGCCGACCATCGCTTCGCTGATGAAAACGGGGACGTGCTTGCGACCATCGTGCACCGCGATGGTGTGACCCACCATCTCGGGCGTGACGGTCGAGCGACGCGACCACGTCTTGATGACCTTGCGCTCTCCAGCCTCGTTCTGCGCGTCCACCTTCTTCATGAGGTGGTCGTCGACGAACGGGCCCTTCTTCAGACTCCGCGGCATGGTGGTCCTTCCTAGCGCCGGCTGCCGCGCGTCCGGCGGCGGCGCACGATCATCTCGTCGGACTTCTTGCCCTTCTTGCGGGTACGGCCCTCGGGCTTGCCCCAGGGCGACACCGGGTGACGACCACCCGAGGTCTTGCCCTCGCCACCGCCGAGGGGGTGGTCGACCGGGTTCATCGCCACTCCCCGCACGTGCGGACGCTTGCCCTTCCAGCGGTTGCGACCGGCCTTGCCAACCTTGACCAGCGAAGCCTCGGCGTTGCCG
>Ga0194055_10002572_pt1 | contig 14319 bp, 13 predicted proteins | sample SepL449m_MetaG_FD_155482 | JGI IMG/M metagenome (GOLD analysis project Ga0194055, IMG submission 155482) | Anoxic zone freshwater microbial communities from boreal shield lake in IISD Experimental Lakes Area, Ontario, Canada - Sep2016-L442-9m | ecosystem: Environmental > Aquatic > Freshwater >... | reverse complement strand
GTGATCCCGAGTTCGGTGGCTTTGGTGACGAGCCAGAGCTCATGCAGGTCGAGCAGGGCCTCCCGTAGTGCCGCGGCATCCAGTCGACGCTGCCCGGTCTCGAGTAACTGCCGGCTCGCGGCCGCCAGATCGGTCGCCGGATGCAGCGACTCCGCCGCCGGTGGTACCCACCTCCCGGCGGCGAAGTCGGTGCTGCGCTTGCTCATTTCGATGTCCGACAGCGTCAGAGCGCGTCGGATCCCCGCTCGCCGGTCCGCACCCGGACGATGGTCTCGACCGGGCTGACCCAGACCTTCCCATCGCCGATCTTGCCGGTCCGCGCGGCTGCCACGATGGTGTCGACCACCCGGTCCACGGCGGCATCGTCGACGACGACCTCCACCCGGACCTTCGGGACGAAGTCCACGGAGTATTCCGCACCGCGGTACACCTCGGTGTGGCCCTTCTGCCGCCCGTAACCCTGGACTTCGCTGACCGTCATACCCAGGACGCCCAACTCCTCCAGGCCGGTCTTGACGTCTTCGAGCGTGAACGGCTTGATGATCGCAGTGATCAGCTTCATATTTCCTATACCTCCGCGGTTGACCGAGAGAAGACCGAACCGGTTCCGGCGGTGGCGAAGTCGTACGCCGTCTCGGCGTGTTCGGCTTCGTCGATACCGGCTGCCTCGGCCTCGGGGTCGAGCCGCAGTCCGATGGTGTATTTCACGAGCAAGGCCAAGATAGCCGTGACGACGGCCGAGTAGCCCAGAACCGCGAAGGCGCCCTCAGCTTGTTTGATCAGCTGGGTGAGACCGCCGCCGTAGAACAGGCCGTCGACGGCTGCCGGAGCCTCCTTGGTGGCGACCAGACCGACCATCAGCGTGCCGACCAGACCGCCGACCAGGTGGACACCCACCACGTCGAGGGAGTCGTCGAATCCGAGCTTGAACTTCAGGCCGACCGCCAGGGCGCAGAGGATTCCGGCGACTGCGCCGATGACCAGCGCCCCGACGACGTTCACCGAGGAGCACGACGGTGTGATGGCGACCAGGCCGGCCACCACGCCGGATGCGGCGCCCAGCGAGGTGGCGTGGCCGTCACGGATGCGTTCGGTGAGAAGCCAGCCGAGCATCGCCGCCGCGGTGGCGACGGTGGTCGTGATGAAGGTCGCACCGGCAATCCCGTTGGAGCCCACCGCCGAACCGGCGTTGAATCCGTACCAGCCGAACCACAGCAGACCCGCGCCGAGCATGACGAAAGGCAGGTTATGCGGCCGCATCGGGGTTCCCGGCCATCCCAGGCGCTTACCCAGGATGACCGCGAGCACCAGGCCCGCCACACCGGCGTTGATGTGCACCGCGGTGCCACCCGCGAAGTCGATCGCCTTGAGCTTGTTGGCTATCCAGCCGCCCTTCTCACCGGTGACGCCGTCGAAAGCGAACACCCAGTGCGCCACCGGGAAGTAGACGAACGTCACCCAGAGAGCCGAGAACGCCAGCCAGCCACCGAACTTCAGGCGGTCGGCGACCGCACCCGAGATCAGCGCGACGGTGATGATGGCGAACATCAACTGGAACGCCACGAACACCGTCTGGGGAATGGTTCCCGCCAGCGGGACGGATACCGCAGGGGCGTCCGCGGTGGCCTGCAGATAGGTGCCGCCGATCAGGCCCTTGAGTCCGAAGTACTGACTCGGGTCACCGAACAAGCCGAACTTGTCGTTGCCGAACGCGACCGAATAGCCGTAGAGCACCCACAGGACCGTGACCACACCCATGGCGCTGATGCTCATCATGATCATGTTCAGCACTCCTCGGGCGCGCACCATGCCGCCGTAGAAGAACGCCAGCCCCGGGGTCATCAGCAACACAAGAGCGGCGCTCGCAAGCATCCACGCCGTGTCACCGGTGTCCGGCGCTCCCATTACCGGGAATCCATCCACTCCGCAGTTCCTTCCTGTCGGTCGTCGTAAGCCGACGACTTAGGGGGAACATTGCGCAGGAGTTGTTTCGGTAAACGGACTCTGGTGTTTCATCCAGATGAACGGATGCGCGGCGCACGTTTCGCTGTTGTTACCACCTGGGATTCGTCGACACAGACTGCGTCCCCAGGTCCCTAGCCGAGTAGCGCGTCGACGAACGCGGCCGGCTCGAACGGCGCCAGATCATCGGGGCCCTCCCCCAGACCGACCAGCTTCACCGGGACGCCCAGTTCCTGCTGAACCCGGAACACGATGCCGCCCTTGGCCGTTCCGTCGAGTTTCGTCAGCACGACGCCGGTGATATCGACGACATCGGCGAAGACCCGCGCCTGCGTCAGCCCGTTCTGACCGATGGTGGCGTCGAGTACGAGCAGCACCTCGTCGACCATCGCGGCCCGTTTCTCCATCACGCGCTTGATCTTTCCCAGCTCGTCCATCAGACCGGTTTTGGTGTGCAGCCGGCCCGCGGTGTCGATGACGACAACGTCGGCGCCCGAAGCGATCCCCTGGTCCACCGCGTCGTAGGCCACCGACGCCGGGTCGGCGCCTTCGGGCCCCCGCACCGTCTCAGCCCCGACGCGGGAGCCCCAGGTCTGCAATTGGTCGGCGGCCGCTGCCCGGAAGGTGTCGGCTGCACCGAGCACCACCCGGCGGCCGTCGGCGACCAGAACCCGGGCCAGTTTGCCGACGGTGGTGGTCTTGCCGGTGCCGTTGACCCCGACCACCAGAAGCACCGACGGCGCGTCGTTGTGCGGGAGCGCCCGGATGGAACGGTCGAACGCGGGATTGAGCTCCTCGATGAGCACCTGACGCAGCACGGCGCGGGCCTGCGCCTCGTTGCGGACGCGGCCGGCGGCCATGGCGGACCGCAGGTGCTCGGTGACCGAGGCCGTCGTCGTAGGCCCGAGGTCGGCGATCAGCAGCGTATCTTCGACTTCTTCCCAGGAATCCTCGTCCAGATCGCCGCCGCCGAGCAGGCCGAGCATGCTGCGCCCGAACGCGTTCTGCGATTTGGCCAGCCGTCCGCGCAGGCGTTCCAGACGGCCGGCGGTCGGCGCAATCTGGTCCAACGCCGGGGCGGGCGCCAGCGCGGGAAAATCGGGGACCTCGATGAGCGGGGCCTCCGTGACGGTCTCCGTCACGATCTCCTCGACGACCGGCGGATTGGGCAGCAGGACGCCGGAGTCGCGGGCCACGTCGAGGACCGGCGGTTCGGGCAGGCTGACCTGGGTGATCGGGCGTCTCAGCGAGTCCCGGGGAATTGCTGCGTCGTCGCCGACGCCCGGACGGCCGGTGCCGTAATCGGGCTCGAGGTAGTAGTCCTGCTCGACACTGCCGGTCTCGAGGTAGTCCTGCTCGACGGTGCCGGTCTCGAGGTAGTCGACAGCGCCGGCGTCGGCATACTCGACCGAACCCCGGCCGACATCGAGATCCTCGTCGCGGATCCCGTAGTCCGGCTCCACCGTGGGCTGCGGGGTGGGCGCCCGGCGCGGCGGCATCGGACGCTCGATAGTCGCAGGTGCTGACGATTGTGTGAACGAGATGCCCGTCTTGGCGGTGTAGCCGCCGGACCGGTCGACCTTTGTGGGAGCCTCGATCTCAACGGTCTTGGTCTCGGTGGCGACGGTGCCGATCTCAGCGTCGGTGCCGGGCCGCAGGCTGGGGCGAAGGCTGACCTGACGCCGCCGGTAGAGCACCGACCCGACCACAAGTGCGAGAATGACGAGGATGGCGACGACCGCGATGGCGATCCAGAGACCCTGTGACACCGTGTCATTGTTCCAGGGTTGCCAGTCGCGCCGCCGGTCCCTTCGCAAACTCGCAGGAGACCGCCTGCCATGACCGATATCCTGGCCTCGCGCAAACTGCGCCACATCGACGCCTGCCTCACCGGACCGGTCGAGTACGTCGGCGTCACGACGGGGTTCGAACGCGTCACGCTTCCCTACAACGCCCTCACTCAGACCAGCCTGCCCGGCATCGTCCTGTCCACGTCATTCCTGGGGGTACCGCTGAAGGCGCCGGTGCTGATCGGCGCCATGACCGGCGGAGCGGAGTTGGCCCGCACCATCAATCGCCATCTGGCCGAGGCCGCTCAAAAGCTCGGCGTGGGCATGATGCTGGGTTCCCAGCGAATCATGCTCGGTGACCACCAGTCTGCCCGGAACGCGGCCGCCAGTTTCGACGTTCGCGACCTGGCGCCCGACGCACTGCTGATCGGCAACATCGGGATCGCCCAGATGTCCGACGACCTCGCGCCCCGCCTGTCCGCCGCCTTGCACCGCGTCGGTGCGGACGCCGTTGCGGTGCATGTCAATCCGCTTCAAGAAGCCATGCAGGAGAACGGCGACACCGACTTCGCCGGCACACTGACCGGATTGGGCCGGCTCGCCGCCGAGCTGGACTACCCGGTGCTGGTCAAGGAGGTCGGCCACGGTATCGGAGCCTCCGCCGCACGTCAGTTGCGCGGGCTGCCCATCGCGGCGGTCGACGTCGCCGGCGCCGGCGGAACTTCGTGGGCGCGGGTCGAACAAGTCGTGCGCTACGGCGAGGTTCGCTACCCCGCGATCGCCGACTGGGGGGTGCCGACAGCCCAGGCACTGCGCGAGGTCCGCGAGGTACTGCCCGGCATGCCCCTGGTGGCCTCCGGCGGGATCCGCACCGGCATGGACGCCGCCAAGGCGCTGGTGATGGGGGCCGACGTGGTGGCTCTGGCCCGCCCCCTGCTGGCGCCGGCCATCGAGTCCGCCGCAGCGGTGGTCGACGTTCTCGGCGGGTTCATCGAGGAACTGCGGGTCTGCCTGCACGGCTGCGGCGCCGCGGACCTCGCCGCCCTGCGCCGAGTGGAGCTGATCTCCAGCTAGTCCCGGCTAGCCACCGGCGGCCAGCACCGCCTGGATGACGAACTCGACCGGCTTGCCGTTCCAGTCGACCGGCTCGGGGTAGCGGACGAACGACATCGCCGTGCGGTGTGGATCGTGCCCTTGGCGTCGTTGGTGACTTAGGACGAGACCAGCGTCTCCCCACGCAGCCGCTGAGAGATCACCTGAGTGATGCCGTCGCCCTGCATGGAAACCCCGTAGAGGGCGTCGGCGATCTCCATCGTCGGCTTCTGGTGGGTGATGACGATCAGCTGAGACTGAGAACGCAGCTGTTCGAACAGTCCGATCAGCCGGCGCAGATTGACGTCGTCCAACGCGGCCTCGACCTCGTCCATGACGTAGAACGGCGATGGGCGGGCGCGGAAGATGGCGACCAGCATGGCGACGGCAGTCAGCGACTTCTCCCCGCCGGAAAGCAATGAGAGCCGCTTGACCTTCTTACCCGGTGGGCGAGCTTCCACCTCGACGCCGGTGGACAGCATGTCGCCGGGGTCGGTCAGCAGCAGGCGGCCCTCGCCGCCCGGGAACAGCGCGGAGAACACTTGGGAGAACTCTCGTTCGACGTCGGCGTATGCCTCGGTGAAGACCTGCAGGATGCGCTCGTCGACGCCGGAGATGACGTCGAGGAGATCCTTGCGCGCCGCCTTGACGTCCTCGAGTTGGGTCGACAGGAAGTTGTAGCGCTCTTCCAGCGCCGCGAACTCCTCCAGCGCCAGCGGATTGACCCGGCCGAGTTCATTGAGTTCACGCTCGGCGCGTTTGGCGCGGCGTTCCTGACCGACCCGGTCGAAGGGCATGGGGGCGGGCGCGACGACCAGTTCCCCACGCTCCTTGGCCTGTTCGTACTCGGCCAGCTCCAGCTCCGACGGCGGCAGTTCGACCTGCGGACCGTACTCGGCGACCAAGTCGTCTCCGGACATGCCGAACTGGTCGAGGATGGTCTGCTCAAGTTGCTCGATGCGAAGGGCCGCTTGAGCTTTGGCGACCTCGTCGCGGTGCAGGGAGTCGGTGAGCTCGGTGATGCGGGCGCTGAGCGCGCCGACTTCTTCACGGGCGGCAGCCATCGCGATGGCACGCTGCTGGCGTTCGGCGGCCAGCCGGTCACGAATCCGCGACGCCGCGGCGACGACTCCGCTCAGATGTGATGCAACCAGGCGCCCGCTGTCGGCGACGGCCGAAGCCACCTCGGCGGCGTGCTGGCGAGTAGCACGGGCCGCACGGGCACGAACCCGGGCGTCACGCTCGGCGGCAGCCGACCGCCGCAGCGAATCCGCTTTTCCACGAACGGCGTTCGCCCGTTCCTCGGCGGTGCGCAACACCAGCCGGGCTTCGACCTCGGTGGCGCGGGCAGCCTCGGCGGCGGCCTGGATGCTCTGCCGCTCGGCCGGCGGAGCCTCGACGACGAACTGGGTCTCCTCGGCGGAGCGCAGCCGGTCCTCAAGCTCGGTCACCTCGCTGATCGCGGTACTGCGCCCGGTTTCCAGTTCGTCGCGCTGCACCATGAGCCGGCGCCGTTCATCCTCGGCGGTGCGGACGTCCTGACCGAGCCGGCCCAGCTGTTCGTAGATGGCCGAGATCGCGGCATCGGACTCGTTGAGCGCCGCCAGCGCCTGCTCGGCGGCGTCGCGACGGTTGGTCTGCTCGGTCAGCGCGCCGGCCAGCGCGGCGGTCAGTTCGGCGACCTGGGTTTCCGAGGCGGCGAGTTCGGTGCGGGCGGTCTCGATCGCGCCGGCGATCTCCAGCGTGCTCGGCTTACGGTCGGAGCCGCCGTCCACCCAGCCCGCCCCGACGAGGTCGCCGTCGCGGGTGACCGCGCGCAACGCCGGCCGGTTCGATACCAGGTCGAGCGCGGCGGCGAGGTCCTCGACCACGGCGACACCGGCCAGCATCGCCGTCATGGCACCGTGCAGGCGGGCCGGTGCGTCAATCAGGTCCACAGCCCAGCGTGCCCCGTCGGGCAGCGGTTCGTCGTCATGCCGCGCCACGACGGGCCAGTCCGCAAGCACGATCGCCGCGCGGCCGCCGTCTACGTCCTTGAGCGCCCGTACCGCAGCGCGGGCGGCGCTGAAGTCGTCGGCTGCCACTGCGTCGGCGGCCTGTCCGAGTACCGCCGACAGCGGCGTCTCATAACCCGACCGCACCTTTACGAGCTTTGCGACAGTGCCGAAAAGCCCTGCACCGCTTCGGTTCTGGATCAGCCAGGCGGCGCCGTCCTTGCGCTCCAATCCCACCGACAACGCATCGATGCGGGCCTGCAGCGAGGCCACCTCGCGTTCGGCGGCGCGTTCGGCCGTCTGCAACTCCGCCACCCGCTCGTCGGCGAGCCGCAGCGCGGCCACCGTCCGGTCGTGGTGTTCGTCGAGGCCGACCTCACCCTGATCGAGCTCACCCACCCGGTTCTGGACGGTCTCGAATTCGGCCTTGGCGGCTTCGGTACGGGCGGCGGCCTCCTCGATGGCGGCCGTCAGCCGTGCAACCCCTTCGTCGATGGATTCGATTCGGGCGCGGCCGGTTTCGACCCGTCCGGCCAGCCGGGCCAGCCCTTCGCGGCGGTCCGCCTCGGCCCGCACGGCCGCCAGGTGCGCACGCTCGGCTTCGGTTGCGGCTCTTTCCTTTTCGGCCTGCTCGGCGCGGGCGACGTTGAGCCGCGCGCGGGCCTCTTCGAGTTCGGCGATCAGCTGGCGTTCCTGCTCGGCGACTTCGTCGGCCTGAGCTTCGAGGACGTCGGGGTCGGGGCCGGTGCCGGTGGTCGGCTCGCTGTCCAGGTGCTGGGCACGTTCGCTGGCGATGCGGACGGTGGCGCTGACCCGTTCGGCGAGCGCGGAGAGACGGAACCAGGTCTGCTGCGCGGCGTCGGTCCGCTCCGACAACGACGCCACCGCGGCCTCGTGTTCGGCCAGTTGTGCCGACGCTTCGGCCAGCCGTGCCGCGGCCTCGTCGTGCTCGCGGCGCAGCGTCGTCTCGATGGTGTCCGCACCGACGAACTCCGAACGCCGGATGACCAGGTCATCGGCGGCCAGCCGAAGCCGGGCGTCGCGCAGGTCGGCCTGAATGGTGGCCGCCCGCCGGGCCACCTCGGCCTGGCGGCCCAGCGGCTTGAGCTGTCGGCGCAACTCGGTGGTGAGGTCGGTCAGCCGGGCGAGGTTGGCGGAGGTGGCGTCGAGCTTGCGCAGCGCCTTCTCCTTGCGCTTGCGGTGCTTGAGCACGCCCGCCGCTTCCTCGATGAAGGCGCGGCGGTCCTCGGGGCGGGACTCCAGGATCTGCGACAGCCGGCCCTGCCCGACGATGACGTGCATCTCCCGGCCGATACCGGAGTCGCTGAGCAGTTCCTGAATGTCGAGCAGACGGCAGCTGCTGCCGTTGATCTCATACTCGCCGGCGCCGTCGCGGAACATCCGGCGCGTGATCGACACCTCGGAGTACTCGATGGGAAGGGCGTTGTCGGAGTTGTCGATGGTCAGGGTGACCTCGGCGCGGCCCAGCGGCGCCCGCGAGGACGTCCCGGCGAAGATCACATCTTCCATCTTGCCGCCGCGCAGAGTCTTGGCGCCCTGCTCCCCCATCACCCAGGTCAGCGCATCGACGACGTTGGATTTCCCCGAGCCGTTGGGCCCGACGACGCAGGTGATGCCGGGTTCGAACCGCAGCGTCGTCGCCGAGGCGAAGGACTTGAAGCCCTTCAGCGTCAGGCTCTTGAGGTACACGACGGGTGAGCCTACCGCCGCGGCGAATTCGCCTCGAGATACCAGCGAGGGTCAGCGCTCGCGGAATCCCGTCATGGCCTCGCCGGCCGGCGCGAAATCGGCGACGACGGTGTCGACGCGGCCCGGTGTGGACCCGGAGCGCAGCCAGGCGAGCAGCTGTTCGCACGCCCGTTGGGGGCCCTGGGCCACCACCAGCACCCGGCCGTCCACCTGGTTGCTGGCATAGCCGGTCAACCCGAGCTCCAGCGCCCGTGACCGGGTGGTCCAGCGGAAGCCGACGCCTTGGACGTACCCGTGCACCCAGGCGGTGAGCCGAACGCCGGACGTCATGCGATCTCGAAGGTGATCTCCGTGCCGGACTTCAACGTTCGCCCGACGGTGCAGACCTGGTCGATCGCGCGATTGACCACCACGCGAAGACGTTCTTTTTCCTGGTCGGTCAGGCCGGACAGGTCGATCTCCAAGGTCTCGCGCAGCGCCGGATAGCGCTCCTGCTCCCGGTCGGCGTCGCCGGAGACCCGGATGACGGCCGGGAAATCGTCCCCGAGCCGACGTCGCAGGGGCTCGTCACTGCTCAGTCCACTGCAGCCGGCCAGCGCGATCTTCAACAGCTCGCCGGGACTGAAGACGCCGTCGTCGGTCACCGAACCGATCAGCACCTGCGCCCCGCGGTCACTGCGGCCGGTGAAGCGGCGAATCCCGGTCCGTTCCACCCAGAGCTCCGTCATAACCTGCCCCTTCCGCCAAACGTCCGTTTGGCCGCGTACGTGCGAGTAAATCCCGGCAAAACGTCGATCTCGGCGTGACACTACCGCCGCGGCCGCGGCTGGCAGATCGGGCAGTAGAACGACGAGCGGTTCATGAACTTCTCGCGCCGGATCACCGCGCCGCACCGCCTGCAGCCCTCGTCTTCCCGTCCGTAGACGTTCAACGACCGGTCGAAGTAACCGGACTGGCCGTTGACGTTGACGTAGAGCGAGTCGAACGACGTTCCACCCTGGCCGAGGGCCTCCCGCATCACTTCGGCGGCTGCGTCGAGCACCGCGGCCAACTGCCGGCGGGTGAGCTTTTCGGCGATCCGCGCCCCGTTTACCCCGGCCCGCCACAGCGACTCGTCGGCGTAGATATTGCCGATGCCCGAGATGACGGTCTGGTCGAGGAGTTGGCGTTTGATCTCAGAATGCTTGCGCCGCAGAACGTTTACCACTGCTGCCTGGTCGAAGCGCGGGTCCAGCGGGTCACGGGCGATGTGCGCGACCGGCTCCGGGACGAGGCTGCCGTCCACGTCGACAAGATCAGAAAGCTGCCAGCCGCCGAAGGTCCGTTGGTCGACGAAGCTCAGGGCGGTCCCGTCATCGAGCAGCGCGGCGATCCGCAGATGGTTGGTGTCGCTGATCGGCCCGAGCAGCATCTGCCCGCTCATTCCAAGATGGACCACCAGGGCGGCCTCGTCATGGTCCCCCTCCTCATGGAGCGCGCCACCGAGCTTGAGCCACAAGTACTTTCCGCGCCGGTCGGTGCCGGTGATGCGGGCGCCGAGCAGCCGGGCGGTGAGATCGGCCGCACCCGGCGAATGTCGGCGCACCGCGCGCGGATGATGGACCCGGACCGCTGTGATCGCCTTGCCGACGACGTGCGCGTGCAGGCCGCGGCGCACCACCTCGACCTCGGGAAGTTCAGGCATCCAACTCCGCGGGCGCGGAATCGTCGGAATCGTCGAAACGGGCGTCCAGTGCGGTCCACGCCTGTGCGGCGGCGTCGGTCTCCGCGACCTTCTTGGACCGGCCGACCCCGCTGCCCAGCGCCTCACCGTTGACGTAGACGACCGCGGTGAACCGCCGATCATGGTCGGGACCCTCGGAACTTACGTCGTAGCGCGGCACCCCGAGCCCGCGGGCCGCCGTCAACTCCTGCAGGCTGGACTTCCACTCCAGGGCGGCGCCCAGCGTCGGTGCGGTGTCGAGCAGGTCGTCGAACAGCCGCAGGATCACCGCCCGGGCTCCTTCGAGGCCGTGTTCTAGGTAGACAGCACCCAGCAGGGATTCCAGCGTGTCGGCGAGAATGCTGGACTTGCCGTGCCCTCCGGTGTTTTCTTCGCCGCGGCCCAGCAGCAGGTACTCCCCGAGACCGTCGTCGGTCAGGTCACGGGCAACCCCGGCCAGCGCCTGGCTGTTGACGATGCTGTTGCGCAGCTTGGCCAGATCGCCCTCGGAGTTGTCCGGATGCCGGCGGAAAAGTTCCTCGACGATGACCAGGCCCAACACCGCGTCGCCGAGCAGTTCGAGGCGCTCGTTGGTCGGCAGTCCGCCGTTCTCGTAGGCGTAACTGCGATGCGTCAACGCCAGCGTCAACAGATCGTCGGGCAGTTCGGCGCCGAGGGCGTCGAGGAGGCGCCGGCGGGTCACGCCGGGCTCCCGTCGTCTCCGGCCTGATCCGGGGGCAGCATCCCGGCCAATTTGGCCCACCGCGGGTCGATGACATCGTGATGGTGTCCCGGTTCTGCGGAGGCCAGGGCGACGCCGCACTGCGGACACAGACCGGGACAGTCCTCGGTGCACACCGGCGCGAACGGCAGGGCCAGCCCAACGGCATCGACGATGGGCTGCTCCAGATCGACGCAATGGTCGACGACGTGGCCGACCTCGTCGTCCTCGGTGGTCGATTCGGTCAGGCTGTCGGGATAGGCGAACAGTTCGGTGAGCGCAATGTCGATATCGCCCACCACCGGCCCCAGGCAGCGCGAGCACTCGCCGCGCGTAGCGGCGTGCACCGTGCCGGACACCAATACCCCCTCCGATACCGACTCCAGACGAAGATCCAGATCGAGCGGGGCGTCCGGCTCGATAGCGATGAGATCCAAGCCCATTCGCGAGGGACTGGGTACCGTCTGGTGGATTTCCTGCATGGCACCGGGCCTACGGCCGAGCCGGGAAACGTCTAATACGAGGGGAGAGCGCGGGTTGGCTCGCGCGTTCGGAGACCCTGGACCCCGGGTTGCCATAACGGCGATCCTACGTCGCCGCGGGGCGACCGCAGGACCGCTCAACGAGGCTGAGGCCGCTAATGCTGGACGTAGTCGTGTGTGCCGGCGGCGGTGCGCAACTGGTGCCGTCCGCGGCTCACCGAGCGCAGCGTGCCGTTGAGGTACTCCTCGAACTGGGCCAGCTTGTTGTCGACGTAGATGTCGCACTCGCCGCGCAACCGGTCGGCTTCGGCGTGGGCCGAATCGATGAGACGGGTCGCCTCCGCATTGGCGGACTGCACCACCTCGGTCTGGGACACCAGCCGCTGCTGTTCCTTGATGCCCTCCTGTACGGCGTTCTCGTAGGAGATGTTGCCGTTCTCGACGAGGCGGTCGGCTTCAGCCCGGGCCCGGGTGGTGGCGGCCTCGTAGTCGCGCTTGGCCGCTGCTGACAATCGTGCGGCCTCCTCACGGGCCTCGGTCACCATGTGCTCGCTATGCGAGCGGGCCTCGGCGACCATCCGGTCGGCTTGCGACTTGGCGTCGGCCAGCAGACGATCCGCCTCGGCGCGCGAATGGCTGATCACCGAGTCGGCCTCGGCGTTGGCGCTGGCCACCGTCGACTGGGCGTGTTCGCTGGATTCCCGCAGCATGGTGTCCCGGGCGTCGAGCACGTCCTGGGCGTCGTCGAGTTCGCCGGGGATCGCATCCTTGATGTCGTCGATCAGCTCCAGCACGTCGCCGCGCGGAACCACGCAACCGGCCGTCATCGGGACGCCGCGGGCTTCTTCCACGATTGCGCTCAACTCGTCGAGCGCTTCAAAAACTCGGTACACGGGGCCACCCTCCAGCTTGCACGTTGGTAGTGACCAGTGTGCCTGGTGTTACGCCTGTGACTGTGGTGCACGCCCGGTGTGTCGCCCGGCCAATGCGTTGGTGACGGCTCAGGGGCGCCCGAGCTTGTGCTGGAGTCGCCGATTCACCGAATCGGGCAGCAGTGCCGACACGTCGCCACCCAACCCGGCCACCTCTTTGGCCAGCGACGACGAGACGAAGGAGAACTCTGGAGCGGTGGCGACGAAGAACGTGTCGACCCCGGCGATGTGCTTGTTCATCTGCGCCATCTGAAGCTCGTATTCGAAATCGGTTCCGGTGCGCAGGCCCTTGACGATCGCGGTGAACCCACGCGCTTTGACGAAATCGACGACCAGTCCCTCACCGGACTCGGCCCGCAGGTTCGGCAGGTGCGAGCACGCTTCCGCGATCATCGCGATGCGTTCCTCGGGAGTGAACATCCCGGCCTTCTTGGGATTGGTCAGGACAGCGACGATCACCTCGTCGAACTGGGCGGCCGCCCGTTCGAAAACATCGATGTGCCCGAGGGTCACCGGGTCGAAGGACCCGGGGCAGACTGCTCCACTCATGCGCGATCCGCCTTCGGCTCCTCGCTTGGGCTACTCATGCGCGATCCGCCTTCGGCTCCTCGCTTGGGCTACTCATGCGCGATCCGCCTTCGGCTCCTCGCTTGGGCTACTCATGCGCGATCCGCCCCGCTTGGGCTGTTCATGCGCGATGACGCTAGCAGTGCTCAGCCGACGTCGGCCGCGTCTAGTCGGGTGTCGCCGTACCGCCGCGACGGCCAGGCGTTCCACCCGGCCGGCCAGGCGATGTCCGGCGCCGAGAACGGTCGCTCGATGACCACAACGCTCCCCGGCCCGACCCACCCGCCGCCGACCAGTTCGGTCAGCACCGACCCGATCTGCGCGGCGGCGACGTCATACGGCGGATCCGCGAGAACGAGATCGACCGGCGCGGACGCCCCGGCTGCCAACACCGCTGATACCGCGCCACGGCGGACCGTCGCACCCGGGAGGCCGACGGTTCCGATATTGCGGCTGATCACGTCGACTGCACGGCGATCGCTCTCGACGAGCAGGACCGCGGACGCGCCACGGGACAGTGCCTCCAGGCCCAGCGCACCGGAGCCGGCGTAGAGGTCGAGCACCGTGATCCCGTCGAAGTCCAGGCGGGCGGCGAGGACGTTGAACAGCGCCTCTCGGACCCGATCGGTGGTGGGGCGCGCCGAGGACGGTACGACGAGCCGTCGTCCGCCTGCCGCACCGGCGACGATGCGGGTCACGGCCTTAGATCAGGGTCGACCAGTAGTACCAGAACCGGACCAGGATCAGGAGCAGCAGGGCCGTGAACCACAACACCGCCAGCGGCCAGCGCCACCCGTAGAGAAAATGCGCAACCGGGTTTCCGGCCAACGGCCGCAAGGCAATTGACGCGACCACCACGAAGAGCGGAATGGTCACCGACCAGACCACCATGCAGTAGGGGCACAGCGCGCCGATCTCGTAGAGGCTCTCGAAGGCCAGCCAGTGCACGAACGCGACGCCCAGTCCGGTGCCGACCATCAAGCCGACCCAGTACCAGCGCGGAAGAGCCACCTTCGCGACCGCCAGCACACCGGTGACGATCACGACCGAGAACGCAATCAGGCCGAACAGCGGATTAGGCGGGCCGAACACCGATGCCTGCGGAGTGACGATGACCGAACCACAGGCCAGCACCGGGTTGATACTGCAACTCGGTACGAACGTCGGGTCCTTCAGCATCGCGATCTTCTCGACCAACAGGGTGGCCGAAGCGAGCAGTCCGACGACGCCGGCGATCAGGATCCACCAGGCGCTGGCGCGTCCCACCGGGACGCCCGCAGAGACGTCTGCTTCGCGGGAACCCGACTCGGCGGGGGCCGGCGCGGTGACGCTCACTGCGGCGGGGCGGGCGACGCCGAGTCGGGTTC
>Ga0194055_10002571_pt1 | contig 14320 bp, 9 predicted proteins | sample SepL449m_MetaG_FD_155482 | JGI IMG/M metagenome (GOLD analysis project Ga0194055, IMG submission 155482) | Anoxic zone freshwater microbial communities from boreal shield lake in IISD Experimental Lakes Area, Ontario, Canada - Sep2016-L442-9m | ecosystem: Environmental > Aquatic > Freshwater >... | reverse complement strand
GCCTTATGCCAGGGATGGGGGAGCTTTCAAAAGTCATGGGGAATGTCGACAACGAGAAAGAAATGAGCCGATTGACCGGAATCGTCGACTCAATGACTCCGGAAGAGCGTCGAAACCCCAAAGTCATCGACCCCAGTCGTCGCAACCGCATTGCAACTGGCTGCGGTGTGCAGCCCAATCAAGTCTCCGATCTGATCAAACAGTTCGAACTCATCGGCCCGATGTTGCAAATGGCAACTTCCGGATCGGTTGGAGACAAAATGAAAATGCTGCAGCAAATGCAAGGAATGATGGCAAACAACCCCTTCAATCCCTTGGAAGGAATGAAACTCAAGGGGAATACAGGCAAGCGACTGTCTCCCAAGGAGCGTGAAAAGCTGCAAAAAGAAAGGGAAAGGCTCCTTCGGAAAAAGAAACGGGGCAGCTGAGGCACAATTTTTCAAAATGAGTCTCCCCAGTCGGACGTGTGGACGTTATTATTTTGCCCCCTAGCTAATCGTTTATCTGTTGGAGATTGTTCTGTGGCGGTACGTATTCGAATGAAGCGATTGGGACGCAAGAATCGTCCCTTTTATCGATTGTGCGCGATCGATCAACGCAGCCCTCGGGATGGCCGAGTCTTGGAAGAATTGGGTCACTACGATCCGATGTGCCGAGAAATCGACGCTCGAGCCATTTTGCATGGCGCGAGAATTGATTACTGGCTCAGCGTTGGGGCACAGCCCAGCGAGAACGCGGTCGTTCTCATTGCAAAATATGGGACCAATGGAACGCATTTGTCGCAGCAACAAGAAGCGTTGACCCGATTGGGTCGTGTGCCATCGAAAAAGACGGAAGTCGCGACGGCCTAGTCGCCTATCCCGACTGATTTGCCTCTATCCACTGAGTTGGCTTTGCAACCGCGGCTGCACCCGGGAACTCCTATTGGGTCCTCGGGGATTGCTGCGGTTGTTGCATTTTCTGGCTGCATCACCGGCGGCTAGCATTTGCTCGCTCCGAAAAAACCTTGGGTCTCGATCCATCCCCTAGCAACGCAAATCGACATCGTCAGGTTCGAGATGGAATCCAATCCAAACGATCATGCGATGCGGATCGACCACGCGATGCGAATCGACGTTATCACTCTCTTCCCTGAAATCTTTTCAGGATACTTGACTCAAAGTCTATTGGCGAAAGCCATCGATCGCGGATTGGTCGATATCCAGATCCACAACCTGCGGGCTTGGTCTGTCGATGAGAAACATCGCAAGGTCGACGATCGACCCTATGGGGGTGGACCTGGGATGTTGATCTGTGTCGAACCTGTGATCCAGTGTGTGGAAGCGGTTCGAACAATGGATTCAAGACCCGCCACAGTGATCTTGCTAACACCTCAGGGGGAACGTCTTCGCCAGCCTCGCATTGAAAACCTCGCGCCGCTCGGGCGATTGATTCTGCTTTGCGGCCGTTATGAAGGCTTCGATCATCGCGTCGTCGAAATTCTTCAGCCCCTGGAACTGAGCATTGGGGATTTTGTGCTCAACGGGGGAGAAGTCGCAGCGATGGTCGTCATCGACGCCGCCATTCGCATGGTTCCAGGTGTGTTAGGGGACGAACAAAGCAGTTGGGACGATTCGTTCTCTCGAGGGAATCGGCTATTGGAATTTCCTCAGTACACGCGGCCAGCCGAATTCCGAGGACATCGTGTGCCGGATGTTCTACTCAGCGGTGACCATGGAGAAATCGCTAAATGGCGCAACGATCAATCGCGAGAGCGCACAGCGCAAAGACGAAGTGATCTTCTCGAACCTCCGCCATCATGAATTCTCAAACGTTGACTCTCAAACGATAACATCGTCAATCCATCCATACGCCGTCCCGCGCCGCATCACTTCGATGCGTATTGCTCACGCAGTTGATTCAACCAGCGATGAAGGTCGGCAGGCCATGGCATTCTGAATTCGTGCTTGATGCCAGTGATAGGATGCTCGAATGCCAGTGTCGCTGAATGCAATGCTTGACGCGGCGCGCCGCTGTCATCGGCAATCGTGCTGCCATCGAGCCGTCGACAATAGATGGAATCTCCGCAAAGCAAATGTCCCGATTCGGCGAGATGGATGCGGATCTGATGCGTTCGTCCAGTTTCAAGTTGGCACTCGATCAAGGAATACGGACCAATCTTTTCGAGGGGTCGCAGATGAGTGATCGCTCGCTGCTGGGTAGGGTCTTCTTCATGCCCCTCGGTCCGAGTACCGCGGCGACCGTCCCCTCGATCGCGAACCAGAATGGTGTCGACCGTTTGGGATTCGGGATGGCCGTGAACCAGCGCGTGATACCGACGGAGAACACGATGGTTCTTGAAGGCCTTGCCTAGCGCCTGAGCGACGCTGGGAGTTCGGGCAAAGATCATCAAGCCACTGGTATCCCGATCTAGGCGATGCACGGCGACAACTGCGAACCGTTTGAGTTTCGCATCCAGACTTTTCCGCTGGTCGAGAAAATGGTTTGGAGTGACCTGGGACTTTTTGGTTTTCCTCGGTGGTTCCTTGGGTATTCGAACTTGAAAATGCTCCATCAAAGCAAAGGGGACCAACTCCTCAAGGGTCGGCTGAAGTTGGCGACGTTGCTGAGATAGATTGCGCTCCTCGAAATGCCGCACGCTGGTGACACCTGCCGGCTTCTCGACCACCACCAGGAACTCATCGACATACGCGATTTTGATATCGGATGCCTCAATCGGTTTGGGGAGCGACTCCTTCCAGACCTTGATCACATCCTTTCCCTGCACGCGGCGTAACTGGTCGAGACACAGGTTGCCATTGACCTGAATGCGCCGCCGACGGATCGCTTCACGTATCTCTCCCCAACTCCACTCGGGAAGCCGTTTTTTCAATGCCCTTTCGAGCAATGAACCGTCATCCGTGGCATCGAGGTGGAAAAGGTGAAAGGATTGTTCTTCACGCTTGCTCATGGACGCTTTCTGGCAAAATGCATCGCGGATTTCGACCTACATTCGCGGTCGACATCCCGCTACAATACGGCATGACAAAGAGGAATATTCCGGATTCGAGACGGCGAGGTTGACCATGTTCGCGCGCTTACCCTTTGGTGTTGCCATTGTAATCTCCTTCTTGCTGAGTGGATGCCCAATCCAGGCGACTGCTCAGGAAGTGACGGCCCCCTCCACAACACCCGCTCTCGCCGACCCTCCGACGAAGGATCAGGTGGTGGATGCGTTCCCTGGAACGGAGGACTTCGAAGAGGCCAGTCGCATCCGCGTGACGGACAACTCGCCGGAATCTTTGGGGAGAGTGATCGAATTGTGCGAGTCCGCCATCGAAAAAGGGCTCGATGAATTTGATTTGCCAGCCGCAAAACAAGTCCTGGCCACCACGGCATTCGCACGTGCCCAATTGATCGTCGAACAAGCCTCAGGGGGTCGGCTTCCCAATAACCGCATGGCTCGTATTACCAATGAAGCCATGCAGGATCTCAAATTGGCCATCGAAAATGATCCCAATTTCGTAGATGCCATGATGCTCAAAGCCCGCATCCACCTGGTTCGACAGGAGATCGCCAAGGGACAAGAAACGCTGGATCAAGCGGAAAAAGTTTTGGAAACTTCCCTAGCTGCGGATAAATCAGATACCGATGCCAAGGGAAAACTCTCTGAAGTCCTCCTCATGAAGTCGCTGTCGCGTCAAGATGCGGACGATCGATTGAAGGATTTATTGCGTGCCATAGAAATCAGCCCGGATAACGAACGTGCCATCCAACTCGCCGTCGAGTCCATGATTACGTTGGGGCGATTTGAAGAGGCAGAATCGATCCTTCAAAAATTCATGGTTAACTCTCCCAATAACGAGTATGCCGAGCGCCGTTGGGCGTTGCTTCTGGTTCAGAGTGACAAGCTGGAAAAGGCCCTCGAGTTTCTCACGTCGAGGATCGCTGAGCATCCCGATCGCAGCTCGCTTTACAGCCTTCGCGCCAGCGTCCACCTCGCGATGACCAAAAAGGAGGACGAAGATCTGCATTTGAAAGCCAGTGTCGCTGACTGCACGAAAGCCCTGGAAATCGACGCGGACAATCTCGATGCTGTCCTCACCCGGGCCAAAGCCAGCTTGGCGTTGAAAGATTTCGAACAAGCGAAAAAAGATCTCGCGGTGGTGGAATCTGCTCGCCCGGAATTACCGGACATCGTCCTACTTCGAATGGATATCGCAATCCAAGAGAAGCGGTTCGCCGATGCGATTTCCGATATGGAACGCCTCGTCCAACTGAATCCCGAAAATCGAATGTTGTTGCTTCAATTGGCTGCTTTCTACCAATTGGACGATCGTCCCAAGAAAGCGCTTCGCATCGCAGATCGATTGCTCAAATCGGATGAAACCGATTGGCAGGCACTGAGGCTGCGTGGGGACATCCTGTTGAACATGGGCCGACACAATGAAGCCATCGCCGATTACGAATCAGCCATCACCAACATTCCGCAAGAAGAAGATGACTACGCTGGCATCCTCAACAATCTGTCCTGGGTAATGTCCACGAGTCCTCAAGAAGATGTTCGCAATGGTCAAAGGGCCTTAGAGTTGGGCCTGAAGGCATGTGAACTAACCCATTACAGCAAGCCCCATATCTTGAGCACGCTTGCAGCTGCCTATGCGGAGACCTCTCAATTTGACAAGGCAGTGGAGTGGTCCGAGAAAGCCGTCGAGCTCGGTCGCAAAGAGAGCAATGAACAAATCGAACAATTGGAAGAGGAATTAAAGAATTATCGGGACGGCAAGCCCTGGCGCGAAAAGAAAGAAACCGAAGACAAGCCAAACAAACCCGCCCCGGCTAATAGCGGCATCGACACATGATCGAAGTCGATCGCTCGGCAGAAGTGCAAGCAGCTGCAATCCGAACCTGCTTACTGTCGATTACGACCGGATCAAACTCGAGTTAGTAGCTCGCGACATTCGCATTGGATTGAATCGGAGTCGTGATCGCGCCACGATTGAATCGCCAAGTAAATCCAAATCCAAGCCAGTAACTTTCAATGGATGTTCGGGTGGCAGGGCCCAATTGTTGTTCGTCGCGGAACATGCCACCTCCCATGAGATCGAAGTCGACGCCGGGAATCACATCGCGCCGTCCCAAACCAAACGAGAGGCGATGCTGGCTGGTGATGGCCAACAAGCCTTGTGTGTAGTAGACGGATGGGTAACCGCCCGGTTGAACCACTCCACCGATATTGAAGTCGGGCGATGGATCAATGGGGTTTTCGGCCCATACATAACCGGTACGATATTTCCACTTGCCTTGCGTCAACTGCGCTCCCAATTGGACAACCCACTGGTTGTCATAGATGGACTGATACAGAGCAGCTTCGTTCCATAACTTGTAAAGGATATCCATCGCCAGGAGCAAATTCCCATCCATCATCGCATTGTTGGCAAGGCCCAATCCGATGTTCTGCGGAAGGTTCATATCCACCGTAACGGGCACTTTCGGCATCGTTGGGTCGATGGGGGTGATAGTCACTGCGTCGTGGAACCGGTAATTCTGTGACGTTTGGTAGTATGCACCGACGGTCGTGAATTGCGTCAACTGATAGTTAGCGCCGAGCGAGCCACGTAGGGCGTAATCAGGTGTCATACCTCCTGCTCCTACAAATGGTCCATCAAAGAACGCTATCCCGAGCGATGTCGTTGCTCCGATCGACAATCGTTCTGTCAATTGCGCACCGATCACCATGGGGGCGTTAAAAATCGCCATTCCCGTATTGGTTCCATTGCTCTCTGGGACTTGCCGGAAGTCAACAAAGCCCCCAGCCGTGTTGAGAAAGCCCACACCGACGGTTACCGGGAGACCAAACTCTTCCAATTCTTGAATCACTCCGATGTTTCCAAGTGGCGTACCAGGCGCCTGCGACTTGGCCGAGTATGGACGAACCAAGGGGTTTGGGCTGTCAATTGGCAAAGGCGCTGACTGTGTCATGTTGAACGTGGGTTCGGCCCAACCTCCCCCAAACATGAACTGGGTTCCGCGGAACTGCGTGATGGATGCAGGATTGGCGTTGAGCGCACTGACCACATCCTGAGGGCGAGCGATACTTACGCCACCCATGCCACCCGAGGCAGGCATCAGGGTGTTATGGAGTTCTGTACCAAACGACTGCGCGCGGACCGATTGAGTACCGATCGAAACGACAACGAGCCAAAGTCCAAATGTGGCCAAACTTCGTTTCATGCTACCCCCCTTGTTCGGTGCTATGGAATTGCGTCGTCTCAGCGCGGGCAATGAGTTTGATGGCGGGCGCCTTGACGGTTGTGATCTTTTATCGGCCCGTACTTTCAAAATCTACGGAACCCCTCACCGAACAGGCATAGCCTCGCTATCTTTCCCAATCTACCATTCCGTGGAATCACCGATGGGCGAGATCGATCGTCCCGCACCTCCCGTGCGCGGGGCTGGTTTCTATTCGAGTGGAGGATCAGACACGTACCGTGGTCCTTGCCCGACGACTCCGGGGTAGTCGAGAAATTCCTGATCCCCTTGTTCGACATATTCAACCGTGGCAGGGATCTGAAAACTCTTTCCCTGCCAGTCCAGCGCGAATTGCTCCGCTTGTGTTTGATCTTCAGCCAGAACGCGCCATAGGATCGTGAATTGGGTCCATTCTCGTTCGGCGGCCAAACATCCACTCGAATCCTCCCAATCACCTTCCAATGATTGATTCAGATAGATCTGAAAATAACGGACCGACTGTTCGGATTCAGTTTCTTTACTCCCGAGACGGGTAACTTCAAACAATTCATCAGGAGCCAAGCAAGCGGAAAGCAGTTTCTGCTCGAGCGCATGGCGCAAGGGTTCCCCTTGTGGTAGCGTCCTAGAAACGGATTTCCAAAGGAGCTTGAATAATTGCAACAATCCATTGCGGGTCAGCGTTGTGATTTCGGATAATGAAGTATCGAGAACCCTTTGCAAGTCCTCCCGAAATTCCTTGGAATCCCCTTGCATGGCACGGGCACTTGCGTGCTGCAAAAGCACTCCATGTTCTGAATCCGGATTCAGTTTCCGTTCGCGTCCAAGGGCCTCGAGCGCTTCATCCGGTCGGTTGAGTTCTTGAAGGGCCAAGGCACGATAGTAATCGGACCAAGGCTGCTTATCGACCAACGACTCGAAGCGATCGAGATAAATCAAAATCGAGGCGTGCTGCTCCTGAATGTTGGCCTGAAGGGCAGCTTCCCAAGCCACATTGGGATCATCGGATCCTTCGCGCAGGCACATGTCCAGAACCGTCAATGCATCGCGTGGTCGATCGGTGTAGTTGTAGGTCTTAGCCAAGGTGCGGGCAGCAGCGGAATGTTTGCGGTCGAGCCGAAACGCTCTGGCCAGGCATCGCTCCGCCTCGGGAAATTTCTGCCTGGAAAAGAAGTACGACCCGGCCCGGTAGAACGTTTTCGCTGAATGTATATCCATATCCATTGCCTTGCGAAACATGTTGACCATTTCCTCATCCTCAATCGGTGAGTCCTCTTCCGATTCCGACAATTCCTGAAGATGGGACCAATAGGATGCGACCATACTTAAAACATCGGCGCTGGTTGGAAAGGCCTGCAGGAAGGACTTGCCCCATGCGTATCCGGCATGGATCTGCGATGGGTCCCGTTCCAGCCCTGCCAAACGGAGTAAGTGCTCTGCCTCGGTTGGGGATGCGACTTCATGCGATCGGAAAGATAAGACTCGTCTCGCCACGTTGGCAATCGTTTCGTCACTCCCTTCGTTCATCTCGAGTTCATCGTACAAGGCTTCGATGTAATCGGGTAAAGCTGCTTCTGCTCCGGTCGACTCGGTTTCTTCGGAAGATGTTTCGATCGAAGCCGACTCATGTGAGGCACTTTCCACGTCGGAGGGAGTAGTCTCGGATTTCAAACTTCCCAAATGAGAGGAAGAGATGGTTCGAGCAGCCGTTGAATTCTTGGAAGCGTATGGGCCGCAATCGGGCTCGGCGACGGTAGCGTAGGGGTTTGCAGGGATGGACTCATCGAGTAAGCGGCCGAGTTTATTGAGGGCCAACCAGTCGTGCGCACGTCTGGCCATCACTTCGGTAGGCTTTGCCAATACGCGTGCTTGTTCGATATCGCCATTCAAACGATGCAGCGCAATCAGTCGGCAGCGAGTGACGAACCATCGATTGAGATTTTTTCGTGCATAGAGATGTTTATCCCAATGCTGCAGGATTTGGATCGCTCGTTCATAGTCTCCAGCACACGCAAGTTCGATGGCTTGGCTTTGCTGACGGACGTACTCAAAGAGGACATGTTCGTCTGCGTCAGGCGTACGTAGGATTCGATCTTCCGGCAGATCGGTCTTTTCGTCAGCCGCGACCTGAATGGGCAACAGATCTAATACATCCCTTCTTCCCGCGACGCTCGCGATCTCCCTGGCCATTGGAACGAAGTTTAGCAGGGCCATGTAGGGATTGTGAAATTGCTGACAGTAGTTAAATCCTTCGACAATCATCTCGCACGATTCTGTGAATCTCCCCTGCAATGCAAGAATGGATGCAATGTCGTCCGCGCTGGCAACCTTGCGACCCGTATCCGAATGGAATTGCAGACTTTCGCGAGCTGTATGCAGCGCCATCTCCAAATCATCGGAGGCCACTTGGACTTCCACCGCAAATTCGCGAAACATAAGTATCTTGTCTTTGCTACTCCCCAAACGACGGCAGACATTGATTCCCTCATTGATGCAGTGATGCAAACCAGGCGAGTTATCTCCATGCTGGCATCCGGCGAGAGTGGCTAGCGCATGGTACGACGTGGGGAGCATCCACCAACGGGTGTATTCATACATTCGTTCATCGAAACTAGAATCAAACTCGCGTGCTTTGGTAGGGTCTTCCAGAAGTGAAATGGACTCGACAATAACATCGGTCGATTCTGCAAAATCATCATGCAACGGCTCGAAGTTATTGAACAGGTTGAAGGAAAAAGAGAGGTATTCGATTAAATTGCGGTGTCTCTTTGCGAGGCGATAGCCTTCACGGCTGATGCGCCCGATGGTACGTCGATGGCATTGTTCACCCGCTTCCCCAATCAAACCGTGCAGTTGTTGGTACCGGCCCAAAACATCTTCGTCGTCGTGATCGGACATGGGGTTCTATCCCGGAAAAGAGAAGAGGAAAACGGAACGGTTGAGATTTGAAGGATTTGCGATCCCCTAGAAGCCAGCCATTTCGGCATTCAATTCTTGCGTCCCCAAAGTGCTTCCGCGATCCATTCGAGGTCTTCCCGTTCCTCCGAAATCATGTCGCGCGATTTCGCCACACCTGCCGAATTCAGCGAAGAAAAGACCAGTAGTCTTAGTACTGACGCCAAGGGAGTGTCCGTGCGCTGGGATAGGACGCGTTGGATGAGGGGATGATTGCGGTTGAGCAAAACTTCGTTGGGTTGCGATTGAGAATCCCGGAAGTGCGAGTCGATCAATCGCTGAAATCCAACCGGGACGGTCCCCTGTCGCTTGAGGTCTTCATACGATTTCTGCAATTCGTGACGATGGTCGAGAAACGACATGACCGGTTGCTGGTTTCGAAAGGAGGCCACGCGGATCTTTGCGTCCGCGCTTACGAAGTATTGTTGCCACGCTTCAGGGGCCTCTTCAATATCCGAAACTCCTAAAATTTGAGTCCCAAAACCATTTTGGCTGGGACTAGCCATCCGAACTTCTACTCTTTGCCCCCGCACCTCAGCCCAATCACCCGCCATGCTCGCCAGAAGCGATTCTTCGAAACTGCGGACGGCATGGACGCAGGGGATATCGTGGTCGGCAAAGAGGGTGTTCATCCAACGCTCTTGGCGAGTGTCCGCGTTGTACCAAATCACTCGGTCCCAATCCGGATCGTGGATCGGATCTGCGGGGCATTGGGATGCGATCGCATCAAAGGTCAATTGTCCGGTGGACGTGTTGAACCGGTAAGACGATCTCAAGAGATCCCGCAATCGGCGATCAAACAACGCGGATCCTGCCAGAGAGTATCGATGCCATGACAAGATGGCTTCCATTCTTTGCGGATCGCGTTTTGCCAATGATTGAAAATGTTCGAACAGCAATTCTTCTAGCTTCGCACGAACGGCTTCGAATCGGGAGTTGCGGACTAAATCTTCACGACTGGCAGTGGGGGAGCAATCATTGAGCTCCAACACACCTCGTAGGAAAGATGCCCATGGCGGAAGTAGGCCATACGTGTCCTTCGAGATCACCATGCGTTTAATGGTCGTCGTGACAACGGGTTCACCCGAGAAACCGGGCGTTCGCATGGGGGTGACGTACATTGCACCCGCAATCGAAATCGGTTTTTCAATTCGAATCGGAATGATATCGAGAGGTGTTTCGTCAAACCGTTCCAGCAAGGCCATCTCGATCGCCTCCGGTTCGGGGGTGGCTTCGAACCATGCGGCTTGGATGACGTTGATTCGTGCGGATCCATCATTGAGGAAGATGGGAATCGGCAGATAGTCCGCGTAGTCTTTTACTGCTTTTTCGACGTGCACGGGTTCCTGTGCGAGTAGGGCATATTCCGGTTTAAGAAGCAGTCGAATCGTTGTCCCGGGCACGGTCCTGTCACACGATTCCAGTTCAATGCCAGCCCCTTCCCCAGCGGTCCAGCGCACCCCTTCGCTCCCTCCGACTTTGAAGCTTTCCAGAACGATTCGATCCGCCAACAAAAAGGAACTGAAGAGACCGATTCCGAATTGGCCGATCAAATTGGCTCCCTCGGAATGTGCGGTTGCTGCCGAAGGATGGACTCCCTTGAGCAATCCCGTCAAGCCAATTCCCAAAGTACCGAGATACCTTTCGGCTTCCTCGGCAGTCAATCCGATCCCATCGTCGGCGACCTCGACTACCCTCTCTTGGGCGCAGGTTCGAATCCGTATTTGACCTTGGTAATTCAGGTCCAATTGCCTGCGTCGTTGGATTGCATCGTGGGCGTTCTGCAATAATTCACGAATCGGCGTATCGCTTCGACTGTACAAGGAGGTACCCATGATTTGGATCACCCCGGCGATATCGACTTGAAACGGAATACTTCGACGCCATGCGCACATAATGAATCCGGAAAACATGATGATCGGAAGCCCAGCGGCTCCTATACTTCCGAATTGTAATGTCTTTCACGATGGCTTTGTTGATGCGACAGACGTAAATGATTGAGTTGCCAACAGCATCACCAACTCGCCATGCATCCACGCCAGATCAGAAGTCCGAATGGCGCACGAACCCCCGGCTACGGCTATTGCCAAGAAAGCCGCGACGTGTCGAAATTTCTTCTCCCGGCCCAATCTTTGTACTGCCGCCGATAAGGGCGGTGCTGGCTCGAAAAGTATCGATGTAAGGAGAACAAGCCTTGCAAACCATTCATTAAATCCATCCAGGTAGTTGATAAGGCCACTTGATTTCGATTCCAATGGTTTAATCGAGTTTGCACGAAGTTCCCTCGTGACAAACAATCTGCAGATCCGTCCTGCTTGGCTAGAATGATTTGGGAAAACCTTTTCCGCGCTCGTTTGACTAATAGCCTTCTTGGAAATGACCCCTTCGCTCAAGGATACCACACGTCATGCGTCGAACCTATCAAGCACGTACTCTCTGGGTGGAAACGTTGGAACAGCGCGAAGTACTCGCGGCGAGCGTGGGATGGGATGGTCCAGGACGCGGTTCGGCTCAACTCACTTATTACATTGGATCGGTGCCTAGCAATTTTTCGCTTTCGGCAGCTCAAGTTCAATCCGCCATCGAAACAGCCTTACGAACGTGGTCGACGGTGGCAGATGTCCATTTCGTGAAGACGTCCAAGCCCGGACTTGATAACTCGATCGACATTACCTTTTCGAAGATCGATGGAGCAGGAGGGACATTGGCACAAACCTATCTTCCGAAAGACCTCAACAAAAGCGTGTTGGCTGGGGATGTTCAATTCGATACGTCGGAGACCTTTGAAATCGGGAACCAAAAGGGCTCGGCTGCCTTTGATTTTTTGTGGGTAGCCGTCCATGAGTTAGGCCATTCCTTGGGCTTGGAACATTCCTCTGTCCCCGGTTCCGTGATGCTCCCCTCCGTGGATGCCAATCAGGTTTTCACGAAGTTGGTAACTGATGACGTGCGTTCCATCCAAACTCTGTACTCCTCCGCTCCGGGGTCTGTCGACACCCTCCCGAATGCTTCCAATCCCAACGGAGGATCGACGACGCCCTCAACCCCATCGCCCAAACCCACGACGCCGAACCCAATCCCTCGGACCAACTATTACAACTCGAATCCCTACGCACAGCCGAACTTCAATCGGTTTTTTCAGGCTTGGAACCAATGGATCAACAGCTTCGTACGTCAAACGTCCATCCACTGGCGAAGCGCTTCATCGATCACGAGCCGATCGATTCCAACAACCCCTTTGTCTTCTCTCGTGACACAACTGCAATCCGCTACGGCTACCCTATCCCCGTCTTCAAGATACTCGATCGATGCCTGCTTTAGTCAGTGGGATGGCGATGATGATTCGCAAAGCGCACCCGAGAGGCTAGAAGTTGCCTATCCATCCAGCGTGGGGAAACCCGGCTTGGATCCAGTGCCATCTCTGAGGAACGATGCGTCTCACTCACGAGAATCGATGGCCGCAGTCGCTAACCGATGGGCCAACGCTGTCGTGGGTATTGTGCCGCGAGGGGGCTACTTCCATAGATAGGTCAAATTAGCTGGACAGAGCGGAACTCAGGCTACGCGGCTTTGGTAACCGTGGCACCAGGAATTGCATTGCCGGGAGTAGGGACTCGGACCAGCACATCGCCAATTGTTTGGGATGCAAAGATGACCGAATTCCGATGGCATAAACGTGGCAGCCATCTCTCGATCAATTCACTCTCGGGAGTCTGCGCATTCCAGTTTCCATCGATCACAACCAAGTCACTCGGTAACACGGTGTGAGCGACCCGCGAAATACCCGACATCACATCGCCAGGGATCAAATTTGCTTTGACGCCGTTCTCGCTCAGGATGCGGTGGGCCCCCTTGAGACTCATGTGCGGGACACTGGATCCAACCGATTCAAAAGGATCCACTGCAGCGTATCTCAACTGCTGGGCGCCGGGGGACAATTGGTAGAGTGAGAGCAAGGTGCGAATGCGATCACCTGTTCCCATGCCGATTTCCAGGATCGAAGCGATGGGATTTTCGATGACGTAATTGTACAGAGCGCGATGAGCAACGGGCTTGGACAAATAACGCCAGTAGAGACGTTGAACCCAACTCAACCGAGCCATATCCTTATTCTCCCCAATTGCAAGAGATCATCGATTGCGGGTTGTCATAGGACCGCAGCAGGTGACCGGGGCGCTTCCATGCGTTCCCGAGCACCAAGGCGGCAAGATCGAGTGCCCGTTTCTACGTGGATGCGCACTTGGCTGCTGCGCATTTACGACTCCGGTTCGCTATCACATCACCGAGGTGAAGTGCTCCCTGCAAACCTGAATCCCCGACCAAGGTTCCATTCCTCTGTCCGGGGTGTTGGGACTCTATGCCCAGCATGTTGTCGGAATCCTTCCGCACTTCTGGTCACAGAGTTGTTTTCGGATTCGCACCTAGAACTTCCTAAGCCAATATGGATTTGGAAGGCGCTTTTTGGGAAACTCGTGCATCAACCCAAGGACTATTTCGGATCAAAATGCTAGCAACCACAGCCGTTTGCGAAAACGAGTTGGCAAGATAATCCGACCGTTCGGATCGAATCACAGGAAGAGAATAGTTCGATCCGATAAGAGGCAACGTTCCTTAGGATCAGTCGATCGACGGATCGACCTGCGGCGGTGCGCTACATGAATCTAGCGATGTCCACTTCTCGTTGCCTGATCGAACTCGGGTTTCTATTCGCTACTCACAGCCTTGAACGCTCAACTACATGATCGCACAGAGTTATAGTCCAATGGACCGAATCCGCGGCGATTCCGATCATCTTCGTGCACGTCAACGACTGGGAAAGTACCGGATCGAACGACGGCTCAGTCAAGGCGGATTCGCGAGTGTCTACCAAGCCTTGGACACGATTGAAGGAGTGCGCGTCGCACTGAAGATGCCCCATCAATTCAATGTCACGGCCAGCATGTTGGAAGCGTTCCAACGGGAAGCTAGGCTCGTCGCTCGCCTCGATCATCCGAATATTTTGCCCTTGAAGGATGCCAGCTTTATCGAAGGGCGTTTCGTGATCACAAGCAAACTAGGGGAGCAGACGCTGGCAGATCGTCTTAAGAAGCGGGTGTCGCTCGAAACCTCTTTCAGCTTGATCGAGCAAATGATCTCG